>Ga0302314_10001651_pt1 | contig 41667 bp, 33 predicted proteins | sample III_Palsa_N2_3_FD_200533 | JGI IMG/M metagenome (GOLD analysis project Ga0302314, IMG submission 200533) | Peat permafrost microbial communities from Stordalen Mire near Abisko, Sweden - III_Palsa_N2_3 | ecosystem: Environmental > Terrestrial > Soil > Palsa > Peat permafrost | place: Sweden... | reverse complement strand
GGCTTCGCCACCATCCCCGCCTATCTCAAAGATCTCTTCGGTGGCATCAACGTCAGCGCTATCCACGGACGCACCCTCACCGCCTGGTCCACCGCCGGCATCGTCGGTCCGCTCATCGTCAACGGCATCCTCGACCACTACAAAGCCACCAACCGCCCACTCGCCGAGGCCTACCCCACCATCCTGCACATCATGTCCGGTCTGCTCGTCCTCGGCTTCATCGCCAACCTCCTCGTCCACCCAGTATCCGAGCGCTTCTGGATAAAAGACGGCACACCCATCCCCGCCGACACTGGAGGCCACTGATCTTCTGTTTGGTTTACTCTACCAAACCTGCATCTGAAGGAGCTCTGCCATGACCGCTACTACTGCCACCGTCAAATCCAGCTCACCGCTCAGCATCGCGCTCGCCTGGCTAGTTGTTCTCGCCCCCACAGCCTGGGGCGTCTACCTCACCGCTCAGCGTGCCGCCAACCTCTTCAAGTAACCCACAACGCAAAACTCGCGCATCCGCTGTATCTTTACGCTCCTTTTCGCGTCTCATCCATAGGCCCGCACCGCCACAAGCCTACGGAGACCCCATGACCCGCACCTCGGCCCTGCGCAACGCGATCTTTACCGCAGCTCTCATCCTCACCGCAGGCCTCGGCTGCAACGCTGCAACCCCCATCGCTCCACCTAAGCTGGACGCTACCCTCGCCCACGCTCCCGGCAAAGAAACCGCAGTCTTCGCCGGTGGCTGCTTCTGGGGTACGCAAGCCGTCTTCGAGCGCGTCAAAGGCGTCATCGACACCACTGCAGGCTACGCCGGAGGCTCAGCCGCCACCGCCACCTACCCCCAGGTCACCAGCGAAACCACCGGCCACGCCGAGTCCGTCAAAGTCGTCTTCGATCCCAGCAAGATCACTTACGGCAAGCTCCTGCAAATCTTCTTCTCCGTCCACGACCCCACCACCCTCAATCGTCAGGGCAACGACGTCGGCACCTCCTACCGCTCCGCCATCTTCTTCACCAGCCCCGAGCAGCAGAAGATCGCCTCCGCCTACATCGTCCAGCTTGACGAAGCGCACGCCTTCCCCAATCGCGTCGTCACGCAGGTCAACACCCTCAAAGGCTTCTACGACGCCGAGTCCTACCATCAGGACTACGCTCTCCACAATCCCAACAACCCCTACATCGAAGTCTGCGACCGCCCCAAGATCGCCACCCTCAAAGCCGACTTCCCCGAGCTCTTCAAAGACTACAAAGGCAAGTAGTCCTCGGCTCCATAGCCTGACTGCGATAAGGTGAGAGCAACGTGCGCGTCCTCTCTCACATCCTCATCCTTGCCGCAGCCTTCGCCATTCCTGCAGCCGCCAGCGGTCTCACCGCTCCAGTCAGCGGCTATAAAGTCGTCGCGCAATATCCGCACTCCACCAGCAGTTACACCGAAGGCTTCTTCTACCTCAACGGCATCTTCTACGAAGGCACCGGCCTCGAGGGTCAATCCACCGTCGCGTCGATCTTCCCGGAAACCGGCAAGCCCATCCAGCAGCACACCATCCCGCCGCAGTACTTCGGCGAAGGCATCGTCGATTGGGGCCCTTATCTCTACGAGTGGACCTGGCAAACTCACGTCGGCTTCATCTACGATCGCGCCACGCTGCAACCCGTTCGCCAGTTCACCTACACCGGCGAAGGCTGGGGTATGACCCGCAACACCCACGAGATCATCACCAGCGACGGCACCTCCACGCTCCGTTTCCGCGATCCCGCCACCTTCAAAGAGACCCATCACATCACCGTCCACGACGGCACCCAGCTCATCGATCAGCTCAACGAGCTCGAATGGATCAAAGGCGAAATCTACGCCAACGTCTGGCACTCAGACCGCATCGCCCGCATCTCTCCAGCCAACGGCAAAGTCCTCGGCTGGATCGATCTCACCGGCCTTTTGCCCGACAGCCAAAAGGTCAACGCCGAAGCCGTCCTCAACGGCATCGCCTACGACGCCCAGCACGACCGCATCTTCGTCACCGGCAAGCAGTGGCCCACGATCTTCGAAATCAAAGTCGTCCCACCGCACCCAACTCCGCACCCCACAAAATAGCACTGAGGCTTACTTCAACGTGTAAGCCTCCGCCGGAGCCACCACAGCATCCGGAAGCTTCGGCTGCTCAATCGTCGCCGCTCCCTTCAACCCAAACCCCGTCACATTCACCGTCGAAAGCAGCGGCCCTTCAAAGCCCGTCACCGCAATCTCCCGCAACACCACCCGCCTCGCATTCGCCAGCAGAATCCCTTTCCTGCAAGTCCCCGTAACGTTCTCCAGCACAAAACCATCCAGCGGCTTCTCCGGATGAATCTCGGTCGCCTGCACCAGCACCGGCACATCCGTCACCGTCACATTGCGAAACACAAAATTCTTGCTCTGTGAAATCCCCGCCAACCCCGGCACCGGGTCTTCTCCCAGCAACCCGCTGTTCAGCATGTTGATCCGCAAAAAGCCCTGCCCGGTTCCCGCAACCTCCAGCCCGTCAAAGACAAAGTTCTCCAGCAGCGCTCCACGCCCCGGCCTGCTCTTGATGTACACCGCATAGCTCTTCGCGCCTGTAAACTTGCAGCGCTCCACGCGCACATCCCGCGTCCCTGCGGAGTTCTCACTCCCAATCCCGACGCAAGCAAACAGCGAGTCCGCGAACGTGCAGTCGGAAATCGTTACATCCTCCGTACCTTGCGCCAGCGTGTAGCCTTCCTCGCCGCGCCCACTCTTCAGCGAGATGCAATCATCCCCCGTCGCTATATCGCATCGCCGAATCACCACATGCTTGCAAGAGTCCACATCGATCCCATCGCCGTTCCCACCCGTCGATCGAATCACCAAATCCTCAATCAAAATATTCGTACTCGACGTCGGATGAATCGACCACATCCTGTAATAGCTCGTCGAAAACCCGCTCAGATGAACTCCATCGCAGCGCAGAAACTCAATCAACGCCGGATGCCGCAGCGGCGCATCCCTCGTCGGCCGCCCACCCATCGCATCGTTGCCCACAATCTTCCCCGGCCCCGCAATCCCCACGCCCTGCGCGTCAATCGCGTTCACCAGCCCGATGTACCCACCAACCCATCGCCCTTCCCACCGCACCTGTGTCACGGCATAGTCCGCCACATCCGCCGACCCCATCAGCACCGCACCTTCTGCCAGCCGCAGCAGCGTATTCGACCGCAACTGAATCGACCCAATCAGATACTTCCCCTCCGGCACCAACACCTCACCACCACCCAACACCCCACACCGATCCAGCGCTCGCTGTATCGCCGCGGTGTCCTTCACCACCCCATCGCCTGTCGCTCCAAAGTCCCGCACATTCAGCCTCGCCGGTCCCATCCCCACCTTCGGAGCCACCACCACCCGCTTCGCAACCGTCGCAGGCACAACCGCCGCCATCCACCCCGGCAACGCCGCCGCACCCACCGTCACCTGCACCGACCGCGTCAAAAAACTCCGTCTCTCCATCCTTCTCTCCATTTCCTTTGAGGCACTGTCTAACGAATCGAAAACTGTATAGAGCCCGACGAATTGCTCTTGCTCTTTTGTTGTCCTTCCCGCAGGGAATCTGCTTCTGTCTTTGCTGTTGCTTCTGAGATAGGTCCGGGCTTTAGCCCGGACATTCAACCCGCCCCAAACTGGGCTTCAGCCCCCGGGACACGCTCTCTTTCCTCCCAGCACCTATCCCAAATCGAGCGAGCCCCGATGCCTCACACACTCGCACAAGCCAAGCTACGCCCAATACCCTCGATTCGCCACCACTCTAGGCAATCACGACACAAGCCGCGACTTGAAGAGCACGGCTTCAGCCCGTAGAAAAGGCGATAGTGTCGTTGAGCGCCAACGGCGCGGCCATATCCCAGCCCAGCCCGCAGGGCTGGGTACGAAACCCCACACAACGCGAGGGCTGTAAGCCCGACATAAAATGCTGGAAACACACCCGCCGCCGGGGTTGGCTATATGTCGATACAGCCCATGAAGCCCCCTCGCACAACCCGTCTACAAAGGTTTCATAACCTTTTGGGGGCAGTGCTCTCTCTGGTACCGCATGAAAATTAATAACCTCACCCTCATCGCCACAAGGCATCATTCGTATAGCTAGAAATTAAACGTCGATATCCATTTTCAGTCGCCCGTTGCCGCAGGAGTTTTCTCCTCTGAGCACTTGCCGAGCATCACGGCTTCTGGCGTCTGCAATTAGAAGAGCCCGCAAGGGTGTGTGTAGGTGGGGGCCAGTGATCGTATCCATGCGCAATAAAGTCGATGTGCTCAGCCTGTGCAGATCGTTGCGCGCAGCCTGCCTACGCCGATCTACGCCCATCGCTCTGCTCCTGACCCTTCTCTTCGCAGTCTCCGGCCTCGCGTCCGCCCAGTCGCTCCAACCCGGCGGCCCCGTAGACTTCGGCTCCATCGCCCTCGGCTCCACCTCGTCCACCATCACACTCACCTTCTTCGCCAACGTCACCACGACTATCTCTTCGGTCGCCGTAACTACAGACGGCGTCAGCGGCGCTGACTACACCCTCGTCTCGCAGAACTGTGTCGGCACTCTCAACCCACCGCAGAGCTGCTTGATCACGATGTCTTTCTCGCCCAAACAGATCGGTCTCCGCAAAGGCGCGCTCACCATCCTCGGCAGCGGAGGCACGCTCAGCAATCGCGTCTATCTCCACGGCATCGGTCTTGGCCCGCAAGCCGTCATGGGGCCGGTCACCGCAACGGCCACCTCGTCCGTTGCTCCACTCTCTCCGGCAACTTTCCAGTCCTCGGCGGCTGTCTACGACGGTGGCGGCAATCTCTACTTCAACGACTTTGCCAACGGCCGCATCCTCGAGCTAAGCTCCACCGGCGTCTACTCCGTCTTCGCCACGCTCACCAGCACCGCACAGTCCTCCCTGGCTATCTCAGGAGACGGCACACTGTTCGTCTCCTCGCCCACGCTGGGCCTCATCTACGAAGTCTCTCAGTCCGGCATCGTCTCTACGCTCTCCACCGGCACCGTCACGCTCGTCCATCCCACCGGCCTTGCCATCGACGCCTTCGGCTACCTTTACGTCGCCGACTCACAGACCAGCAAAATCTACCGCATCGCGCTCGATGGCTCCACCTCCATAGCCCTTGCCACAACCGGCCTCGGCACTCCGCTCTCCAGCCCAGCCGCCCTCGCGCTCGATAACAACTTCCTCTACATCTCCGACTCCGGCAACGACCGCATCGTCGAGCTTTCCTTCTCCACCGGCCTTGCCAGCACCATCAACACCAGCGGCGGCCTCTCCAATCCTGCCGGCATCACAGTCGATGGCTCCGGCACCATCCTCGTCGCCAACCAGGGTGGCGGAAACATCCTGCAGGTCTCACCCTCCGGCACCGTCTACAGCTTCCCCATCGCTGCTGGCAACACACCCGCCACCACGCCTCTCGATGTCGTCCTCCGCGCCAACGGCGATCTCCTCGTCACCGACACCACGCTCGGCCTCTCCATCATCTCCCGCTCCAACCCGTCCTACACCTTCCCCACCACCACCAAGGTTGGCGTGTTCGACTCCACCGACGGCTACGCCTCCACCATCACCGTGCAGAACACAGGCAACCAGGCTCTCCAGCTCAACACCACGCCGGACCCCTCCTTCAGCATCGGCGCTTTCTCCATCGGCCCCGCCAGCACCTGCCCGTCTCTACCTTCTGGATCGACACCCGCACCACTCGCTCTCGGCAGCGTCTGCACCTACACCGTCGGCTTCACGCCCACGCTCGTCGGCGTCAACACTGGCACCCTCAACCTGAACACAACCGCCACTGGAACCGGAGCTACCCTCACCACCTCAGCCACCTTCACCGGCAACGGCATCACGCCCGTCGATACCATCAAGGTCACTGCGTCTCCCACCGTCACCGCACAGGGAGTCCCGGTCAGCTTCACCGTCTCCGCGCTTGAAGGCACCACCGTCGTCCCCAGCTTCCTCGGCACGGTCACCTTCACCGCCACAGACCCCGTTGCTGTATTCCTCAGCGGCACCAGCTACACCTTCACCGCAGCAGACGCCGGAGTCCACACCTTCACCGCTCCCGTCGGTGCACAGTTCAACACCCTCGGCACCTTCACCATCTCGGCCAGCTTCGGCACCATCACGGGCATCAGCAACAGCGTGCTCGTGCAGAACAAGCCGCTGGTCACGCTCACCAGCTCGGTCAATCCGTCCTTCGTCAATCAGCAGACCATCCTCACCGCCACCGTCGCTCCGCCCACCGGCTCTAACGCCGGAACCCCCACCGGTTCGGTCAACTTTGAACTCTCCGGTGCATCGCTCGGCACAGCCACTCTAGTCAACGGACAAGCCACGCTGCCGCTCACCCTCAGCAACCCCGGCACGTACAGCATCACGGTTGTCTACGCGGCGACCCCGAACTTCCTCGCGGCTACCTCCGCTCCTCTCAACCAGGTAGTCAACGCTTACACCTCGCAGACGGCGATCTCCAGCTCCCTCAACCCAGCCTTCGTCAATCAGCCGCTCACCTTTACGGCGACCGTTCAGGCCACCGCAGGGCAGGGAACAACCCTCGTCCCCACCGGCAACATCACCTTCCTCTACAACGGTACGAACATCGGCGTCGGTACTCTGGTCAACGGTCAGGCAAGCCTTCCTGAAACCCTGATCGCCGCTGGCAACTACACCATCACCGCGGTCTACTCCGGCGATAACAACTTCAACGGCTCAAGCTCCTTCTTCACGCAGACCGTAGAAGACTTCGCCATCGCACTCACGCCCAACACGAGTGGAACGGCTACCGTCGTCGGCGGCTCACCCACAACCTACTCCGTCACGGTCTCTCCCGTAGGCGCCTCAACACTGCTCGGCCCCATCACCTTCAGCCTCAGCGGAGCACCCACCGGAACCACCGTCACCTTCAGCCCCGCAACCCTCGCGGCAGGCTCAGGCAGCACTCCGGTTACGCTCACCGTAAAGCCCCCACCGGCAACACAAGCTTATCTCGACCCCTCTGGTCCGCTGCATCGCACCTTCAGCCGAGTCGCTCCAGTCGTGCTCGCACTCCTGTTCTTGCCACTACTCGGCTTACGCCGCCGCCGTCCTTCCTCCTTGTTACTCGGCGCGCTCCTTTGCGTCGCTGCCTTTGGACTCACCGGCTGCCTTTCTGACTCCTCCACCGGCTACTACGGCGTTACGCCGCAAACCTACACCCTCACCGTGACTGCAACGTCCGGTACGCTTTCGCACGCCACCACCGTCACCCTTACCGTTCAGTAGTCCTTAGGAGATTCACCCGTCATGCCTCACCTAACGCGCGATCCTCGGTCTTTCCTTCGAGTGCTCCGGCATCTCCTGCCGGCGATCGCCGTTCTGCCGGCATTGCTGTTTGCCTCTCACGCCCACGCGCAGCGCAGCGGCGATCTCGGCATGATGTACACGCAGGAGCGCGTCAAGTTCGTCGGCGCCAGCCCCAGCGACTACTTCTATCTCCGCGGCGCCACCGTAGACCTCTCCTACAATCTCTGGAAGGGAATCGGCGTCTCCGGCACCGGCACCGGTCTCGCCGCTACCAACGTCCGCGGCAGTATCGACATCCAACACATCCAGTTCCTCGTCGGCCCGCGCTACACCTTCAACCTCGGCCACATTACGGATACCGCCTGGAACCGTCACGGTGGCGTCTTCGTCGAAGGTAAAGTCGGCTACACCATCGCACCCGCTGGCCTCTATCCCACCAGCGGCGTCGAGCAGACCCACTCTTCCTCCATCACGTACTCCGTAGGCGCTGGCATCAACTACACCATCTACCATCGCTTCGATCTCCGCATCATCGAAGGCGGCCTCGTCCGCACCGAACTCCCCAACGGCGGCAGCAACATCCAGAACACGCTGCGGCTTGCTTCCGGCATCAACTTCCACTTCGGCCGCTGAATTATCGCAAAACCGTCATCCTGAGCGAAGAGTCTTGCGGCTTTTTGCAAGACGCGCAGCCGAAGGACCTGCCATGCAGCTCGTACCAGCAATTCATCCCCCGGCTTTCGGCCATGACCCTTTCGTGGGCTACCGTGAGCGATACGTCGATACAGCCTATGTAGGCCACCATACGTCCCGAGTCGCGATTTTCTGTTCGTCCAATCAAACCCATCCTCACTTCTCCTGCGTTCGCAAGCCGACCCTCTTGCTCTTCCGCGCATCACACTTGAAACGATGGATGCCCAAAGACACAGCTTGCCGTCCCGAGCATCCTCTCCAGAAGAGAGCGCGGCCCGTCTTCAGTTTCTGATTGACACCGGCCTGCAACTCGCCGGGGAGCGCAATCTGGACAAGATCGTACAAACAGCGCTGGACGCCGCCCTTCTGCTCGCCTGCGCTCGTTTCGCCGCGTTCTTCTACAAGGGCATCGACCCCGACGGCAACCACCTCCAGTTCTACAAACTCGCCGCCGAGTACCCACACCTCCTCACCGGACTCTCCATCGTTCCCGTCGCTGGTCTCTCCGTAGACTGCTTTCCCGATCCCTCCTCTGTCTGTACCGGCGACATCTCCGGCAGCCCCAGCCTCCGCACATCGCCCGCAACGGAAAGCCCGTTCCACGGCACCCCATTCGCCAACCTCCCCATCCGCAGTTACATGGCGATCCCCGTTCTCAACCCTGACGGCGAACATCTCGGCAGCATGATCTTCGGCCACCCCGACCCCGACATCTTCAGCGAGTACAACCAGTCTCAGGTCTCGGTAGTCGCGTCCCAGGCCTCCTCCGCCATCGAAACCGCCCGCCTCGCCGAAACCCTCACCCACGAGATCGCTCTCGCCGACTCCGCTCGCGAGCTCCAGCGCGACAGCGCCCGCCGTCTTCGTCAGGCCCTCGACTCCGGCCTGCTCGGCACCTGGACCTGGGACCGCTTCACTGACATGCTCGATCTCGACGAGCGTGCCGCCGAGCTCCTCGACGCCGAACCCCACGTCCCCATCTCCCGCACCGAGCTCCGCAAGCGCATCGTGCATGAAGACGATCTCGCCACCACCGCCGAAGACCTCCGCGACGTCCTCCACTCCGACGATGCCTACACCGCCGAGTACCGCGTGGAAACCCGCGATGGCCGCCAGCATTGGGTTTGTAGCCGAGGCATTGCCACCTTCGACGAGCTCTCGCCCCTTCCCTCCGGCGCTCCCGCCTCGCCCCGCGAACTCACCGGCATGATCGGCACCGTGCAGGACGTCACCGCGCGCAAAACCCAGGAAGTCGCTCTCCGCCAGAGCGAAAAGCTAGCCGCCACCGGCCGTCTCGCCGCCACCATCGCCCACGAGATCAACAACCCGCTGGAAGCCGTCACCAACCTCATCTACCTCTCCAAAACCGACCCCGGCGTCCCCGCTCCCATCCAGCATCTGCTTGAAACCGCCGACGGCGAACTCGCCCGCGTCTCCCAGATCGCCCAGCAAACCCTCGGTTTCTACCGCGACACCACCCGCCCCGTCGACATCAACCTCACCAATCTGCTTGAAGGCGTCGTCAACCTCTTCTCCCGCAAAATGCAGTACAAAAAACTCCACTGCGCGCTCGATCTCGCCTCGGACCTCCATATCTTCGGCCTCCAGGGAGAGATCCGCCAGGTCTTCTCCAACCTCATCGTCAACGCTATCGACGCCTCCTCCAACGGCCTCATCCAGATCCGCGCCCGCCGCCGCACCCACAACGGCCGCCCCGGCGTCAGCGTCCTCGTCTGCGACCAGGGCAGCGGAATCCCTGTCTCCGTTCGCCAGCGTTTGTTCTCTCCGTTCTTCACTACCAAGCAGTCGGTCGGCACCGGCCTCGGCCTTTGGGTCACCCGTGGCATCGTTGAAAAGCAGGAAGGCACCATCCGCGTCCGCACCTCCACTGAGACACCATCAGGGACGGTCTTCCGCGTCTTCCTTCCCACAGAAGTTCTTCATCCTGAAGCGTTCCTCACCCCACAGTCCAAGTTTCTCCAGTAGACTTATCCGTGGAGACACCGACAAATTCTGATCTCACTGAATGAGGCGTAGCGTCTCCCGCTTGTGGTACTTACCGGATCGCCTTGTGCAAAACACCATCCCTGTATAAAGACCCTTGCCAGGATTAAATGACCCCGATGAACCCTTTTCTGCTGAGCAGCGACCTCCTCAAACCTTTGCTCCGGCCCCTCGCCGAAGCGGGCAACGAATCCGAGCGGCACGGCCCTGCTCCCCGCATCCTTGTTGTGGATGACGAAGTCCTCATCGCCGACACCATCGTTCAGATCCTGAACCGCAACGGCTTCATCGCCGAGGCCGCCTACAGCGGCGAACAAGCCATTGAAGCCGCCCGCCGCATCAACCCCGACCTCCTGCTCTCAGACGTGCTCATGCCGCACATCGACGGCGTAGAAGCCGCCATCGCCATCCGTGGCTTCTGCCCAGACACCCGCATCGTCCTCTTCAGCGGCCAGGCTGCGACGGTAGAAATTCTGCAGCGCGCCAAAGACCGCGGCCACCACTTCGAGCTCCTCCCCAAACCCATCCACCCCACCCAGCTCATCAAGCACCTCCGCGAGTAGTCCTGCTTTTCGCCCGGAAGCCGCACAATCCGGGTGCCCCATCCTCGACGCGCGCACTTTGCGCGGCTAGGTTGGGCATCGCGCGCTTAGCGCGACCGCTCTCCTTGACTCCCCACAAAACTGTCATCCTGAGCGAAGCAACTTGCGGCCTTACGCAAAACGCGCAGCCGAAGGACCCGCCACACCATCAACTTCGCCAGCCCGTTCAGACCCTTTCAACCCCAAATCCTGCGTAATCGGGCGACAGCCCGACCGCACCCCCCGTCCCTCCCAGCAGAACCCAAACTTGCAAGCTCAACCGCTTGACCAGTAGGCTTCTTCGCATGACGTTTCCCGCAAAGCCCATGGACCGCCGCCGCTTCCTCCTCGCCACCGCCGCCACCGCCGCCAGCCTCAAAAGCTTCGCCCAGTCCCCGAAGGCCGAAACCCTCACGCTGCACCCCGACCAGCCCGGCCCCAGCATCCCGGCAAACTTCGTCGGCCTCTCTTACGAAACCCAGCAGCTCTCTGACCCCAACTTCTTCGCACCCACCAACACCGGCCTCATCGCGCAGTTCCGCGCCCTCACGCCCCACGGCGTGCTCCGCATCGGCGGCAATACCTCAGACGTAGGCTGGTGGAAGCCCACCCCCGAAAGCACGCAGCCACCGCTCCCGGAAAAAGTAGTCATCATCCCCCTCCGCCCCGACGAGCAGCCCTTCCAAAAGCTCGCCTACTCCATCACCCCACAAGCCGTCATCAACCTCCGCGCCTTCCTCGACGCCACCGGCTGGACCTGCCTCTACGGCATCAACCTCGCCACCAACACTCCCGCTCTCGCCGCCGAGCAAGCCGCCTTCGTCGCCAAAACCCTCGGCTCCAGGCTCGAGTACTTCCAGCTTGGCAACGAGCCTGACATCTTCTACAACCGCTTCCGCGTAAAAGCCAACTGGAACGCCGACGCCTACCTCGACGAGTGGCTCGCCACCGCCAACGCCATCCGCGCCCGCGTCCCCAACGCCCACTTCGGCCTTCCCGACGTCGCCAGCAACGCCGCCTGGTTCTCTCCCATCACCGAGCGCCTCGCCGCCACCAAAGACGCTCCCAACGTCGTCGCCATCTCTCACCACTACTACTTCACCGGCCCACCGGCGAACCCCCACGCCAACATCGACGCTCTCCTCCAGCCCGACCCCAAGGTCGCTGAGGTCGCCAAGCTCGCACAGGACGCCGCCGCCAAGCTCCACACCGCCTGGCGCATGACCGAAGGCAATACATGCTACCGCGGCGGCAAGCCCGGCTTCTCTGACGTCTTCGCCGCCTCGCTCTGGGCCGCCGACTACCTCCTCACCCTCGCCTCTTTAGGCTACGCCGGCGTCAACCTCCACGGCGGCAGCGGCAAGGCCGTCGCCGACTCCCTCGGTGGCACGCTCCCCGGCGAGCTCCTCATGCCCGACCCCAAGGCCCCACACCCTCGCCCCTTCTACACGCCCATCGCCGAAATCGATGGTAAGTATGTCGCCGAACCCGTCTACCAGGGCATGAAGTTCGCCGGAAACTTCGCCGGCGCACAGCTCCTCAAGCTCGACTTCAACCCCGGCCCGGTCAACGCCACGGCCTACGCCGCCAAGCTCCCCACCGGCCAGCTTGCCGTCATCATCATCAACAAGGACAAGTCGCAGGACTTACCCTTGAACCTCCCCGGCTACAGCCTCGCCCAAACCTTAACCTCAACCGCACTGGACGCCCACCACGCCGAGCTTTCGGAACCCGCAAAGTTCCGCGAAGCCTCCGTAGTCCCCCACTCCAGCGCGGCCCTCCTCTACAAAACCCGCGACTAAAGCAAAACGCGACCAAATAAAAAGTGCGGCTAGATCAAATCCTTCCTTGATCTAGCCGCAACAAATTTGAGCGGCAGCAAATTTGAGCGGCAGCAAATCGAGCGGCAACAAGCTAGCGCAACAAATCGAGCGGCAACAAATCGAGCGACAACAAATTTAGCCGTAACGAAAGCTAACCTTGCAACAAATCCCGTCATCCTGAGCGTAGCGAAGGACCCCTGTATTTGCTGTTGCTGTTGTCGTTGTCGTTGCTGTTGCTGTTGTCGTTGTCGTTGTTGTTGTTGTTGCTGTTGCTGTTGCTGTTGTCGTTGCTGTTGCTGTTGTCGTTGTCGTTGCTGTTGCTGTTGCTTTCCCATCCCTCAGCAATTCCAGGTACCCCAAGGCTTCAGCCTTGGGCCTCATAGGCCACCCCAAAAAGTGGGGCTTTAGCCCCTTGGGTATGCCTTCTTCTCCGTGGCATCACTCCACCCCCCCAAAAAAACACGACGGGCGCCTCATCGAGGCACCCGTCGCATTTACTGTTCGCTAGTTAACTACTAGCTGTTGACTGCACCTAGAACACAAACCGCCCGCCCAGCTGTATCTGCCGTGGCTGGCTGTTCGCCGCCACTGCCGTGATATAGCCAAAGGTGCTGGCAGTTGCGCTCGACACATTCGGCGTAGCAAACACCGCATGGTTCAGCGTGTTGAACGTTTCAAACCGCAACTGCACGTAGGTCTTTTCCGTGAAGTGGAAGTTTTTCAACACGGATGCATCCATGTTGTTGAACCCATCCCCGCGCACCCACGAAAGTGTCTGTGGCAGTGTGCGGTAGTGGTTGCTGTACTGGCCATTGATGAAGACCGTTCCATCGCAGGCGTTTGCGGTGGCGCAGGTAGTTGAGTTGCCGGTAACAAACTTGCTCGTACTGAGCGCCGGTGTCCCGGAGGTCGAGAGCGAAGTGTTGCGTGTCTGGTTGGTAATCTGCCGCAGGGTCACGCCAGGCTGCAGCGGAATGTCGGCCGAGAACTCAACCGGAGGTCCGGTCTGGTACTGGTAAATCGCGTTGACTACGAATCCACCGAACACCTCATCCAGCAGCCGGGAGCCGCCAAATGAGAATGCCTTGCCATGTCCGAACGGAAGTTCGTACGTCGCTCCCGTGGTGAAGTGATACGTGTGATCGAACGGTGAAACGCGACGCGTGACCGACGTATCTTCATCGTTGAGGAAAGTATCTGCCTCGATCAGCTTGGAGTAGCTGAAGTTAGCCGTGAGCGTCAGTCCATGCTTGGCACGCTGTTCAACGTGAACAATGGCCGAGTTGAAGTAGGACTGGCCGATCGTCTGGTTCTGCTCCGTCACAGCGTTGGTGCCAAACTGTGGGAAGGGAACGAGCAGATTGCTAACCGGCACCGTCGCGCTATTCACCGTTCCGGTACCGTTCGGAATCAGACCAGCGAACGGATTCGCCACCGTAGCTGTGTAGGCATTTGCCAGGTTCTGATTGCGATAAGGTCCGAACGCGAGGTTCTGGAGCCGCACGGCATTCAGGTTCTGGGTCGCCACTGGCAGGTGCAGACTGTGGTTTCCGACGTACAGCAATTCCAGCAACGTACTGTTGGTTAGCGAACGCTGAAGGCCCAGATCATACCGCTCCGAGTACGGATCATGCTGCACAGGAGCGAGGAAGCTGATCGACTGGCCGAGGAACGTGCTTGCTCCGCCCGCTGCGCCAACTGGTACCGTGAAGCCGTTGGGGAAGGGGTTGGAGAGCGTATTTGCCGGTGTCAGATAGTTGTTGGTCGTGGCGACGAACGAGGTCGATGCACTGAAGCCCTCGTTGTTCGAGAGAGCATTCGACGAGTACGTCCCCTGCGGGTTCAGGCTGGCCAGCGTCTCCGGCTGCACAAAGATGCCGAAGCCGCCGCGTAGCACGGTCTTACTATCCGGACTGAAGGAGAAACCGATGCGTGGGCTCACGAAACCGCTGTTGGTCGCGTACACTGCACCGTTGCTGGTGTTGGGGAAGGTTAGACCGCCCAACGTATTCAGGGTGCCCACCGTCGCGTTCGGGGCGAGAGCGTACTTCGCCGCGGCCGCCACTGAAGCCGAGTTCACGGCTGTCGTGCTGAAGCCGTTTACTGTCTTGCCCGCCTTCTCACGGAACGGCGTGTCGATGTCGAACCGGATGCCGAGGTTAATTGTTAGCTTGTCGGAAACACGCCAGTCGTCCTGCAGGAACGAACCCGTGTAGTACGAGTGGTAGTCCGCACGAACATTGTTGTCGAGTGATCCGCTGGAGGGCAGACCGAAGTAGAAGCTGGCAAGGTCGCCACCGAAAGTGGGAGCAGCCGTCGCAGCGGTTCCTGAGGTCACGAACGAAGATCCGAACTCCATTGAGCCGTCCGAGTTGCCGAAGTTCTGCACACTCAAACGGTACTGGCGTCCGTCAAAGCCGAGCTTCAGCGTGTGCCGACCAATCGTCTTCACGATATCCGCAAACACCTGGTAGCTCGTCGTTGGGTCAAGCGCAGAGGTGTTGTCTCCGAGCGTCTGATACGTGGTCGAAGAAGTACCGCACGACGTGCTGCCAATCGACGGGTTGATGGAAGTGGCGCCGAACAGGACGCAGGGCAACTGCGACTTCGTACCGCCGCTTAGTCCGGTCGGCAGGCCAACCGTGGCGGCGTTGTAGATCTGCGCCGGTGTGCCATGCACTTCGTTAAAGTAGGTCCAGTTCAAACGGGTGTCGAGTATGGTGCTGGAGTTGATCGTGAATACGTTGTCCACGGTCGAACCATAGTTCTCGCGCAGCAGCGTGGTGCCGGTTGCATCGTTGCCGAAGAAGTTGTTCTTCACCTGCGTGCGATGGTTATGACGGAAGTCGTAGAAGATGTGGTCGCGTGGGCTGATGTTGTAGTCCACACGTCCAAACTCGTTCGAATACGTGTCGATCGAAGGTGCACTGGCGGAAAAGTTATTCTGTCCATCGCTAGCGCCCGTGGTCGTGTTCGGCAGCGGGAAGAGCTTCAAATAGGCAGCCGAGACAGAATTGATCGGGCCAGCGGTCGTCAGATTATTGTTGAAGATCGGCTGGCGAACGACATTGGTGCCAACCAGTGCTGCCGCGAACGGGTTATACAACTGGTTCGGATCGGCATAGTTGGTCTTGTTCGAGCCGGAAGGTAGGCAGATCGCTGCCGCTGTCAGAGGATTGTTCGCAAACCCCGCCGGGCAGCCTGCGTTCAGTGTTTGCGAAAAGTCGCCTGCACGTTCTGCCGATGTCGGCACCGTGAGCGCCGTGTTATTCGGCGTCGAATCCTTCAGACCTTCGTATGCGAAGAAGAAGAACAACTTGTCGTGACCGTTGAAGAGCTTTGGAATTAGGATCGGGCCACCAACCGTGCCACCGTACTGGTGATAGTGAGCGTTCGGCCGCGCCAGCCCGGTACGTTTGTTGAAGTAAAGATTCCCATCCAGCCCAGCCGTCTGATAAAACTCATACGCCGTGCCGTGGAACTGGTTCGTTCCGCTCTTCGTAATCTGGTTGATCACGCCGCCGATGGTATGTCCTTCACTCGCATCCGTATCAAACGGTCGCACCGAAACTTCCTGTACCGAGTCCTGCGTCGGCGCATAAGCCAGCGCTCCCAGCAGCGTCAGATCGGGAGATCCATCCAGCAGCACTTCGCTCACCTGGTTCGGCGTTCCGCCAATGCTCCATGAGTTCCCGGCAGCGTTATCGAACGGATGCACAATCTGCGGCGCAGCCGTCGTAATCACACCCACCGAAAGCTCGGTCAGTGTCGTAGGCGTGCGTCCATTCAGCGGCAGGTCAGCCACCGACTCCGTTGAAATCACCTGTCCGACAGAAGCATTCGCCTGGTCAATCAGAGGAGCCGCCGACGTCACCGTCACCGTTTGATCCGTGGTTCCCACCGGCAGCGACAAATTCAGAATCGGGTGCTCCTGCGACTGCAGCGTAATCCCGCTCCGTGTCACCGTCTGGAACCCCGGCATCGTCACCGTAACCGAGTAGTCACCCGGCAGCAGGAAAGGCACAACATACTGCCCTTCCGCATCGCTCTTGGTCGTGCTCGTCGTCCCGGTGTGGATCTCTTTGATCACCACCACCGCGCCCGGTACATCGGCCCCTGTCGGATCGGTCACTGCTCCGCTGATCGTGCCGCGAAACTCCTGCGCCCGCACACCGATAGTCAAAAATAAAGCTGCCGCGGTCAGCATCACTGCCCGCGCGTATTTCAAGATAAGCTGCATGCTCATCGACTCCTCAACTGCTGTATCCGGCTCCATTGCCTGCCGGGTTGTCTGTCTGAAAAAAGGCCAACGAACGCTCAGTTGGCACGGCTAAAAAGTCTGCTCTGTTGCCCTCGCGACACGCCTGCGCTCGTGAAAGAAACCCACGGCCATGCGTGCAAAAACGCGATTGCAACCAAGGCCTGAAATTATGGTCTCGCCGCACAACACTTGTCAAACATGTTTGCCTATTGGTAAGTCAGCCTATGCTCTTCCGCCCACCGCACACGCCCAACTCAGTCCTCATTATAGCCGCCAGCCAATTCCACCAGCCCACCGGCCACATGCCTTTGCCTTTCTTTCTGTCATCCCCGCAGGCGATCTGCTTTTCGCAAGTTCGCCACAACCCCTCAGGATTGTCATTCCGCAGGAATCCGCCGTTGCTCTTGCCTTGTTCTGTTCGCTGTTAACTCTTAGCTGTTAACTCCCCGCACAACTCTTCCCCGCACCCTCTATCCTCTACACTCCTATCTATGTGTGGAATCGTCGGTTACATCGGCCCTAAGCCCTGCGTCCCTGTCATCATGGAAGGCCTCGCCCGCCTCGAGTACCGCGGCTACGACTCAGCCGGAATCGCCGTCGCCGGCGGCCTCCTGCCCGACGGCACCGCCAGCCCCCTCCAGCTCCGACGCGCTCCCGGCAAGCTCCGCAACCTTGACGCTGTCCTCGCCAAAGACCCCGTCCACGGCACCTACGGCATCGGCCACACCCGCTGGGCCACCCACGGACGCCCCACCGAAGAAAACGCCCACCCTCACCGCGACGGCACCGGAACCCTCGTCGTCGTGCACAACGGCATCGTCGAAAACTACTTGCATCTCAAAACGGCCCTCATCGCCAAAGGCCACAAGTTCCTCTCCGAAACCGACACCGAAATCATCGCCCACGTCATCCAGGACGAGTTCGATTTAGCTTTGTTGAATTGTCATCCTGAGCGCAGCGAAGGATCTGCTTCTTCGGCCGCAGGCCGGGAGGGAGCAGGGGGCTTCAGCCCCCTGAATAGCCCCGCCCCAAAAGCGGGCTTTAGCCCCGGGCCTTTAACCACCACCACCGACCGCGCCGACACCAACTCCGCCCAGGCCGTCCTCGACGAAAAGCGCAACACCCCCGCCCCTGTCATCTCCCTCGAAGAAGCCGTCCGCCGCGCCGTAGCCCGACTTACCGGAGCCTTCGCCATCGGCGTCCTCTCCGCCCACGAGCCCGACAAGCTGGTCGCCGCCCGCATGGGCCCACCGGCCGTCCTCGGCCTCGGAGAAGGCGAGTACTTCCTCGCCTCCGACGTCCCCGGCATCCTCCACTACACCCGCACCATGTACTTCCTGCAGGACGGCGAAGTAGCCACCCTCACCACCTCCGGCATCACCCTCACCGACTTCGCCGGCGCCCCAAAGACCCTCACACCCACCCGCATCACCTGGGACCCCATCCAGGCGGAAAAGGCTGGCTACAAGCACTTCATGCTCAAAGAAATCAACGAGCAGCCCCGCGCCGTCCGCGACACCACCCTCGGCCGCGTCTCACTCGACACCGGCCAGGTCTTCCTGCCTGACATGAAGATCACCCCGGAAGAGTTCCAGAAAGCTACCGGCATCACCATCGCCGCCTGCGGCACAAGCTGGCACGCCGGACTCGCCGGTAAGTTCATGATCGAGCGTCTCGCCCGCCTTCCCGTAGACGTCGATTACGCCAGCGAGTACCGCTACCGCGACCCCATCCCAAGTTCCACGGAAATCGGTCTTCTCATAACCCAGTCCGGCGAAACCGCCGACACCCTTGCCGCGCAGAACGAGCTCATCGCCAAGGGCTCAAAAACCCTCGCCATCTGCAACGTAGTCGGCGCCGCTGTCACGCGCCACGCGCAGGGAACCATCACCACCAACGCCGGCCCTGAAATCGGCGTAGCCTCCACCAAAGCCTTCACCGCGCAGCTCACCGCTCTCTTCACCTTCGCCCTCTACCTGGCGCAGGTCCGCGGAACAGTCTCAAATCTCGAATCGCTGCATCTCGTATCCGAGCTCTCCCTCATCCCCGGCAAGATCGAAACCATCCTCCGCTCCATCGACGACCAGTGCTGCGACCTCGCGAAGTCCTTCTCCACCGCCCGAGACTTCCTCTTCCTCGGCCGCGGCATCCACTACCCCATCGCTCTCGAAGGCGCCCTCAAGCTCAAGGAGATCTCCTACATCCACGCCGAAGGCTACCCCGCCGGCGAGATGAAGCACGGCCCCAACGCCCTCATCGACGAAACGCTCCCCTGCGTCTGCATCGCCACGCAAGACCCCAACGACCCCAGCTCGGTCCTCAAGTACGAAAAGACCCTCTCCAACATCCAGGAAGTAACCGCCCGCTCCGGCCGCGTCATCGCTATCGCCATCGAAGGCGACGAACACATCCGCCAGCTAGTCGAGCACGTCATCTACATCCCCGCCGCCCACGAGCTCCTACTCCCCATCCTCGAAGTAGTCCCCCTCCAACTCCTCGCCTACCACATAGCCGTAAGAAGAGGCTGCGACGTAGACCAGCCGAGGAATTTGGCGAAGAGTGTTACCGTTGAGTAGCAACGGATTTCCACAGCGCTGATAATCCGAGAGCCAACGTTGGATGACAGGTTTAGAAAAAGTGAATTGCCCAAGGTGCCATAGAGCGATACTCGAACTTGTCAGATATTGTGCGAGTTGCGGAACGGATGTCGGATATCCAAATGTCAACCTTGCTCAGGCGGAAGATGAGAAGCAGGCGTTGGAAGCCCGTTACACGGAAGCGGTTGTCAAGGCGGAAGTTCGCGGAATACTCGATCAGCTACAGCTCTTTGAAATTGCGATAAAGAACTCTTGCGCAGTTGTGTCTATGAGCAGCGACCGACTTAGATCTCTAGCGACCAACTCAAACGAGCTTTATTCGAATTATCACCTGGCTGTTAGGGCGCAAAGTCGCAGGCCAGCTAAGGTCCGAAACGATCAGGCTAGGAGCGCTGTTGATGGGAGGCTCTGGGGCGTGGCAGCGTCCGAAATAAGATATGCGGCTCTCTCCTTAGACGGAAAAGGGTTGAAATCATACGGAGACTGTTTTGTAACGCTAGATGAAGCTTTTATTGCTCACCGTTCGTCCGTACTCGCCGATAATTCGTTTGTCTTCTTGAAGGATTTAACTTTCGGAGAAGAGCTTCCAACTGGCTTTAGGAGTAATTGGGAGGAGCGCCATAAGGTGGCCGTCGCCAAATGCGAACCAAAGCTAGACTCGTCCACAAGCCCAAATTCTTTCTCAAAGGTTCTTCTGCAAGACGGGAATGACCGAACCGATGATGATTTCATTGAAGTGCATTTGTACGGCGGCTTCGATTTCGTTGCGTGCAAGTCGGTCATAGTAGGCAAGGCGGCAAGAAGCAAAGCTGAACTCCTTGGACTCAAGATTGCCGAATCTTACGCCGTCAAGACTGGAAAGAGCTGGGCTAATGCTTAGAGGACGCCCCATTTTCTTTAGCGGCATCGGATCGCTGGCTCTCGTCCCCGAAGGCGAGGAGCCATCATTAGTCTTCGAGAAGTCGATAGGTGTTCAGCCCTACAGAAGCGGAGAAATTGAATGGCTCAAGCATCTTGATCACGATTACTTCGAGTCTCCCGATTTATTCAGCATGGAAGAAGCCGAAGCCATTCTTGCGGTTGAGAAATCGAATCGCGAAACGCTCTTCTTCTTATTGGCCTCGTTCGATAAGAATCTCGACACCCCACTTCGGTTAGCAGCTGCCGAGCTCGTTGATGAATCATTAGCAAATCCTTCCATACGCTCTTGGCTGGAAGCGATCGTCCTATCTCAACCTCTCAACGTTGAACCCGAATTGTTTGGCATGGAAGCCGCGCACCTCGTCGCTTGGACCGAGGTGAAAAACAAAATTGAAGTCTCTCAAGACTCGCTTAGAACGCTTTGGAGCGCGATCGGTTTTCTGAATGATCAAGAAACCGTCACAAATGCAGAGCAAAACCTCAGTGAGCTCATTAGCGCACTTCTAAGCAGCGGAGCCGCAACAAAATTGGCAGCGGCTCTGTTGCGCCATGATTCTGACGCATTCAACCGAGCCATAGTGGATTTTGCAGTAAATCCTACAAACGCTAGGTCGTTTCCTCTTGCCTCCCGCACGCTTACAAAATTGCGGGTGTTCCTCAATGACTCGGGGTCTTTCAGTCGTTCTGGGGTCGCTCGAAACATCAACGCTACTGAAAGCGATGGGAACTCTTCGAGTCTGAAGCGGGGAGTTGAACTCACTACTCATGAGAGCTTTACACAGGTAAGAAAACAGATCGAAGGAATTAGGAAACTTCTTCTTACGGGTAACGCTCTAGCAGTAGATAAGGCATTGTCAGAACTTCTTACGTTTCACCACGCTCACGGAGAAGTTGAACACTTGGCGAAATCGCTTTGCTCGCTGACGAAAATAGCTTTGGACGCTAACGAACTAAATATCGCGGACTCTCTTAGCGCTAGGGCCATGAATCTTGCTGTGGACGACATTATCGTTTTAAGTAGTCGCGCCGAGGTTCTTAAGAACTTTGGCCGATTTCAAGAGGCGAGTGCCCTATATAAGAAAATGATTGAAACCTATGGAGAAGAGCGGTACGCTCTTTGCGGCTATGCAGATGCGCTGCAGGACCAGGGAAATTTCTTGGAGGCATCGAAGATCTATGCGAAGTCCAAAGAGCTCTATCCAGAAGACCCGGTTGCCTCCAATGGGATGGTCGGAGTCTTACTCGCCCAAGGAAATTCAGCCGCGGCTTTGCGTTCTGCGCGCAAGAATGTGATCACGTATAGGGATGAAGTTTCGAGGGTTGTGCTAGCAAGTGTTCTTAGGCACATGGGCCACTATGCTGAATCCGTAAGGGTTTTGGACGAAGCATTGATTCACTTCCGTGGCGAGTCTCGGATTTGGTTTTCTCTTATTCGATCATTGCGATACGCGGGGGATTACCAACGAGCCCTCTCAGTTTCGTCCGAGTTCTTGAAAAACTTTAAAGAAATCCCTGGCCCCTTCATAATTCGGGCCGAGGTACTTCGCTCTATGGGAAGATTCAAAGAATCCTTGGAGATGTATGTTGCGGGGCAAAAGGTTTTTCCTCAAAGCCGTCTGTTGGGGCTAGGAAAGGCAGCTGTGCAGGTATTGCTGGGCAATATCAGCGAAGCGACTGCCTTAGCGGACGGTCTGGAACTCGAATCTGAGATCGACTGGAGAAGCTATCACGTTTTTTGTGTATCTCTCTTGCGGTCGTCAGCGGTGGACGGACTATCGGTGGCTATAGAAAAGCTCACTTGGGGATTAGAAAATGTCCCTTGGAAGCGCCTGAAAAGCAGCTTCTCGGATGCGTTAGGTTATGCAAAACTCAAGCAGGGGCGTTTTTCCGAGGCGGGAGAGCTGCTCAACAAAGGGTTGAACGATATTGATCAAGAAAAGAGGAGTTCAATCTTACTGTTCCTCGGCACCATTCACTCTCAAACTGGGCGAACTGATATCGGCAATAATCTGCTTCAGATGGCGTCTCCCAAAGGACATTCCGGGAAAGTCATCAAGTCATTTCTTCAAGAAGCGACTAAGAGCCGAACCACTGCCGAGTTGATTATTTTTCCGTTATCAGCGGAGATCGCTGCATTAGATGTGCTTCTGGGAAACGCCGCCTGATCGGCGGGTGGCCCACCCGTAACTTCCCGTTCAGGACCGACCAAAACCTCAGGGGTGGCGGGTGGCCCACCCATAAACTTCCCATTCCAAACCCACAAAAACCTCACGGGTGCCCCCATCCATACGCAGCACTTGGCGGATGGGTGGGGAAGTGGGTGTCCGGGGACAGGCGGGTGCCCCGTTCATACGCGTTCTTTGCGGATGAGCGGGGAAAGAGCCGCGTAGGGATGGGGAACCCCGCATCGGCACGCCAAAACTCCGGCTGCCCCGCATGCGCGCCCCTGCGCAGGGGGAATACAAACGAACGAAGCGATCTCAACACTCTTCGCCGCCCAACAAAAACGCCCCGGCCATCAGCCGGGGCGTTTCGCAGATGACCCAAATACTTAGTTGTGAATGTCTATCTTGACCATCGTTCCATCTCTCGAAAACAGCGGATCGATCTTCAGATTCAAATTGTCAAAACGCCCTGCATCCCGACTCAGAATATTCGAGGGGTCCGCACACGAGGTTGCACTCGCTTTCACTTCCACCAGCACGTAGTACTTGAACGGAGACTTATAGCCCTGAATCGATTCTGTTTTATGGGGCAACACGCAACCCTCCCCGGTCTTTGCCGCGTGGTTGGCGTACTCATACACCGTTGCCCAGACCGCGTGATCTGTATTGTTCTGGAACTTCACCATGACCCTTTGAGCCTGTGCCCCTAACGCCGACGCCGCCAAAACCGACAAAGCCATCCATCTCGTACCGTGCTTCATAATTCCTCCTCAACATAAATAGGTGCAACAGGTGAAGTGCAGAGAGTATAGGCCCATTCCACGAACGCTCGACATCTCGACAACGATCCTGCCTCTTTCGAAGGGGCACGGCTTCAGAGCCTGTCCTGAGCGCAGTCGAACGGATGCCGTAAAGAGACCGCGTCGCAGAAGCTTCCACGCTGCCGCACGCCGAAGCCAAGGCGTGAGCCGAAGCGACTGACTTGCCTTCCTCTTCCAGTCAATAATCGTCAGGTGCGCGGCCCATCGACACCGCCCCTAAACCCTCGCCCTGCGCGCAGCAGCACGGAACCACAACCCCCCATCGCACGTATCTCCTCCCAATACCGAAGGAGATTCTCATGCGCCCCTACGCCCTTGTCGCCTGCGCCGCCCTGTCCGCGGCCGCCACACTCCACGCCCAGTCCTTCACCACCCACCCCTGCGGCGACAACACCGACGACCACGGCGTAATCTCCCGTCTCTTCAACGGCGGCGAGCAGGCCTGCGAACTCCGCTCCACCACCTTCCCCCTCGTCGGCGGACATCTCAGCGTCAACAGCCAGAACGGCAGCATCGAAGTCATCGGCGAAGACCGCAAGGACATCGCCCTCGAAGCCCGCGTCAGCGTCCGCGCCGCCAGCCAGTCCGACGCCGACTCTATCCTCCACCAGATCACCATCAACACCGGCGCCACCATCGAGGCCCACGGCCCGAAGATCTCCAGCAACCGCAACTGGTCCGTAAGCTACAAACTCCACGTTCCCCACCATCTCGCCGCGCAACTCCAAACCCTGAACGGCAGCATCGCGCTCTCCGCAATCGAAGGCTCCCTCCACGGCGAAACCACCAACGGCGCTATCACCATCGACCACCTCGCTGGCGACGTCCAGGTCAGCACCACCAACGGCGCCATCCACGCGACCCTCGACGGTCCCACGTGGCAGGGAAACCGCCTCGACCTCCGCACCACCAACGGCGGAGTCTCCGTCTCTATCCCCTCGAACTACTCCGCGCACCTCGAAGCCAACACCACCAACGGCGGCATCTCTCTCAACCACCCCGTAGCCGACCAGTCCGGAGTCCACCGCCACGACATCGACACCAATCTAGGCTCCGGCGGTCCCACCATCAGCTTCACCACCACCAACGGCGGCATCTCCATCCACTAGCCGGGTGCCCCATTCATCCGCGTTCTTTGCGGAGGAGTGGGGCAAAAGTTGTGTCAAGTTCGCTGGACACCACAACACCATTCCAGCCACCACAAATCACCGCAATGTCACCCAACAAACACCACACCCCAACCAGCCGGAAAACCCCAAAACCCTCGAAATAAGCAGGGAAACGGCAACTCCCCAATTGCACAATCCACAAAAATCAGCTAGCGTTCAAACACGCGCATGTCTACCACTTTCCCAATGCGATTCCCCTCCTGTTGTCCTCTCCTGGACTAGTGTTTTCGGCTGTTTTCCGCATCCAACCTGTAACGCACAGCCCCTGAAGTTCGGTTGCCCCAACGCAGTTAATCAAAGGAGAACCCTTGAAAAACCTCACTACTTTCGTCCGCACCGTCGTCGCCGCCTCCGCACTGGCCTTCGTCTCCCTCGCCGCTCACGCAGAGATCGTCAAGCTCCACGCGACCCTCAAAACCGCTTGGGAAGTCCCCGCCAAAGAAGGCCCCGGCCACGGCAAAGTCACCGCGACCTTCGACACCGACACCAACCTCTTCACCTACCACATCGAGTACAGTGACCTCTCCGGCCCCGCCGTTGCTGCTCATTTCCACGGCCCTGCCACGGAAACCACCGCTGCCCCACCCGTCGTCTTCATCAAGACCAAGCCTATCGTTAGCCCCATCGACGGCACCGCCACCCTCACGCCCGAGCAGGCCAAAGACCTCCTCGACGAGAAGTGGTACTTCAACGTCCACACCGCAGCCAACCCCGGCGGCGAAATCCGCGGCCAGGTTCTGAAGGTCAAGTAACTCCCACCCAGCTTCGAGGCCCACTCGCCATCACAAACGGCAAGTGGGCTTCGAGCCAACATCGCCAACGCAGAAGACAACAACGGCAAGGCACGGAAATCAATGGCACGCCGCAAACTCTGGCAAACCTCCGCTGCTCTCTGCGCGCTGGCGCTATCCCTCAACGCCAGCAGCCTAAGCGCACAAGCCATCAAGGATGATCCCAAAATCATCTCCGGCGACGCACCCGCCGACCCCGGCCCACTTGCCACCGACATCTCTCCCGCACTCACCCCAGCCGCTGTCAAAGCCGCCATGCGAAAAGTCGCAGACTGGCAAGTCGCCCGCATTACCGACACCCCTGGACGCACCGAGTGGTTCGCCGCGCTCTACCTCGGCTTGCTCTCTGCTTCGCAAACCCTCCACGAACCTCGCTATCGCGCCCTCGCATGGAACGCCGCCGAGCACTTCAACTGGGAGCTCGGCCCCACGAAAAAAACCAGTGCCGACAACCAAACCATCGGCCAGGTCTACCTGCAGCTCAACCAGCAACAGCCTGACCCGCATCATCTCCAATCCATCCGCACCGAGTTCGACGATCTTCTGCAACAGCCGGACGATCCCGCCAAGCCCACCTGGTGGTACTGCGACGCCCTCTTCATGGCGCCTCCCACCTGGGCTGGCCTCGCTGCTCAAACTCACGATTCCCGCTACCTCGCCTACATGGATCGCGAGTGGCACGCCACCGCCGACCAGCTCTGGGACCCGCAAGTTCACCTCTTCATCCGCGACGCCAGCTATCTCGACAAGCGCGCCAAGAACGGTGCCCGCGTCTTCTGGTCTCGCGGCAACGGTTGGGATATCGCCGGTCTCGCCAACCTGCTCAACCAACTCCCCGCGCACGATCCCCGCCGCGCTTTCTACGTAGAAAAGCGACAACAGATGTCCGCCTCGTTAGCCGCGCTGCAAGGCGAAGACGGCCTATGGCATTCCTCTCTGCTCGATGCAGCCGACTACCCAGCCCCAGAGGTCTCCGGCTCCGCGTTCTACATCTACGCTCTCGCCTGGGGCCTCAACCACAAACTCCTCGACGCCAAACTCTACGGCCCCGTGGTGCAACGCGGCTGGGCCGGCCTCACCCGCCAGATCTACGCCGACGGACGCCTTGGCAACATCCAAGCCGGCGGCTCCGGCCCTGCGCTATACGCACCTAGCTCAAGCTGGATCTTCGGCACCGGAGCCTTCCTATTAGCTAGCTCAGAAGTCTCTCGCTGGTCCGAGCACTTACCAAAACCAACCCGCTAAAAAGCCTCCAGGCCTTCTGAATCTCATGGGTGGAGGAAGAGGATAGAACGCTATCACTGCTCTGTTTTAGGGAGCGCGTTTAGCTGCTTCTGCATACGGATTTCCCTGTGAGCATAAAGCGCAAGGTCGAGATAGCCGAAACGTACGGGCATAAGCGCAACGACTGGCAACGTCCAACAGGTGCAGTAGAGGAATGCGCCTAACAGCAGCGGTCGCCGCCATGCTGTACGCGTTCTCGATAGTTGGTTTGCATCATTTACTTCCGCGCTGCTCACACGACCCTTCGTCATCAGGATCACAAGCAGCAGACAAACAATCTGCATATGTATCCAGCGGCCCCAATCGATGGTTGCATAGAAAAGACCGAACGAGGCAGCACCACAAACCATCGCTGTTCCTGCAATCACACGAACTTCGCAACGAAGCTTATCTCTTTTATAGAGAACCACCAAAGCTGCGATAAAAGGGGCAAACGACAGCACGGCCAGAAACGAATACAACGGCCAGTAGCGCACAAACTCAGTCTCTTGCTGATGGTATTGCGCGAACGTCACACCAAGCCACGCAATCGATCCTGAACATAAACCTCTCGGCCCTCCCAGGCCCTCCCACGTTCCGCCGACCGAGGTACAAATGCCAATGGCATCAGCGACGTTGCCCGGATGATGGCGAACGACATCGAATAAAACCACCGCCAGCAGAAAGGGCGCGGCGCATATCTTCGCAGCGCGTTTCATCTCTCCAACGCCTATAGCAATAGAGGCGAAGAAGTAGGGGAAGCAAAAGATCAGCGACTCATGTGCAAGAACCAACAGGGCGAACAGCGCAGCCAGGGTTAGCGCTAGTAACGCATCTGAAATTTTTCTCCGTACAAGTAAGATCGTTGCCGTAAGCGCTGCGAACAGCAGAATCTCTTTGCGATATCCATTGAGCGGATCAAGAATCATGAAGGGTAAGGCCGCTGGAGAAAACATCATGCAGAACCACACAACGTCACGCTTGAGCGGGGTCGCGAGTTGGTAGACTCCTGCAAGCAGTGCCAGGTAAATGGGTATCTGCACAGCGAGCGTCATCCACGGTAGCGGAACGTGCAGCAAGTGGCCGCTGAGAAGAATGGCCTCTCCAAACAGCCCTCGACGGATAAAGCCTTGACTGTAATTGATCAGCCAATCGCCGATGGCAAACCCGGGCTGGTACACCACGCAAACGCAGGCATAGAAGATCGAAACCAAAGCGAGCGCCCCCATCAGCACGCCCAACGAGTATCGTTCGGCGAACTCGGCAAGACGATTGCCTCTCGTGCTTAGCATGAGGAACTCCCTGCGGCCATCGGGGATAGCCAATGAGCGGTCATAGGTTGACGAGGAAATGAGGATTACTGAACAGATTATAGGGGGCGGCCCACCCCGCGTCCCATCCCTACATCTGGATGCCTCTCATACTTCTGGGTGCCCCATTCATACGCAGCACTTCGCGGATAGGTGGGCAGAGGGTGCTAAGGACAAAGCCCTACTTGAGGGAGTCTTCTCCTTCTGGAGTTACATAAAAGCCATCGCCACTTTTGACGCGATATCCCTTTTTTACATTTTAATTAAGGATGTCTGAAGGGTTTCCTAGGCGCTGCTGTTGCGCGTCCGCAAGAGCTCTAACTACTTCAGGGATCTTTACGGTTGTGAGTCCCTTTCGCTTAAGCCAAATTGCAGCTGCGAGAAAGCGATTGTTCTGGCTTGCCTTTGCAGCAAGAACGCCGGCACTTAATTCTATTTAACTATTAGGGTGGCAGATGGAACGCACTCGACCTAGTGGATGGGGCGGGAGGAGAGCGCTTGTCGCCCACCAACCACGCCGCCAAATGTTAACATTCAGCCAAAACCCTAAACTTCTCTAACCCCAGCGAATAGGATCGAACTCACCGAGCCACTTCTCGCGGGAGTTCTCTTGATCACGTCGGACGAAATCATCCACCAACTCTCCTCCGATCTCACCGTCGACCGGACGAAGTTCCTCTGGAACCAGCAGCGCTATCTCCTCGAAAACATCAAGCTCGCCGACACCAAGGCCGGCTTCGTCCTGACCATCTCCGCCGCCGTGCTCAGCGCCAGCCTCTCCCCTGGCGGACGCCTCTCCTTCCATCTCTCAAAGCTCTCTTCGCTGCAAAGCTACGTCGGCACCATCCTTTTCATCCTGGGTATAGCCGCTCTCATCGCCTCCACCCTCTTCAGTGCCTGGTCCATCAAGCCGCGACTCCGCAGCAGCGCTCAGCCGTCGCCGGTCTCCTGGGTCAACATCGCCCGCTACAAAGATGTAGAGAGCTTCCGCGAAGTCAACCGCTCTATGTCGGAGTCCACCGCCGCCGATCTGCTCTGCGAACAGGTCTATTGGATGTCACGCATCTGCGTCCAAAAGCACCACCTCATCTCAACCTCCATCTCCCTCGCACTCGTCGGAGGCCTCCTCGTAGCCGCCGCCATTGCCATTCGCTAAGCCCGCGACATGCTGCATAAACATGCAATACCTCTGTATAAATATCCATAAATGGCTAAGAATCAGCAATTTACCGGATATTGACTGGACTTCGCTCTGTGCCCGGAGCATCCTTGATCTAGCAGCACAAGGGTCCTTTTATGTTCCACAAAAACGCACTACGCTCTGAAAACACCAATTCCACGACTTCAACCAATCTTCGCCTGATGCCGTCTCCCACCAGCGACAACATCGCTTCCGGCTCCCGTCTCCTCGATCTCGCGGTCATTACCTCCCGCCGCTGCTCGGCTTTCTTCGCGGAAGCCGCCGTGCTTGTCCTGGTCTTCGGCATCCTCGACTACTTCATGCTCAAGGGCCGCATCGAACTGAGCTGGATCATCGGCGCCCTTGGCATCAGCGTCGGCCTCCTCGCCGCCAGCATCGCCATGGACTTCACCGCCCATCGCTGGGTCAAAGCTCATCCCTAGCTCGCACAATCCCATCCCCACTGAACCCCACGAAGCCGATTGACCATGGCGGGCGACCCACCCCACTTGACAACTCGCACCCCAGAAAATGGGGTGCGTCGCTGCTCGGCTGGCTGAGAGCATTCCCGAGCGTGCTGGAAAGTACTCCGAAGTCCAAGGCTAAGTCCTTTCTTTCTAAGATTTTGAGACCAAAAGTAGGGGAGGGGGGGACCCCCACCCTCCCCGCAAGATCTTTCCGCTATCGGTCTCGCCACGCGAAAAAGTAGTCCGGTGTAGCCGCGTCAACCCTGATAGCGTCTTACCCTTGTAGACAAGGAGTCAGATTGAGAATTGGGATTCGTACTGCCGTATTACTGCTCGCCGCACTAGCTGTTCTCCCAGCCGCCTTCGCCCAGGGCAAATCCACCGATGACAGAGCTCTCCAGCTCTACGCCTTCGGTGGCGCGACAGGCACGTACACCGGCCTAGGCAACGGAAGGAACTTCGGTGTAACAGCCGGGGTCGATGTTGGCACTCACACCTACTTCGGCGTTCTCCCAACGCTCGAAGTCCGCGGCACATACCCCTTTGACAAAGGTGGCGTAGACAGCCAGAAGAACATCCTCGCCGGTCTCAAGGTAGAGAAGCACTACGGCCCCGTGCATCCGTACGTTGACATCCTCTTCGGCCGCGGCCAGATCGCCTATCAAGGTACCGGCTTCCTTAGCCCTGATGGCACCACCCTCTACCAGCAAACCAACTCCAATATCTTCTCGCCCGGCGTTGGCCTTGACTTCGACATAAGCCCCACCCTGGCCATCAAAGCCGACTTTCAACTCCAGCACTACAACGTGCCTGTAACGACGGACGGCCATATCTACGCCAAGCCCATCACCATTGGCGTCGTCTATCGCTTCGGCTACAACCAGCGTCATCCTGATTAGGTGCGGTCGCGTTTAGTACCGCACCACCACATCACGATGCCGCCGCACCCACCAGCACGCTCCGTTGCCGCCCTGCGGGTATAAGGACTCGCTACAGTCCACGGTCATCGTGCCGTTGAAGTAGTAGTCCTCCTTGTTGCCCTTCAGTTCGGCGGCCACCACGCGGTTCACCTCCACCGTCCCCATGCCACCCCGCCCATCATGAGACATCGCCAGCCTGGTTCGCCAGACGGCAAAATCTACCGGGTAGGCCACGGCAGCCAGCAAAATCAAGACCAAGGCGCTTTTGGCGATCGTCCGGAAAACGAACTTCTCGATCACAAAATTATCTGCCATCGTTCCTTTCGTGAAGCAGCTTCGGCTATTGAGTCCGAATTCCGAATGCTGACCCTTTGTGTTCTACAAATTGAAGAGCTCACGAAGCCGTTTGGTCTGCGAACGGCTCACAGGAATTTCCGTTTGTTTGCGATCATCCATGCGTAGCTGATAGGAAGATTTGAACCATGGCACGACCTCGCGGATGTGCTGGATGTTTACCACGAACGATCGGTGTGCTCGCCAGAACTGTTCCGGATCGAGCTGTTCCATAAGCTCTTCAAGCGTCCTGCAGTTTGAATCGCCTTCGACCGTTCGCGTCACAACGGAGATACGTCCATCTTCAATCGAAGCGAAGCAAACGTCTCTCTGGTCGGCGAGTAACAAGCGACTCTGAGCGCGAACCACTACTTTGCCTGACCGGATGGAAGAGGCTCCTGGTGTCGCGTGCGTTCCTGCTCCGTGCGCTGCCTGCTCTTCCACCATCCGTAACAGCGCATCCAGCTTGGCTTCCGCGCTTGATCCAAGCTCCAGGGCGTCAAGCGCGATGGGTGCAGTTGCGGTTGTCTCTGAAGGCTCGACCGAACTTCCTGTAGCAATCCGGCTGCGCACTTTCTCCAGCGTCTTTACTAGCCGTTTGTTGTCGAAGGGCTTCAGGAGATAGTCAACAGCGTTGACCTCGAAGGCGCGAACGGCGTACTGATCGAACGCCGTTGCAAACACGATCTGCGGCATGCGGAACTTACGCTCCAGCGTGAGTACTTTCTTGAGCACGGCAAAGCCGTCGAGCCCGGGCATGCGGACATCGAGAAAGATGACGTCCGGTTTGTGAGTGCGGATCAGGCTTACGGCTTCGATGCCGTTGCTGCTTTGTGCCAGTACCGAAACATCGCCAGCTGCATCCAGAAGATACTGGAGCTCCTGCCGGGCCAGTGGTTCGTCATCGATGATCAGTGCTGTGAGCGGTGTTGCCATCACTTGTTAGTCTAGCGCGGCGTACGAGCTAGTCGCTATACACACGCAACCGAGCGGGGGCTCCATCGACTGCAAGATCATGGCCGCACTGCGTGCAGAAGGCGTCGGTGATCTTCACGCCGCGATGGCATGTTCCGCACACCGGAGCCATCTGAAACTGGCATTGCGGGCAGAAGTGATAGGTGGCGTCTACTGCGGTCGAGCAGTTCGGGCAGCGCGACAGAACCGGTTGCCGCAGCATGAAGTAGACCACTGCACCGATACCGCCCGGAAGTACCACGCACACCAGCATCCACAGGCCGGCAGACATGCCACGCCGTTTCACGTCACGGCTTACATAGCCGAGCAGCAGGGCGTAGCTTGCTACGAGCGTGCCCCAGGCGTAGCCCATCATCAGGCGCAGGGGTAGCAGCTCGTGCTTGTGGTGCGGCATGACTACGTGGAAGATGTACTGCATCGCCACAAAGAGCACGATGGCCAGCGCCATCGACCAGCGCGGAATCATCCGCAGCTCATCGTCGCCGCTGGTAGGCGAATCGGTTTGTCGTGAAGACCACCATTGCGCCATCAGCTAACCTCACCGTTCGAGCGCTTACGATCTCGTTGCAGCCACGCGAGTCCCAGTAGAACGACCGTTACCGGCAGCGACCAGAGCATCAGCAGGAACAGTTGGTCGCTTGCATCAGGGATGCCGTTTGGCGTCAGGTCGTAGCCGTCCATCATGAACCAGACCGCGTAGCAGATGATAGGTAGCAACACCGAGAAGATTCCCAGCGGCACCCACAGACTGCGTGAGCGCTGGCGCTGCTGTCTCATTCCGAGAGCCTGCTCGCGCACGACACGATGGGTGCGGTTCACCATCTTGGCGCCTGCTGCGAGCGGAAACTCCTGTTGTGGGGTAGTCATGCTTTCACTTCCCGCGTTGCAGCTTCATCCATGCGTCGTTCTGCGCGGAGATTCTGAAGTTGCGGCTTAAGGGCCGCGAGTCCACGATACAGGCGTGACTTCACGGTGGATAGCGGCGCTCTTGTGACGACGGCGATCTCTTCGAGCGACATCTCTTCGTGAAAGCGAAGAGTCAGCACCTCGCGATAGCGGGGTTCTAGCGTCAGCATCACTGTTGCGACTTCTGCTGCGTTTTCGCGGTACTGAAATTGATCCAGAGGAGATGGGCCGTCTTCGATGATCTCGAAAGGGCGTTCATCTTCGCCGCCTTCGCGCATCTCATCGAGGCTTGCCATGGTCCGCTTGCGCGAAAGGTCGATGACGAGATTGCGCGCGATCGTGAAGATCCAGGTGTCGAAACGAGCCTTGCCGTTGTACTGGGAGCCGCGCCGCAGGACCCGTATCCAGACCTCTTGAAACAGGTCTTCGGCCACTTCGCGCTTGCTGGTAAGGAACATCAGGTAGCGCATCAGGCGATGCTGATAGGTCTCAATCAGCCGGTCGAGAAGCTCAGGGTCCTGTTGCTTCAGGCCGCGGGCGATCGCAGCGTTTTCTCGCTCGATCTCGCGTATGGCTTCGGCAGTGAGGACTACGGAGGCTTTCACCTTCATGTTGACGCGAGTTTGCATGGAAAAGTCTCGCAGCATAAGCAAATTTCCTTCTCTCGACCTCAACTTATTCTACGGCCAGGTTCTGCACGGTTTCTGTGCTTTCGCCGGGAATGGCGGGTAAACTTAGGGAATGGATGTTTTGTACGGCTTGCACCCGGTAGAAGAAGCGATTCGCGCGGGTTCGCGGCAACTCGATCATGTCAGTGTGGCCCGGGAGCGGGAGGCGCGGCGGGATGGCCGGATGGAAGCGCTTTTGGAGCTTTGCCGGGCGTCTGGAATCCGCGTTACGGCGGAGTCTCGCGACCAGCTTACGAAGCACGCCAAGACGGATTCTCACCAGGGAATCGTGGCTTTTCTGCGGGAACGCAAGTTTTTGGCGTTGGAAGATCTGCTGAGTGCACCGGCTGGACCCTCGGGACATCGCTTCTTTCTGGCGCTCGATGGGGTGGAAGATCCGCATAATTACGGTGCGCTTTTACGGTCCGCAGACGGGTCCGGCGTGGACGGCGTCGTGGTTCCGGAGCGTCGTTCGGCGCCTCTGAGTGCGATTGCGGCGAAAAGCTCGGCTGGAGCGTCGGAGCATGTCCGGATTGCCCAGGTGGTGAACGTGACCCGGGCGCTGGAGACGATGAAGAAGCGCAATATCTGGATCGTCGGGTTGGATGAGCGGGGAACGCCGGATTACACCGATTTTGACTTCAAGCAGGACTGCTGTTTGGTGCTGGGTAGCGAGGGTTCGGGACTGCATGAGCTGGTAAAGCGGACTTGCGACCATTTGCTGCGGATTCCGATGGCGGGGAGCGTTTCGTCGCTGAATGTGTCGGTTGCCGGGGCGGTTGTGATGTATGAGGCGATGCGGCAGCGGCGCGGTGGCTCTGTTCCGGCGGCAGCGGCGTCCAAACCTGTGAAGCCTCGTAAAGGTTTGGGTTCGTGAAGGAGTTCGTGAAAGTTTCTCTGCAAGGTTCGAAGTCTCATCGTTTCGTGACAGCTCTGATGTTTGGTGCTTTGGTTCTGACTTCTGCGGAAGCGCAGACGAGTACACCTGCGCAGGAGCCAGCGGCGGTTCCACAGCCAGCTACTGCTCCGGATGCTCCTGAGATGCCGAAGGGGCAGGTGTTGTTCCAGAGCCATGGCGATGCTCCTGTGCCGTCGGAAGCCCCGGCGGAAACAGCCCCGGTGACGGTGGCTGTTGCGAAGCCTGCGGGGCCCGAACTGACGGACCAGGAACGGTCGGCGGTGTTCTTAACGGCCTACGATCTGGATGCGCGGATTGTGCCGGCTTCGTCGCAGTTGGCGATGCGGGCGCGGTTGACGCTGCGGAATGATGGGGCGGTACCGCTGAATCGGATTGCGTTGCAGATTTCTTCCACGCTGCAGTGGGAGAGTGCTTCGCTGGTGGGCGAAAAGGGCATTGAGCCGCTGGAGTTTACGCAGCATCTGCTGGAGAGCGACGTTGACCATACGGGCAAGGTGAATGAAGCGATTTTGACCTTGCGGCAGCCGCTGGCTCCGGGTAAGTCATTGCAACTGGATACGTTCTACTCGGGGGCGATTACGGCCAGCGGCGGACGGCTGGAGCGGATTGGTGCGACGCATGCGCAGGCGTTGTCGACGGACTGGGATGAGATCTCGGCGGATGCGACGGCGTTGCGTGGGTTTGGCTCGGTGCTGTGGTATCCGAGTGCGGCGCCGCAGTTGTTTCTGGGCGATGGAGCGCAGTTGTTCGACGCGATTGGAGCGAGCAAGCTGCGGGAGTCGAGTGCGATGGTGCGGCTGCGGCTTTCGGTGGAGTACAAGGGCGATCCTCCGGTGGCGGCGTACCTTTGTGGGCGTCGTGAGGCGTTGAACGCGATTAGCGATAACAGTGAATCGCCGATTTCGAGCGGAGCTGGCGTTGCTACGGCGGAGTTTGCCGCGGAACCGCTGGGCTTTCGCGATGCGAGTCTGTTTCTGGTGGAGCGGGCTGAGAGCTTGATTGCTCCGCTGCCTTCCTATGTGGTTCCGGTGAGCGATCAGGCGGTTCCTGAGCCTGTACCGGCGGCGAGTTCGGCGGCCACTTCTTCTTCGTCCAGTTCTTCGTCGAGTTCTTCTGGGTCGGCTGCTGTTGGTACGCCGATGCTTGCGGTGGAGACGGATGATGAGGCTACGTTGCCTTCGCTGGCGTTGGCAGCGGAGCAGGCCGTTCCGCTGTTGCAGGAGTGGTTGGGGCCGGAGCCGCTTTCGGCTTTGACGGTACTGGATCACTCTGGGCAGCCGTTTGAAGATGGGCCTCTGCTGGTCGCACCGGCGGGAGCGCTGGCAGCGGCGAGTGCAGGGCAGGCGTTGGTGCATAGCCTGACCCATGCTTGGGTGCAGACGGGGCGTCCGTGGATGGATGAGGGGTTGGCGCAGTTCTTTGCCCTGCTTTGGACGGAGCGGCAACAGGGACGCGAAGTTGCCATGGCGCAACTGAACGACCTGATGCAGCCGTTGTCGATTGCGGAGCCTGCGATTGATCCGGCGATGGCGCGGGACAAGGCTGCTCCGGGCGGCGAGTTGGTTGGGCAGGTTGTCGGCCAGCCGCTGATTGCGGCTAGTTCCGATCTTTATTACCGTCGTAAAGCTGCGGCGGTGTGGTGGATGCTGCGTGGCATCGTTGGCGATGAGCCGTTGCAGTTAGCGCTGCAGACGTGGAGAATGCGTGGGCCTTCGCACGCGACTGCGGAGCAGGATGCGCTGGCGTTTGAGGCGATCCTGGAGCACTCGGGCAAGAAGAATGCGCAGAACCCGATTGATCTGCACTGGTTTTTCAACGACTGGGTGTTGCATGACCGCGGTTTGCCGGACCTTTCGATCACGGATGTGACGCCGAGAGAGCTGCCGGCGGGCAGGGGGCATAGCGCAGGCTGGTTGGTTTCTGTGACGGTGCGTAATGATGGTGCGGCTTCGGCTGAGGTTCCGGTGACGATTCGGGCTGTGACGTACAGCACGACTTCGCGGTTGCGGATTGCCGGGTTTGCCGATGCGACCGCACGGGTGCTGGTGGAAGCGGCCCCGTCGGAGGTGTTGGTGAACGATGGAAGTACGCCCGAGGTTCGGGCTTCTATCCACAAGCTGGATGTGGTGCTGCACAAGCAGCAGACGATTCTTCCGTAGGTTGTGGGTGCTGTGGGCTTCGGCTGCGTGGGTTGGGTTTTGTAGCGCTGAACTAGCGGTCGTGGAAACCCCGATCTCCAAGTGCGAGAGACCCCACCCCAGCGAGCCAACAACGCTCGCCGGGGACCCCGGATCGGGGGCACCCGGCTGTATTGACGTATCGTTTGCGGTGGTCCCGCACGACGGTTGTGGCCGAAAGCCCGGGGCGGTATTGCTTGTACAGAGGCATGGCAGGTCCTTCGACTACGCGTCTTGCATAAAGACGCAAGACGCTTCGCTCAGGATGACAGCTTTGGGGTTGTCAACTGCTTCAAAAAGACTGATATGGCCGATCTGTCTAGCGGCGGTGGTGTGGCTTTGTGGGCTGGGGTGAGGCGGTGTGGGTGGCGGTGCAGGTTTGTGGAGTGCCCCATTTGCGCGTGCAGGTTACGTTGAGCTCGTGCGCGGTGTCGTCTGGGTGGGTGGGGCGGGGAAGGGTGTCGAGCAGGCTGTCTGAGAGTGGTGGAATTCTGGAGGCGAGAGTTTCCAATTGGGTTGCGGTGGCGTTTCCGGATAGGTGTAGGGCGTAGCCGGTTGGATCGAAGCCGCCGGTGAGGGATAGTTGCGCCGGGCCGCCGGGGTGGAGGGTCGATTGCAACTGCAGGCTGGTGGTGGCTGTGCTGCCGGGGTATGCGGGTGTTGCGGCGGCGGTCCAAGTGAAGACGGTGGTTTTGGCTTCTGCAGCCTGCGCTTTTCCGGTTGAGGAGTCCTCGGATGCTTCGGGTTGCAGGACGAGGTGCAGGTTGCCGGTCAGGCTTTCTGAAGGGGTGGCGCTGCGCTGGAAGCTGCCGTCGATGGTGCCTGTGGAGGGTAGATCGGCGGGGATGCGCTGGGAGAACAGTCTGGCCCAGTCCAACGCCCAGAGAAACGGGACGGCGGTGATATCGAGTTGTGCGGCTGCTTCCTCGGGCTTTTGCAGATCTACGGCGGCGGCGGTGAGGGTGATGGGCTGTGGGCCGCCGGTGGGGACGGTGCATATCGTCTGGGTGACCGAAACGGCGGCTACGTTGGCGTTGGCGGTGCAGTGGGCGGAGACGTCCAGCAGTTTGGCAGGGACGAAGTCGGCGCGGCGGAGGTCGGTGAGGTGAACGTCTGTGGTGAGCTTGGCGGAGCCTAGCTGGCCGGTGAGGGTGGCTCCGGCTTCGAGGGTGCCGCGCCAGCCTTCATCGTCTCCGGTGAGCAGGAGGGAGGCTTCGCCCATTTGCGCGTGGGTCCAGTCGGCGGTGAGATTGAGGGGAACTTCGGCGAGTGTGGCGGCGCGGCCGAGGGTGCCTTCGAGGTGGACGATGCCGGTGTCGGAGACGTTGGCGTCGGTGCGGGAGGGTTTGCCCTGAAAACGGATGTGCCATTGTTGCGGGGAAGGTAGCCAGAGGGCGAAGTCGGCCTCGGTGAGGGAGAGCGGCATTTTTTCGTCACCGAGCTTGAGGTTGACGCGGGCGCCGGTGGCTTCAATGTAGGGGAAACGTGGAGCGGGGCCGGCTTTGCGTTGCGCGGTGGGAGCTGCATTGGCGCGGGCGGCCTGAGTGAGGATGTCTTCGAGGTTCCAGCGGCCCTGCGGGTTGCGGACGATGTTGAGGCTGGGTTCGATGAAGCGGACGCTGGAGATTTCTACCTGACGACGCCAAAGGGAGCTGATGCGGAGGGTGGCCTCGACAGTATTGGCGCGGATGACGGGCTCGTTGCCGAAGGCGGGGTCTTCGCTGACGACGAGGTTTTCCAGCGTGAAGCCGGGGACGGGGAGCAGGTGCATGGTGACGTTATCGAGGTGTACCGGGCGGCCGAGGCTCTGGCTCATGCCGGCGGCGATGCGGTGGCGCAGGCGGCTGACGTTGAGCAGCGGCGGCGTGAGCGCGAGGAGGGCGAGCAGAAAGACGGCGATGGCGACGAAACCGACCCTGCGGCGTAAGCGTGCGCGTGCGTGGTCGTTGAATTCGTTGGGTAGGGGAGTGTCAGTCATGCAGTCTGGAGTTTAGTTTACGCGGGGAAGAAGATTTAGAGCTCAGATAAGGCATCCAGACGATTGATATAGGTCTGGAGTGTGTGGACGTGCGGGTATGCTTCGTACCGTTTTCGGATAGGGTTGTTGGCGATGTAGAGGAGCTGGTTGTGAAGGTCTTCGGTGTCGATGACGCGATGGGCGTGATAGCCCTCCTGCCAGATTTCGCCGAAGAAGTCCTTACGGATGGCGAAAGAGAAGCCGCCTTTGATGAACTGGGCGCAGCGTTCGATGGATAGATCAGGGGCGGGCGTAAGCAGGACGTGGATGTGATCGGGCATGACGACAAAGCCGTGGAGGAGGAATTTGCCCGAGTCGCGGTAACGGAAGAGTGTGGCGATGAGGAGTTCGGCAGTGAGATTGCGTTGGAAGAGGTGGCGACGTTGGTGGGCGATTGCAGTCAGGGCGTAGGTCTGAGGTTTGAGGCGCATCGCAGGAGAGCAAGTCCCGGGGGCTGAAGCCCGATTTTGGGGTGGGTCGGAATGCCCGGGCTGAAGCCCGGGCCTATCTCAGAAGCAACAGCAACAGCAACAGCAACGACAACAGCAACAACAGAAGCAATGGCAATAGCAACGACTACGAAAGAAGAGTTTGTGCTTCTTAGCGGATGACGTGGAGGGTGCGGGCCCAGCGGGTGCCGGTGAAGATGTGGGTGACTACGTGGAAGACGAAGCCTACGCGGTCGCTCATGCTGGTCTTGTCTTCCTGGTCGGCTGGTGTGTTGAAGGACCAGTAGACGAAGAGCGGACGGCCCATGATGTTTTCGTCCGGGACGAAGCCCCAGTAGCGGCCGTCGAGGCTTTCGGTGCGGTTGTCGCCCATGGCGAAGACCTTGCCGGGAGGAACGACGATGTCGTCGCCCTGGATGGCTTGTGGGAGCTCCTGACGCCAAAGCTCGGTGAGCTGCTCGTCGGGGCTGGGGGTGACGGAGGGGAAGTCGTCGCGATAGGGGCTGTAGTTGTCGTCGGTGGGCATGCCGGCGTAAGGCTCGTTTTGCGCGACGCCGTTGAGGTAGACGATGCCCTTGCGGAGGTGGATGTGGTCGCCGGGGACGCCGATGCAACGCTTGACCAGGATGAGGTCAGGGCTTTCGGGGTTGGGCTTGAGGAAGACGATGATGTCGCCGCGCTGTACGGGGCGATAGTGCACGAAGGGAGCCCATTTTGTGGGCGGCGCGAGCGTGACGCGGTCAACGACGACGTGGTCGCCGATGAGGAGCGTGTTCTGCATCGAGGCAGAGGGGATTTCGAAGTTCTGGAAGATGAAGGCCATGGCAAAGAGGCCAACGACCAGCACGGTGCAGATGGAGGCGAGCGCTTCGAGAGGCGTCTCGGTGACCTCGTCTTTGTGGCGGACGGGGGTCGGTGTGGGTTCCAACTGCTCTGCGAAATTGGTCAACTGCGTGCGTCTCCTGAAGAGAAGTGTACCTTGTGCGGGGTTGGAGGGAGTAAACGCAAAGGCTTTAACGCAAAGGTCTCCAAGGGGTTAGCGAAGGATGCGGATGTTGTGGATTTCGGCGAAGAGGTTGCTGCGTAAGCGGGTAAAGACGGAGGGCTTGCGTTTCCCGTAGATGGCGGGTGGGTTGGCGATGGAGAAGTAGACGATGAAGGGGCGGGCGATGATGGCGTCGCGGGGGACGAAGCCCCAGTAGCGGCTGTCTTCGCTGTCGTTGCGGTTGTCGCCCATGACGAAGTAGTGGTTGGCGGGGACGGTGATTTGGCCTTCGGTGACGGTGCGGCGAAGCTGGGCCCACCAGTCGGGGTCTACGTTGGGGTCGGTGGAGCGGAGGGAGGGGAAGTCGTCGCGGAAGGTGTCGGGTGCGGCAGGGGCGTAGAGGGTGTAGGGCTCGGCGAGGGGGTTTCCGTTGAGGTAGACGCGGCCGTCGAGAAGGCGGAGGCGGTCGCCGGGGAGTCCGATGACGCGTTTGACGAGGTACTTGGCGGGGTCGATGGGGTAGTGGAAGACGACGAGGTCGCCGCGGTGGACGGCGGTTGGAGGGAGGATGCGGTCGAGCAGGCCGGAGGGGGAGAAGCACTGCTTGTCGCCGAGCAGGAAGTCGCCGATGCGCAGGGTGGGTCGCATGGAGGCCGATGGTATGCGGAAGGGCTGGACGATGAAGGTGGCGGCGAAGGTCGCGATGACTACGATTTCGAGCAGGGCTTGCAGGTGGACGAGGAGGCCGTCGTGAAGGATGGCGTGGAGCTGGGAGGGTGGCTCTGCGGCGAGTTGCGTGGGGGTTGGTTGGGTCACTCGCTGCTCCAGTTGGCGAGAGCTAATTCAGCCGCGCCTTGCTGGGCTTCTTTTTTGCTGGAGCCTTCGGCAGAAGACAGGGTTCGGGTGCCGGATTCGGATTCGAGCTGGGCTTCGACGACGAAGTGGCGTTGGTGGGCGGGGCCGGTCTGCGAGATGTCGATGTAACGGAGTTTGCCGGCGGCGGTGGCCTGGACGCGCTCCTGGAGGAGGGTTTTGTGGTCGCGCAGGCCGCCGCGTTGGAGGTCGGCGGCCATGGTGGCGCGGAGGGCGTCGATTTCCGGGGTGATGAGGTGATGGTCGATGAGGGTGCGGACGGCCTGGTGGCCGAGGGCGCCGGCGTCGAGGAAGATGGCGGCGATGACGGCCTCGGCGGCGTTGGCGAGCAGGGCGGGCTTGGCGCGGCCGGCGTTTTGCTCGGCACTTTTGCCGAGGAGGATGTGGTCGGCGAGGCCGAGGGCGGCGCCGAAGTCGGCCATGCGTTTGCGGCTGACTAGGGCGGAACGCATCCGGGTGAGCTCGCCTTCGGAGGACTGCGGGAACTCGCGGTAGAGGGTTTCGCTGACGGTGAGGCCGAGGATGGCGTCGCCGAGGAACTCGAGCTGCTCGTTGTCGGTGCCGGGAGGGTTTTTGTGTTTGGGGAAGAGGGTATTTTCGGGAGCGCCGCCGCGGGCTTCGTAGGCGAAAGAGCGGTGGGTGAGGGCGAGGGTGAGGAGTTCCGGACGGGTGAAGGTGTAGCCGAGACGATGTTGCAAGGCTTCCGTGGCTGCGGCAGCAGCGTCAGGGGGTGGGGTATTTTTGCTGCGCCGCGTGGTCATTGTTCTCTACTTTACGCGCCGGGAAGGGGCTGTGATGTTGATATTCCCTCAGCGGCTAAAGCCGCAGATCCTCAGCCTCACCTTACGGCGGGACTGAAGTCCCGCCCCTTCAAAACTTTGCGTTGGAGGGTTGAAACGCTGCATCGGTGAAGGTGTGTGGGGAGAATCTACTTCGGCGCGTCGGGCTTGTAGACGTCTTTTTCGGCTTTGCCGGTGGGGTCGAAGTCTGCGTCGGGTGCGGGTTGCTGGGCGCGGGCGGGGAGAGCGAAGGGCTTGGCGAGGCCGTTTTCGGCGGCTTTTTTGGTGTCGGGCTGGCTGTCG
>Ga0302314_10001649_pt1 | contig 41684 bp, 37 predicted proteins | sample III_Palsa_N2_3_FD_200533 | JGI IMG/M metagenome (GOLD analysis project Ga0302314, IMG submission 200533) | Peat permafrost microbial communities from Stordalen Mire near Abisko, Sweden - III_Palsa_N2_3 | ecosystem: Environmental > Terrestrial > Soil > Palsa > Peat permafrost | place: Sweden... | reverse complement strand
TATATGGCTAGATTTTCTGCGCAGGGAGCAAAGCGCTGCGTCGACGACGGGCTCTGGACGTACGGCGTGAAAACCCCCACTGCTCCAATCAATCCTGGCCGAACGGCGAACCCGATGAAATCCATGCGGCTTGCGACCTTCACTGCCTTGGTCGGAACAGGCGCCGCGGTGTTCGGCTCGGCGCAGGCCCAGGGCGACTTTTATCTGGGGAACTGGAAAATCGTCAGCGCCGTGGTCGCGCCCTGGGCCGATCCCGTGCGCACGCCCGACGTGGCCGAGCGCGCGCGGCTGATCGGCAGGACCATCGTCATCAAGGCCCACGCGATCACGGGGCCGCCGCCTTTCGCCTGCCCGGGCGCGCACCACAAGGTCATCGACTACGCGTCCGACATGCTGTTCCAGGGCGCGTTCGACGAGATGCGGTCGAAGAACAAGGCGGTCGATCCCAACCGGCTCGCCGCGTCGCTGGGCTTTGGCCCGCCTCCGATCAAGACCCTGGAGACCGGTTGCGAGTTCGACTTCCACTTCGTCGACAAGACCACCGCCGAGCTTGGCCTCAACGACTACGCCTATACGCTGAAGAAACAGTAGGGCGGCTGCGTCACGCTCTCGCCCGGCGTTTGGCTCGTATCGTCAGCCGAATTGACGCCGATCAAGGCGGACGCGCCGCGTCGCACGGAGATTGTGGGCAACACAACAAATCCACGGGGGTGATTCAAATGTTTCCACGCCTAGACGACCGCGCGAAGGACCGCTTCGACGGACACATGGACCCCGCCGTCCAGTTCATTCTGGGGCTCTATCTGGTGTCTGCGTTCATCGGCCTGGTCTGGCTGCTGGCCGCCTGAGACTGAGCCGTAGCCTGCGGCGGAGCAACGTGCGCCTTCATTCCTATCTCGCCTACTCTATGCTTATATCCTATTAGAATAATAGGATATAAGCTGACGTCCAGACGTTGGTAAAGCGTCCGAGCCGAGGGATTTTTCGTTGCGCAGGCCCGTCGTCGCCATCGTGGGAGCCGGTTTCAGCGGCGCGCTCACGGCCCTCAATATCCTGAAGACGCCGGGGTCTCGCGCCCGTGTCCACCTGATCGAGCAGGCCGAACGGTTCGGCGTCGGCGCGGCCTTTGGGGCGCGGCAGCCAGACCATCTGCTGAACGTCCGAGCGATGAACATGAGCGCCGACCCGGATTCGCCAGACGATTTCGCGCGATGGCTGGGCGCTCGGCGGAAGAGGCCGGCCGAGCCGTTCGCCTTCGCCTCGCGCGCCGAATATGGAGCCTATATCCAGGACCATCTGCGCCAGGTCGTCCAGAGCAAGGCGGCGGCGGATCGGTTGGACCTGGTCGGTGATCAGGTCACCGCCATTCATCCGGATGGCGACGGATTTGAGCTGAGGCTGGCCCTGGGCCGGACGCTGGGGGCGGACGCCGTGGTGTTGGCGACCGGCAACGCGCCGCCGTCTGGCGCCGTGTTGCCCGACCCCGCCTTCGCCGACCATCCGTCCTATGTCGGAGATCCCTGGACGCCAGGTGCGCTGGACGCCGTCGGTCCGGACGACCCAATCCTGTTGTTGGGGGCCGGCCTGACCATGGTCGATGTCGTCGCCTCGCTGGATGCGTTCGGCCATCGCGGTGCGATCCTCGCTTTGTCCCGCCGCGGCCTCCTGCCGCGCCGCCACGCCCGGGTAGAGATTGCCGCGACGACTTGGCGGCGCGCGCCTGGCGAGCCGCTATCGGCCAGCCTTCACCGGTTTCGCCGGGAGGCCGAACGGAGCGGCGACTGGCGCGGCGTGTTCGATGCGTTGCGCGCGCAGACCCAATCTTGTTGGAAGGCCATGCCCCTGGCGAAGCGACAGAGGTTCCTGAGGCATCTGAGACCGTGGTGGGACGCCCACCGCCATCGCTTGGCGCCGGTGATGGCGAATCGGCTGGACGGTTGGCTGGCGGGGCGGCTGCGGGTCGCGGCCGGCCGGCTGGAACACCTGGCCGACAGGGATGGCGCGATCACAGCGACCTGGAAGGCGCGCGGCGCCGACGAACGCCAGGACCGCACCGTACGCCGCGTGATCAACTGCACCGGGCCGGAGGGCGACCCGCGCCAGAGTCGATCACCCCTGGTCGCCCAGCTGTTGCGCCAGGGCCTGATCCGGCCCGACCCCCTCGGCCTTGGCATGGACACCAACGAGGACGGCCAGCTGATCGCGGCCGATGGCGACGCTCACCGCGGTTTGTTCGCCATCGGCCCCGTGGCTCGCGGCGCGCTCTGGGAGATCACCGCCGTGCCCGACATCCGGGTCGAGGCGCAACGGTTGGGCCGAACGCTGGCCGCGATGGAGCTAGCGACCGCCCGAGTCTCCCGCTGCCCCTAGCGCATCACCCCCGCTCGCTGTCCAGGCTGTGCATCTGGGCGGCGGCGTAGCGTTCACCGGAAGCGGCGCCCTTGGGAACCGCCTGTTCGATGGCGGCCAGATCGTCCGGCGTCAGCCGAACCTCCAGCGCGCCTAACGCCTCGGTCAGCCGATCGCGACGCCTGGCGCCCACCAGCGGGACGATACCCTCGCCCTGGGCCGCCACCCAAGCGATGGCGATCTGGGCGACGCTGACCCCCTTGGCCTCGGCGACTGCGCGCAGCGTCTCGACCAGAGCCAGATTTTTGTCGGCGTTCTCGCCCTGGAAGCGCGGGCTGAACGCGCGAAAATCGCCCGCGCCGGCGGCGTCCTTGCGCCAATGGCCGCTGATCAGGCCGCGCGACAGCACGCCATAGGCGGTGATCGCGACGCCCAGTTCGCGGCAGACGCCTAAAATCCGGTCCTCGATCCCCCGCGAGATCAGCGAATATTCGATCTGCAGGTCGCAGATCGGGTGCACCGCAGCGGCGCGCCGGATGGTCTCGGCGCCAACTTCGGACAGGCCGATATGGCGGACATAGCCGGCCTGGACCAGCTCGGCGATCGCGCCGATGGTGTCCTCAATCGGAACCTGGGGGTCCAGTCGCGCCGGCCGATAGACATCGATGTAGTCGACGCCCAGCCGCTGCAGCGAATAGGCCAGGAAGGTCTTCACCGCCTGGGGCCGCGCATCGATGCCGATCCAGCCGCCGGCCGGGTCGCGCTGAGCGCCTAACTTGACGCTGATCTGCACCTGGTCGCGCCCCACGCGGCGCAGGGCCTCGCCGATCAGCATTTCGTTATGGCCCATGCCATAGAAGTCGCCGGTGTCCAAAAGGGTGATCCCGGCGTCCAGCGCCGCATGGGTGGTGGCGATGCTCTCGGCCCGGTCGGCGGGACCGTACATGCCCGACATGCCCATGCAGCCGAGGCCCAGGGCGGATGTGCGCGGACCGGTCGCGCCCAGTTGACGATGTTGCATCTTGGTCTCTCCGCGCCGCCGCCGGCGGCTCTGTGTTGGAATAAGGACGACTATGCACCCAGCCATTCGATGCGATAATCCAGATCAATCGAAACAGGCTGTATGGAAATCCGCACAATGGGCGACCCTGACCTCGGCGACCTGGACGCCTTCTCGGCCGTGGCGGGCGCGCGCAGTTTTCGCGGAGCGGCGACGCTGCGCGGGGTCTCCGCATCGACGCTGAGCGAGGCCCTGCGCCGGCTGGAGTCCCGATTGGGCGTCCGCCTGCTGAACCGGACCACACGCAGCGTTACGCCGACCGAGGCGGGAGCGCGGCTGCTGGAACGGCTGGGCCCGGCGCTAGGCGAGATCGCCTCGGCGCTGGATGCGGTCAACGACTTCCGCGACACGCCGACCGGAACCCTCCGGCTCAACGTGCCAACCATCGTCGCGGACCAGGTGCTGCCGCCGATCGTCGCCCGCTTCCTGAAAGCCTATCCGGGCGTCACGTTGGAGGTGACGGCCAATGACAGCTTCATCGACGTACTGGCGGCGGGCTTCGACGCCGGGATCCGCTACGACGAGAGCCTGGAACGGGACATGATCCGTGTGCCGATCGGACCACGGACGCAGCGGTTCGCGGCCGGCGCCGCGCCGGCCTATCTGGCCGCTAACGGCCGGCCGATCCATCCCAACGAGATTCTGGGCCACGCCTGCATCTGTCACCGCTTCGCCAGCGGGGTAACGGCGACGTGGGAGTTCGAGCGCGGCGCGGAAATCATCCGGATCGCGCCGACCGGCCCGCTGGTGGCCACGAACATGGCCATGGAACTGAGCGCCGCGATCGAAGGCCTGGGCCTGATCCGCACGTTCGAGGACTATCTGGCGCCCGCCTTCGCCAGCGGCGCGCTGGAGCCCGTGCTGGAAGACTGGTCGCAGGCCTTTTCAGGGCCGTTCCTGTACTATCCGAGCCGCCGGCACATGCCCGCGCCGTTGAGAGCCTTCATCGACTTCGCCCAGGCCGACCGGGGAAATTCAGCCTAGATCAGGCCGCCGGCGAGACGTCGAACACCGGCGCGGGGTCCGAAGCCGCCTGCCCGTCAATGAAGGACAGGCTGTCCTCGAAGTCGATCAGGAAATCCATCAGCTCCTGCGCCGAGGCGATCGCCGGCCGCCCGCTGGGAAACCGATGCGTCCAATAGCTGACGATGTGCTGGACCGCGCCCAGCTGCTCGCCGAGATTGGTGAACATGGCCGGCGCCGTGAGCAGAAAATCGCGGAAACCGGCCGGGTCCCCATTCTGGGTCAGGCCCTGATAGGCCCGGTCATAGACGCTCAGCATCTGGCCGATGCTGGCCAGGGTGTTTTGCACCGCCAGGCAGATCCGGTTGCGCGCCGGTCCGATATAGGCGGTGCATTCGGGGTCGCGCGGCCCGCGCGGCTGGATCAGCTCGATCGCCGCAGTCACCGCCGCCGTCCGGCGGTGCAGGCTCTCCAGCACCCATTTGTAATAGAGGAACCCGCGCCAGGCGAAGATGCCGTCCAGAAACTCCCGTTCGTCCAGCATCAGGACGCCGCGCAACGGGCCCAGATCGTCGGGCGCGTTGCTGGACAGGATCTTGTTGACGAGCTTGGCGGCCTGGGCCTTGGAGCCGAGCTCGGCCTTGAACGACATGGCCACCAGGGGCGTAATCTCTTCCTCGACATAGGTGTGCATCCGTTCGAGGTCGGCGTCGGAGATGTTGAAATAGGCCCTGGCCGGCTCGAACCCGTTGCGCCGCAGATGCTCGCGCAGCAGGAACGGATCCAACGACGGCAGGGCGTCGATCAGCTCCAGGATCTGGCGATCGTGCTTGCCGTGCTCCAGAGCGTTGCCGAACACGTTGGCCGTGACCTCGTCGAAATCCCGCTGGCCCATGAAGAAATAATGGGCGCCGAGCTTCAGATCGTTGGGGTCGATCGGCAGCAGGATCTTGGTCGCGTTCTGCTTGATCGCATGGAAGGCCTCCGCCTCGCCGGGCCGCACGCGGTGTTTGAGGATGATGCAGCGGTTGAGCAGCGGGTGGTTGAAAAACGGCGGCTTCAGGCTCGCCGGATCAGCGGCGGCCTTGCGCAGCGTGCCCGCCAGGTTCAGGACCCGCGCGGTCGATGCGGATTCCTGCAAGGCCGTCAGACGCCTTACTGTTCGATCAAACGTCACGCTAGGTCCGCTCACGATCCGGCCCGGCTAGGAGGGCGGAGTAACACTAGATTCAAGATATTAAGGCGGCGTATCGCCCGGTTAGCGCGAGGCCGCCTCGCCCGGTGCCTGGAACAGCGTCACCATCGGAACCACTCCCTTGTCGGTGTCCGCGGCGTGGCCGAGGTGTTCGGAGACGCCGAACGCGTCCTCGATGGTCCGCAGCAGCGAATAGTGGTTGTAGGCCGTGTCGTCGCGGACCCCGCGCGGGCCGTGATTGGTGATCACGATCGTCGGGATGTGGCCGCCGCCGTAGTTGGACGGCGCGGCCGGCGTGACCGCGCAGCAGCCTTCGCGGGTCTTGCCCGAACCCTCGTCGAACGTGATCACGATGGCGACATTGTCGCGCGAGCGCCAAGCGTCCGTCGCCTGGATCCGTTTGACCAGTTCGCCGGTGACCTTGTCGCCGCGGGCGATCAGCGCCGGAATGTTGGCGCCGTCGCAGCCCGGCGGCAGGTTCGGCGCGTGCAGGCCATGCATCTCGTTGCACTGGTTGGGCACCACCAGGGCGAAGTTCGACAGCTGGCCCGACGCCAGGTCGGCGTCGAGCTGATGGAAGTCGACAATGTGTTCCGCCCGTTTCGGGTCTTTCTGGACCGACGCGAAGTTCACGAAGCCCGAGTGCTTGGAGGCGTAGAAAGGGGCCCTGCGCGTTGGATCGGGGTAGCCGGGTTCGTCCGCTATGACCGCGAGAGCGCCCGCCGTCGGCAAATCCTCATAATAGCCCTTCCAGGTCAGGCCCTTGCCTTCCAGCTGCTGGCCCAGGTGAGGGGTGCGCACGGTGTGGTCGGCGTAGCCGGGCTGGGCGGCGCCAAAGCAGAACGGGTCGGTCATACCGGCGTGGCAGTAGAAGGCGTCGTCGTCATGGATACCGAACGTGTCGCCGCCCAGCAGAGCGACATAGTTGGCCTCGCTGGGATGCACTTCGCCAAAAAACTGGGTCGCATCGCCGTATCGCGCGGCCAGGCCAGCGATGTTGGGCGCCATCGCCGGATTGAGGATCTGGGCGTAGTCCTTGTTCTCCTCGACGATGACGACGATGTGGGCGTAGCGCGGCACCGCCCGATCCGCCTCAGTCATCGCCGCGAAGGCGGCCGGCGGGCCGCAAAAGATCAGAGCGGCGACCGTGGCCAGTTTTCGCATCATCAAGAAAATCTCCAACGGGTTCTGCTTGCCTGGACGCCCCGCAAACCCGTGCGCCTCAGAGTTTGAAATAGCGAACCCCGGCCAGCAGCGCGAGCCTTCGCATGGGTTGGCGACGGTTTCGTTGTGGTTCGGTGACGGATGGATGAACCGCCGGTTCAGCCGCGCGCGGCGACCCGCAGCTCGGCGCCAAGCGCGGCGACGGAGCCAACGAGCAGGTCGAAATCCTCGTCCTCGGAGCGATGGTTGGTGATGGCCACGCGCAGCGCGAAGCATCCGTTCAGCACGGTCTGCGAGGGAACGGCGATGCCGCGCACCTGTAGGGCGACCAGGATTGCCTGGTTCAGGGTGTCCAGCGCGGCCGCATCCATGTCCGGCGCCACATAGCGGAAACAGACGATGTTCATCGACACCGGCGCCAGGCGCTGCAGGTCCGGATGGGCGTCGACCAGATCGCCCAGCCGTCGCGCCTGATCGATATTGCGCTGGATCGCCTCGCCCAGGCGGTCGGCGCCCAGTTCCTTCAGCGACATCCATACCTTGAGCGCGCGAAACCCGCGCGACAGCTGCAAGCCCCGGTCGGCGAAATAGGTGACATCGACGGCGATGCCCTGCTCGGCCGAGCGCAGATAGGCCGGACCGCCGGCGCTGGTCGAGCGATAGGTCGCCACCTGCGCGCCGGGGTCTCGGGTCAAGACGCAGCCGACCTCGTAGGGCAGATAGCCCCATTTGTGCAGGTCGAAGGCCAGGGAGTCGGCCAGTTCCTGCCCCTCCACCAGGGCGCGACTGTCCGACCAGGCCGCCAGCGACCCGAACGCCCCGTCGACGTGCAGCCAGAGGCCGAAATCGTCGGCGAGGGCGCGCAAAGCGACCAGGTCGTCGACCGCGCCGGTATTGACCGTGCCGGCGTTGCCGACGATGGCGAAGGGCCGCTTGCCGGCCGCGATATCGGCCTCGATCAGCGCACGACAGGCCGCGAGATCGATCCGGTAGTCGGCGTCGACCGGCGCGGCGCGGAAGGCGCGACGGCCCATGCCCATGGTCTCGCAGGCCTTGAAGATCCAGCTATGGGTCTCGGCGCTGCCATAGACCGTCAGCGGCGGACCGCCCTGGACGCCCTCCTCGCGCACGTCGAAGCCAGCCTTGGCGACGCGGGCGGCCATCAGGCCGTTCAGATTGGCCGCCGTGCCGCCGCTGACCAAAAGGCCGCTGGCCTCGGACGGAAAGTCCATCAGGTCCTTCAGCCAGTCGACCACCTGGCGCTCGATCACCGCGGCGGACTGGTCGTAGCCGGCCAGATGCGGGTTCATGCCGGCCGCCAGCATGTCGGCCAGCATGCCGGTGGTGGTGCCGTTGCCCATCACCCAGCCCCAGAAGCGCGGGTGAACATTGCCTGTGGGATAGGCCAGGATGTCGCGCTTGAAGGTCTCGTAGACCTGTTCCAGCGGCATTCCGTCGCGCGGGACCGGCTCGGCCAGGCGCTCAAGGGTTTCGGCCGGCACGGACCGCCAGACCGGCCGATCGCGCACGGTCTGGAGCCAGGTCATCATGTCGTCGACCATGGCGCGGCCCAGCGCGCGGGTCCGGTCCCAATCCGCAGGGTCCAGGCTGGTCATCGGCGTCCTCGTGGATGGCCCTTCGGCGTCAAGCCGCCCATCTGCGTCAGCTGGGCGGCCAAGTCACCCCGAAATCGGGCGCCGTTAGCCGCGTGGGCCGGATGGTTAGGCGAAGCCGATTTCGATCACGAAGGACACGAAGGACACGAAGAAGGGGTGGGCCAACTTCCGGCCAGTGCGAACTTTGGCGCTGATCTTCGTGTCCTTTGTGTCCTTCGTGGTGAAACCTATCTGCCGCCTACCCGGATCGCCTCCACGAAAACGTCCAGCGCTTCGCGCAGCTGAGCCGAGAGCGCGGGATCGGCGGCGATACCCGCGGCATCCAGCGACCGACCGGGTCCCGACAGGTCCAGGGTGATCGAGGCCGACTCAATGAGCCGCGCATCCATGGTGCTCAATATCTCGCGCAGCTGAGCGTCGGCGTGGACGGAGCGCGGCGAGGCGTTGATCAGCGCCACCGGCGTGCCCGAAAACTCCACACTGCTCACCAGCAAGTCCAGGGCGTTCTTCAGCGCACCCGGAATCCCGTGCGCGTATTCCGGCGAGCAGATCAAAAGGCCGTCGCATTTGCCTATGTGGCGTCGGAGCGTTCGGACCGTCTCGGGCGGGTCGTCCGTGTCGAGGTCCGGATTGAACGCCGGCAGGTCGGCAAGGCCGGTGTAGAAGGCGATGTGGAGCCCAGCCGGCGCGACCGCAGCAGCTGCCCTCAGCGCGGCGGCGTTGGAGGACACGGCCCTTAGGCTACCGGAAATGGCCAGCAAGCGCGTTCGGGTCTGAGGCGTTTCACTATCCAACGGGCACACCCTATGGCGAGGACGTAGGACCGTGTGCGGAATCGCCGCTGCGGTCAATGTGTTGGCAGCTCCATTCTAACTGACGCCCAGCTCTCAGCGATCAAGATGAGAGCTGTATCTCATTTTTAAGAGAGCTGTTGAAAATATCCGATGGAGCTGCTAAAGCTGCGCCACGAACTCGACCCAACCCCTGAGTGATCGTCGCTCTTACCGGGAACCCAGAGTTCGAACGGAGAAGTTATTATGCAAGTACATGTTCCAGCAATGCGCGGAAAAATGGGAACGAGAACGTACTATTCCTGTCTAATGCCCTTAGAGGCTATTCAAGGTATGTTCAAATTCGATCCCGAAGAACGCCAGTGGGCCGATCTCTCTCCCGAACAACGCGAACAGAGGGCGCTCAACAAGGCTCGCGTTCCTGCTCTAACGGAATATATGCTCGACAATGAAGATGATTACCTGTTCGCGTCTATTACCGCATCTTTCAAGTCCGACCCGACGTTTGTCGCCCATGTCGACGGTGACGGCAACATCGGAACGCTGAGGATTAAGCTCGGCGATGAGCTGACGATCAACGACGGCCAGCATCGCTGCGCCGCCATCGTCGAGGCAGTGAAGAAGAATCCTGAACTCGCTGAACAGACCATCTCGGTCCTGCTCTTCCCGTGGGAAAGCACCGAGCGGGTCCAGCAAATGTTCACCGATCTCAATCGGCACGTCGTCAAGACGTCCAAGTCGCTAGACGTTCTGTTCGATAAGCGCGACCCCATTTCGATTGCCACTCTTTTCGCGCTGGATAAGGTTCCCGTGTTTCGTGAACTGACCGAAAAGGTCGATGCCAGTTTGAAGGCAAAATCGACCAAGATTTTCACATTGGCGGCGGTATACGACGCGAATAAAGATCTGCTGAAAGATAGCTCAGACACAGACGTGGAGGATAACGCCAAACTATTGGTTGAATATTGGATGGCGGTAGCGGAAAATATGACGGACTGGCGAAAGGTGCTCAACGGGCAGAAATCTGCTCAGGAACTCCGGGCTGAACACATCTCGTCGCATTCGACGGTGCTCCGCGCGCTTGGCGGCCTCGGCGCTGACCTAATGGCGGCGGACCCAAACTGGAAGGTCCGCCTCTCTGCCCTAGCGGGCATCGATTGGTCGAAGCAGAATAAGGAATGGCAGAACGTCTGCATCGTCGCGAATTCGGTCGTGTCGAACCGCCAGGCCCGTTCCGCGACCAAGACCTTCATTAAGAACAAGCTGGGCATGTCGTTGACGGATGCTGAGCAGCGCTCTCTAGAGAAGGCGGCAGCGTGATGGCTGGGCGGGGAATCTATCGCCGCCGCTCTAAACCAAGCGGCGTACACCTCACGGGCAAGGACGCCTCCATCATCAAGGGGATGAGGCTAAGAGGTGATCGGCAACATGACATCGCGGCATGGTTCGGAGTTAATCCAGGCAGAATCGCGGAGGTTCTGAACGGCCAGACCTTTCAGTCGATGGCTCCGGCTGGTGCTGATGATCTCCCACCTGTCGGCCCCTATTTGAGCGGTCGAGCGGCCGTGGAGGCAGTTCGAGCCTTGGTCGAAGCGAAGGCTGCACTGGCCAATGCGGAGCAGAAGGTGCGTTCGATCGGCAGGTGAGGCAGTGGGGCCGCGCGAGGCGGCGGGGCGGCCCCATTTCATCACGAACGGTGCGTGTTGGATGCGGCAGCCGTTGTCGAGCCGCTGGAGTATCTGAAACTAATCTGACTCACACCAACGTTCGTGGGCGTGATTTTGACCCGCGAAAGCTTCGATCGAACCGCCCTAGTTGACGCCAGCCCCCGCCTCCCCGCCAATGCGAGCCAACACGCCGGCTCGCGGGGGCCAGTGCGGCGTGATCAGTGAGCGGGGAGTTCGGGATGGGTTGGGATCGGCGTGCGGTGCTGGGCTTGGCCCTGGCTTCGGCGGGGTTGGCGACGGCGGCGGAGGCGGGCGAGGCGTCGTCGCAGATGCTGGCCGCGGTCGATGTCAGCGGCGACGGCGACCATCGCTACGCCCAGGCGATCATCGACATCCAGCGCTACGGCGCCCAGCACCGCGCGGCCAACGCCCTGCCCGGCCTAACCCTGACCCTGGTCGACCGCGACGGCTTCACCGGCTTCATGCGCTTCGGCTATGCGAACGTGGAGCGGCGCGATCCGCTGCGAGCCGATCACCTGTTCCAGATCGGCTCGATCTCCAAATCCTTCGCGGCGCTTTGCATCTGGCGCCTGGTCCAGGCGGGTAAGCTGGGCCTGGACGACGACGTCCAGACCCTGCTGCCAGAGGTCCCCCTTCCTGGCGGGTCGCGGATCACGCTGCAGAGCCTTCTGAACCACAGCTCCGGCCTGCCGGACGACGCGCCGGTCTTTCCGCGCGGCGGCGACCAGAGGCTGTGGCGCGGCTATGAGACCGGAACCCACTGGTCCTATTCGAATCTGGGCTACCAGCTGCTGGGCGAGATCGCCGCGCGCCAGCATGGGCGGCCCTACGCCCAGGTGGTCCAGGCCGAGGTGCTGGATCGGCTGGGTATGAAGGAGACCGCGCCGGCGATCCTGACCCGCGACCGCCCGCGTTATGCGACCGGCTATGCGCCCTTTTATGACGACCGGGCCTATCCGCAGAGCGCGCGCCTGACGCAAGGACCTTGGAGCAGCATGCTGGAGGCGCCTGGCTGCATCGCCTCGACAGCCCGGGACATGGCGATCTATGCCCGCTATCTGATCCAGGCCGGCGCGGGCCATGGCGCGCCGCTGTTGTCCGACGCCAGCGCGGCGCGGTTTTGCACCGCCACCATTGATGCGCCGGACTGGCCGGGGTTGGGCGCCAAATACGCCAACGGCCTGGTGGTGGTGCAGGTCGGCGGCCGGTCCCTGCTGCACCACACCGGCGGCATGCTGATCTTCAATTCGTCGATTCATGTTGACCCGATCGCCGGCGTCGCCGCCTTCGCCAGCACCAACGCCGGGGACATCCCCTATCGGCCCCGCGCCCTGACGGCCTATGCCTGCGAGCGGATGCGCGCGGCGCGGGACCAGACGCCCGTTCCCAAGCCCAAACCCGTCCAGCCGCCGATCGACGCCGCCGACGACCGGCGCGGCGCCTATGCGACCAGGACCGGGCGGCGGTTGGACATTCGGCCGGCGCTGTCCGGCGTACTGGTGGCCTATGTAGATGGCCGCTCGATCGCCCTGGAGGCCAGGGGCGAGGACATATTGATCGCCAAGGATCCGGCGGCTACGCCCGACGGTTTCGTCTTCCGCCGGCGCGAACGGCGGGTCGAGCGGGTCTGGTGGGGCGAGACGGAATTCGTGCGCGACGACATTCATTTCAACGTCGCCTTCACCGCGCGCACCTCGCCGGCGGTCGCGGCCCTGACGGGACGGTATGAGTGCGACGACCCCTGGCGCGGCGGATTCACCATCCTGGCCCAGGGCGAGCGGCTCTATGTCGACGGCGCCCTGCCGCTGATATTGCTGCCGGATGGTTCCTATCGGGTGGGCGACAAGGACTGGTCGCCCGACCGGATCTGGTTCGACGCGGCCGAGGCGGGCCGACCCCAGCGGGTGGTGCTGTCGGGGGTGGACTATCTGCGACGCGAGGTGTGAGGGGGGCGCGGGCTTCGACACGCCGGCTCCGCCGGCTACTCAGCCGGGCGAGCTTGAGTTGGAGTTCCCTGACCACGTCATGCTGAGTAGCGGTCCTGAGCCTGGCGAAGGGGCGCGTATCGAAGCACCCACCGGCGATCGGCCCGCCCCTCACCGCGCCAATATCGGCTCTAGCTCTGCGAAATTCCCGTCGTTGGGCTCCGCCTTCAATCCCAGCACCCGGGTCATCAGCGGATAGACGTCCACGTTGGGGAACGGCTTCACCACAACCCCCTTTCGAAACGCCGGGCCGTTGGCGATGAACAGTGCGCCCATGCGCGGGTCCTGGTTGTCGTAGCCATGCTCGCCCAGTAGCGGGAAATGCCGCTTGGCCAGGCCCTCGCGCGTCTCGATCAGCCAGCCGACCTCGGCGGCGCAGATCACGTCCGGCACCCGCGGATTGGCGCCGTAGTGAAAGCGCGCGGGGATGTCGGTCCGGTTCCAGCAGGTCATGTGGTCGTGGGCGGCCAGCAGCTTGGCCCGCGCCGCCTGGCCCGCGGGCGTGTTCGGAATATCGACGCCCGACACGGCGTCGTCGAACACCATATGGACGGCGGACACATCGATCACGTCGTCAAGCACGATGGTGCGCTCCGGCGCCGTCGCGGCCATGCCGTGGTCGGAGACGATGATCAAGTCCGCGCTGATCCCCCTGGCCTTCAGTCCCTCGATCAGCCGGCCGATCGCCGCGTCGGTCTTGGCGATCGCCTGGCCGACCTGGGGCGAATCCGGCCCGAAGATGTGGCCGTTGGTGTCGACCAGGTTGAAATAGAGGGTCAGGAACCTTGGCCGCTGAGCCTGCGGCAAGTCCAGCCAACCCAGCACCTTGTCGACCCGCTCGTCGGACGACACGGCCGGGTTGAACAGCTCCCAATGCTGGGGCCGCACGCCGTGGATCACCGTATCGGAGCCGGGCCAGAACATGGTCGCCGTGGCCACGCCCTGACGCTCGGCGCTGACCCAGATCGGGGTCGCCTCGTCCCACCAGGCCTCCTCCTTGCTCGCCATCTTGAACACCCCCGGCAGTTTCGGGTCCTCGAAGGTGTTGTTCACGATGCCGTGGTGGTCGGGATAGAGGCCGGTCACCAGCGTGTAGTGGTTGGGGAAGGTGATCGAGGGAAAGGCCGGAATCATCCGCTCGGCCCTCACCCCGCCGGCCGCCAGCGCCGAAAGGTTGGGGCTGAACCCCCGGTTCAGATAGTCGGCGCGGAATCCGTCGATGGAGATCAGAATCAGCGGCGGCTTGGGAGGCGTCTCGGCAAGGCCGGGCGATGTGGCCAGGATCGACGCCGCCAACGCGATAGCCAATCGGGCCAGATCGCGGAAAAAGTCTTTCATAATCAGTACCCTACCCCACTTCTCGCTCATGTGACCCGACCGGCGGCGAGCGGCGGCAGGGCGCGCCAGGCCTCCGTCTCCATCACCTCGGCCAGGATCTCAACGGCGCGCCAAACGTCCTCGAAGCCCAGATAGAGCGGGGTGATCGCGAACCGCAACACGTCCGGCGCGCGGAAATCGCCGATCACGCCGCGCGCGATCAGGGCCTGCATGATCCGGTAGCCTTCCGGATGGGTGATGGAGACGTGGCTGCCCCGGCGCTCGGGCTCGCGCGTGGTGATCAGCTCGAACCCGTGGTCCACGCAACGGGCCTCCAGCCGTTCCACGAACAGGTCCCACAGATCACCGCTCTTGGCCGTCAGGGCGCGCGCATCGACCGTCAGATGCAGATCGACCCCCGCCTCCAGCGCCAGCAGACTCAGCATCGGCGCCGTGCCGGTCAGCCAGCGCGCCATGCCGTCCGCCGGCCGGAACTGGTCCGAAAACGCGAACGCCTCCGCATGGCCCATCCAGCCAGTGATCGGCGATCGCAGCTCGCCTTGCAGCCGTTCCGCGACGAACACATAGGCCGGCGCGCCCGGACCGCCGTTGAGGAACTTGTAGCCGCAGCCGACCGCCAGATCGACATCGTCCGTATGCAGATCAACGGCCACGGCGCCGGCGGTGTGGCTGAGGTCCCACAGCATCAGCGCGCCCGCCGCATGAGCCTGGGCGGTGATGGCGGCCATGTCGTGGCGCGCTGCGGTCTTGTAGTGGACATGGGTCAGCATGACCACGGCGACGTCGGCGTCGATCGCCTGGGCGACCTCCGCCGAGGCGACGGCTCTGACCTCGACGCCCGGCAGACTGGCCGCCACGCCCTGGGCGACATAGAGATCGGTCGGGAAATTGCCGGTCTCGGTCAGGATCACCTTGCGGCCAGGCCGGGCCCGCAGCGCCGCCACCAGCAGCTTGAACAGGATCACCGAGGTGGAATCCGCGACCACCACCTCGTTCGGCGCCGCGCCGATCAGTCGGGCGATCTTGCCGCCGATCCTTTGCGGCGCGCCGATCCAATGCGCGTCGTTCCAGCTGCGCACCAGGCCTTGGCCCCACTCGACCTCGACCGCATGGGCCATCCGATCGCGCGTGGCCTTCAGCAACGGTCCGAGCGAATTGCCATCCATATAGATCGCGCCCTCGGGCAGGATAAACCGGTCGCGCAAGGATCGCAGCGGATCGCGGGCGTCCATCGCCCGGGCGTGGTCAAGGCTTGTCGTCATGGGCGAAGCTCCCGCAGCACCGCCCGCACGGGCGAGGAATCCAGGCCGACCAGCCTCAGCGGCAGGGCGATCAGCTCGTAGTCGCCCGGCGGAACCTCATCCAGCACCAGTCCCTCCAATATCCGCATGTCGGCGGCGCGCACGGCGTGGTGGGCGTCCATGGTCTTGGAGTCCTGGGGATCGAGGGACGGCGCATCCACCCCGATCAGCCGCACGCCCCGCACGGCCAGGTATGTGATCGCGTCGGCCGCGACGGCGGTGAAGTCCGATCGCCAGGCCTTGTGGGGAAAGCACGCATAGGTGCGAAACAGCATTCGAGGCAGCGGCGGCGCCTCCAACGCCTCGACGAAGGCGCGGGTCAAGGTTCCGTTGCAACCGCGCGCATCGACCACCCGGCAGGGCCCGAGATAGGCGTCCAGGTCGACTTCGCCAGCTCCGGCGCCTGCGCGATCATAATGCAGCGGCGCGTCGGCATGGGTTCCCGCGTGAGTCGAGGTCTCGAACCGCGCCACATTGACCGGCGAGTCCTCGCCGATGGTCCATCTCGGATGCGAAGCGAACGGCGTATCGCCCGGCCAGACCGGCAGCGATCGCCGAAGCGGCTGGCTGATGTCCCAAAGCCTGGGCGTGGGGGTCTGATTCATCGGCGCGGCGCCTCGTGGGTCGGTCAGCGTCTCCCGATACATCGTCTCCCCGTAATGGCGAAGCGGCGACAGCACCGCCAGGGGCAACAGGATCTGGCGAGCCAAGGCGCTCTTGGCTCGGCGAAATGCGCGGCAACCGGCCCCGCGATCCTTCGTTGCGATGGTGCATTATGCGGCGAGGGATGGAAGGATGGGACCGATCGCGATCTCAGGGCGGTGAAATGGAAAGCAGCGTTCGATGCGAGAGGTTGTAGCCGGTCTGATCCTGGCGCTCGGCATCCTCGTCGGCGGCGCGTTCGTTCCAACCAGGACGCACGATCAGGCCGCGGCGCACCCTGAGCTCAAGGTCGCCACCAACAGCGGCTGGCTGCCGCAGAGCTTCCTTGACGATCACAACCAGCTGGTGGGGTTCGATATCGATGTCGCCCGCGAAATCGCCAGGCGGCTCGGGCGCAAGGCCAGGTTCGAAACCCCCGACTTCAGCGCTATGACGGGCGGCCATTGGCACGGCCGCTGGGATATGGCGGTTGGATCGGTGACGCCGACCAAGGCGCGCGCGCAAGTGGTCGATTTCGCCGGGATCTACTACTACAGCCCCTATGTCTTCGCCGTGAACAAGAGCAGCGCCGCCGAGACCTTCGAGGATCTGGACGGCAAGAAAATCGGCGTCGAAACCGGTACGACGTCAGAGGACTATATCCGTCGCCGGCTTAAAATCGACGCGCCGAACACCCCGCCGGTCAAATACATCGTCACCCCTGGAGAGGTTCGAACCTATGCGGATTCGATGCTTCCGTTCGACGATTTGCGGCTCGGGGATGGCGTTCGCCTCGACGCGGTGATCGCGCCCGAACAGACGGTGCTTCGCGCGATCAAGAACGGCTATCCGATCAAGATCCTGCCCGGCGGCTATGCGTTCCGCGAACCGCTCACCGTGGTCACCGACAAGGGCGATCCGCGGTGGACCGCGCGGATAAGGCAAATCATCATGGCGATGAGGGCCGACGGCACGCTTCGAACCCTGACGACCAAGTGGTACGGCAGGGATTATAGCAGTTGACCCCCGCGGCTCTGGCCGCGTCGTCCCGAGCGCCGCATGCCGTACGTTGAGACCTATTACAAACCTGGAGCCGACGCCGACATCCAGCGGCCGCCGCTGACGGGCCAGATCGACGCGGACGTCTGCGTCGTTGGCGGCGGGCTAGCGGGGCTCAGTGCGGCGCTTGAGTTGGCCCGCCTGGGGCGCAGGGTCTGTGTGCTCGAAGCCGAGCGGATCGCCTGGGGCGCGTCGGGGCGAAATGGCGGCTTTGTCAGCCCCGGCTATTCGGCGGGCTATAAGACCATCGCGCGCGCGGTCGGCGCGGACCACGCCAAGACGCTTCACCGGCTGTCCATCGAGGGGGCCGCGGCGGTGGCGGCGAATCTCGAGCAGCTGAGCGCCGCCGACGTGAACCGGACCGACGGCATCCTCTCGACCTCGCGCTATGAGGCCGCGGACAGTCTGAAGGCCCATCGCGATTGGCTCGAGCGCGAATTCGACTATCGCCTGGAGTTTCGGTCAAGGGCGCAGGTGCGCGAGGCGCTGGCCTCGGCGTGCTACCATCAGGGGCTCTACAATCCGAACGGCTTCCATCTTCAGCCCCTCAACTACGCCCGCGCCCTCGCCCGCGAGATCGAACGGCTCGGCGGCGGCCTGTTCGAGGCGTCGCGGGCCCGCGCCCTCGGTCAGCAGGGGGCGATGCGCGTCGTCTCCACCGATAGCGGACAGGTGCGGGCCAAGGACGTCGTGATCGCCTCGGGCGGCTATACGGCCGGGCTGGAGCCCCGGCTTCGGCGGAGCTACCTGCCGATCGCCACCTACGTCATGCTGACCCGGCCGGACAAAGCGCTGATCGCCTCCGCGATCCGCACCACGGCCGCGATCGGCGACACCCGGCGCGCCGGGGACTATTACCGGCTGGTGGATGGCGGCGAGCGCATCCTTTGGGGCGGCAAGATCACCACGCGGACGGGCGAGCCGCGCCAGCTCGCCCGGCTCCTGCGCCAGACCATGGTGGCCACCTATCCGCAGCTCAAGGACCTCGAAGTCGATCTGGCCTGGTCTGGTCTGATGGCCTATGCCCGTCACCTGATGCCCCAGATCGGCCGGCTCGGCGACGGCCTTTGGTATTGCACCGCGTTCGGCGGGCACGGCCTGAACACCACCGCGATCGGCGGACGCGTCGTGGCCGAGGCCATTGCGGGGCAAAGCGACCGCTACCGGCTGTTCGAGCCGTTCGGCCTAGCCTGGAACGGCGGCGTCGCCGGTCGCGCCGCGGCCCAGGCCGCCTATTGGACGATGCAGGCGATGGACGCCATCCGCGAGCGCCCGCCCGTCTGGAAATCCCCCCTCGTCAAACCAAGAACGGCGCTGGACAGTGCTTGAAACCGCCCCCAATCGCAGCCGCACGGGTCAATCGGGTTCGGCGATGCATTTCGCGGACAATGTCGATCATCCCGCGCTGCTGGGACGCCCGATCGTTTTCCTGCCCGGCCTGGCCCTGCTGTTCGAGCTGCTGCGGTGGTCGAATGTCGGCGCCACGGCGATCGGCCGCGGCCTCACCGATATGCTCGCCTTGTCCGGCCTGTCGCCGTCGGCGGACAATCTGGTCGTCGCCGGCGTGGCCACCGCCTTTGTCGGCTTCAACCTGGCCGTGGTGATGCGGCTGAAACTGCGCTGGCAGGTCTATATCGTCTGGCTGGAACTGGCCGTGCTGCTGCTGGTGTTCTTCTATTCGTTCAATCTGAGTTTCGACTTCATCCGACGCAAGATCGGCTTCCTGCTCAGTCAGGGGCTGGTCATGACGCTCTACATATCCGTCGTGTCGATCGCCATTGCGTCCGTCCTGGCCTTGATCGGCGCCATGGCCAAGCTGTCGTCCAACGGGGTCGCCCTGGGCATCGCGAATTTCTACACGTCGCTGTTTCGCGGCATTCCGCTGCTGATGCAGATCTACATGATCTATCTGGGACTGCCGCAGCTCGGCTATGTGGTCAACGCGGTCCCGGCGGGCATCGCGGCGCTGTCGCTGTGCTACGGCGCCTATATGACCGAGATCTTTCGGGCCGGCATCGAGAGCATTCCCAAGGGGCAATGGGAAGCTTCGCGGGCGCTGGGCCTCAAACCCGGCAGCACCATGCTGCGGATCATTCTGCCGCAGGCCATGCGCGTCATCATTCCGCCGACGGGCAACCAGTTCATCGCCATGCTCAAGGACAGCTCCCTGGTCTCGGTGGTGGGCGTGTGGGAGCTGATGTACCTGGCGCGCACGCAGGGACAGACCGAATTTCGGCACATCGAGATGATGGTCACCGCCTCGATGATCTATTGGTTGTTTTCGATCCTGCTCGAGCTGATCCAGGCCCGCATCGAGCGTTACTATGGCCGGGCGCATGCGCGCTGATGGAACCGGCAGCCTCGCGATGATGAGACTACGGCGCGGACCGGCGAGAACCTCGGCGACGCCTGCCAGCGGCGCACCGGCGCTGGATATCCGCGGGCTGGGCAAGTGGTTCGGCGCCTTCAAGGCGCTGGACGGCGTCGATCTGACCGTCGCGCGTGGAGAAAGGCTGGTGATCTGCGGTCCCTCCGGCTCGGGCAAGTCGACGCTGATCCGCACGGTCAACGCGCTGGAAAGCTTCGAAGAGGGCGAAATCCACGTCGATGGAATCCGGCTGACCCGCGAACCGAAGACCGTCGAGGCGGTCAGGCAGCGCGTTGGCATGGTGTTCCAGCAGTTCAACCTGTTCCCCCACCTGACGGTCCTGGAGAACTGCGCCCTGCCGCTGCGGCTTGTGCGCGGTCTGGCGGCCGGCGAGGCGCGCGAGCGCGCGCTGCATTATCTGGCGAAGGTGCGCATTCCGGAGCAAGCGGACAAGTTCGCCTCTCAGCTTTCCGGCGGCCAGCAGCAGCGCGTGGCGATCGCGCGCGCGGTGGCCATGGAGCCGGACATCATGCTGTTCGACGAACCGACGTCGGCGCTCGACCCGGAAATGGTCAAGGAGGTGCTGGACACCATGGTCCAACTCGCCGTCGAGGGCATGACCATGGCGGTCGTCACCCACGAAATGGGGTTCGCCAGACAGGTAGCGGACCGCGTGATCTTCATGGACCACGGGAAAATCATCGAACAGGCGCCGCCCGCACAATTTTTCTCCGACCCGCGGGAAGAGAGAACGCGCGCATTCCTGCAGCAGGTCCTGCGAGCGGATTGACCGCTTCAGACGGGTTTTGAAGCTGCTGTCGCGTGTTCGCGGTTCATCGGCGGATCGTAGGCCGCGATGATGTCGGCCTGTTCGGCGTCGCGCGCCTGTCGCGCAACGGTGCGATGAATGAAGATCTGAACGTTGTCGTGCTGCGCCTGGGCGGCGGCCCAGGCCTCGCGCCAGCCTTCGGCCAGATCGTCAGTCACGCCCGCAAAAAGGAGAAGCAGCCCATCGTCGCCGCGACTGATCAGGACAAAGCCGCCGGCCATGCGGGTGGCGGTGCGATCGTCGGGGGCGAGGTAGCGGTAAATGGCGCCCGACGCCCCGTGAAACTCAATGTACTCAGCCAAGTCCGCTTCCTGTCAAACCACGCGCCAGGCGGACGCTGCGGCCCGACCTAATGATCGAATGTGGTCTGAAGCAGGCGGTTCCCGGCCATGGGCGACATTGGTGAAAAAAATTGATCCAGCTTGGCGTCCAAACGCTCACGCCGAACGTAGGTTAACCAGAACCGTTAAGCTTCGAGTTCGATTTGGCCGCGTTTGCGGCGGGTTTGTCCGGGCGTCTCGTAACGCGGCGGATGGCAAGACAACGGGGGATACCCATGGAGCAGGATATCGATCTCCATCTCGGCCGGCGCCTACGCAGCCGCCGGCGGCTGCTGGGCCTGACCCAGCAGCAGCTCTCCCTGGTCGTCGGCGTGCGGTTTCAGCAGATCCAGAAATACGAGTGCGGCGCCAACCGTATCTCCGCCGCCAGGCTTTGGTGTCTGGCCGAGGTCCTGAACGTGCCGGTGGGCTATTTCTATGAGGGCTTGGAGAGCGCCCCGGGCGTGGGCCTCGCCAATGCGTCCGCCAGCGACGAGACGATGGCGCGCGAAGAATCCCTGGATCTGATCCGCGCCTATTATCAGCTGGACGAACGGCCGCGCCGCCGTCTGCTGGACCTAGCCAAATCGCTCAACGACGATATTGGGGCGGTCTGAGGCCTGCGCCTCGCGCGCCGCGGCGCTCACACCCCGACGGCCGTCTTGTCGCGGCCGGGACGATGATCCATCAAGGCGCTCCTAGCCGCCTTGATGGAATCGTTCATGCTGAGCCCGCGCCTTCCGCCGCCGGACATTCCGGTGATCGAAACCGAGCGCTTGCGTCTGCGCGGCCATCGCCTCGACGATTTCGACGCCTGCGCGGCGATGTGGGGCGACCCGGTCGTGGCCCGTTTCATCGGCGGCAAGCCGTCCACTCGCGAGGAGACCTGGGCGCGGCTGCTGCGCTATGCCGGGCTCTGGGCGTTGCTGGGTTACGGCTATTGGGCGGTCGAGGAAAAGGCCGGCGGCGGCTTTGTTGGCGACGTCGGCTTCGCCGATTTCAAACGCGATATCCAGCCGAGCCTGGAGGGCCTGCCCGAGATCGGTTGGGTGCTATCGCCAAGGGTCCACGGGCGCGGCTACGCCACGGAGGCCGTCGCCGCCGCGCTGGCCTGGGGCGACGTCCGGTTCGGCTCCGCTCCGACAGCCTGCATTATCGATCCGGAAAACCTGGCCTCCATTGGCGTGGCGAAAAAGAGCGGGTTCCAGGAACTCGCCCACACCACGTACAAGGGAGGGCCGACGATCACGTATCGGCGAGCGGCCCCAGCCGGGCGCTGATCAGAGCGAGACGAGAATGACTCAAGGCGTGCGGGGGCGATCGGCTTTGACGGCCGCGGTGATGGTCATGACCGTGATCATGACCGGCGCGACGCTCTGGGCGCTGCGATCCTTGCTCGAACCGTTGGCGCTGGCGCTATTTCTGCTGATGATGATCGACGGCATGGCCCGCGCACTGACCGAGCGAGCGCCGTGGCTGCCGTCCTGGGCCGCCCTGCCCGCGGCCATCCTGGCCATTGTGGCGCTGTTCGGGCTGGCGATCTGGGTCATCACCGACAATACCCGCCATTTCGTCGGCCAGGCCGGCGACTATGCCGACAGGCTGGACGATCTTTTGGGCAAGGCCTCGGCTCGGTTCGGCGTGGGAATCCCATCTTCGTTCGACGAACTTTGGGCAGACATCAATCCGAAACACTACGCTGGCTCCGTCGCCCAGGCGCTGAAGGGAATCGGCGAAGGCGCGGTGTTCGTGCTGATCTATCTGGGCTTTCTAATCGCCTCCAGCGCGGGATTCGCCGCCAAGGCCAGTCAGATGTTCGCCACCGACGCCGGCAGGGCCGAGTCCGCGCGAATCATGGCGCGGGTTCGCCACGGCGTAGAGAGCTACATCTGGGTGCAGACATTGGTCGGCCTGATCATCGGGGGCGCCTCGGCGGCGATCATGCTGATCATGGGGCTGTCCCATGCGCTGTTCTGGGCCTTCATCATCTTCCTGGCGAGCTATATCCCGGTGATCGGGGCGGCGATCGGCGTGCTGATACCGCCGCTGTTCGGCCTGGTGGAGTTCGCCAATCCCTGGCAGTCGCTGGTTCTGCTTGTCGTGCTGGAGATGGTGCATTTTGTCGTCAGCCACGTGCTGCAGCCGCGCATGCAAGGGCGCAGCCTGAACCTGGACCCGGTGGTCGTGCTGTTCGCCCTGGCCTTTTGGGGCCTGCTCTGGGGCGTGACCGGAGCGTTCCTGTCGACCCCGCTGACCGTGCTGATGATGGCCATCCTGGCCGAATTCCCCTCGACCCGCTGGCTGGCCGTGCTGCTGTCCAGCGACGGCAAGCCCTATGATCGCGCGTGAACCGGGCGACGCGCCGATCCTGGTTCGGGTTAACGCGACAGCCGGATCGCTTTCTCCGGACAGGCGGCGACGCAAAGCCCGCAGGCGTGGCACGCCTCGCCGTTCTTGACGAAGGCCTGTTTGCCGCCATGGGCCCAGACCTTGAAGCGGGCGCCTAGGGACAGGGCGCGGCGCTCATCGACCGTCAGCGCGCGCACCTCGAACACGTCATAGGGGCAGACCCTGAGGCAATCGGCCTTGCCCTCGCAGCGCGCGGCGTCGATCACCGGGGCAACCACGCCGGCTGGCTGCTTGCAGGTTGAGAGGTCGTGGGGCTCGGGCATCTGGAGAACCTCCGGGTGTTCGCACTGCAGCCTACGCGCCCGCGAATATCACGATCGATTCGGTTTGCTATGGCCAGATGCGCTGCGTCGCGCCAAACTGTCGCCAACCATAAGGGAGGATATCATGCGCGAAGCCGTTGTCGTTTCCTACGCCCGCACCGGTTTGGCCAAGGCCACCCGCGGCGGATTCAACAACACACCCAGCGTCACCATGCTGGGCCACGCGATCGAGCACGCGGTGAAACGCTCCGGCGTCGAGCCCGAGGCGGTCGAGGACAGCTTCGCCGGCTGCGTCCAATCGGGCGGCGGCAATCTGGGGCGCAACTCGGCCCTGCTGGCCGGCCTGCCGCAGACCACCTCCGGCGTCACCATCAACCGCTTCTGCTCGTCCGGCCTCAACTCGCTGGCGATGGCGGCGCGCTACATCACCGATGACGGCGCCAGCGTCGTGGTGGCCGGCGGCGTCGAGTCGATCAGCGGCGTCGGCGGCGGTGGTGGTGGAGGCGGTGGACGCGATCCGCGCCTGACCGCGGCCTATCCTGACCTCTGGATGCCGATGATCGACACGGCCGACATCGTCGCCAAGCGCTACAACCTCAGCCGCGAATACCAGGACGAATATTCCCTGGAGTCCCAGCGGCGCATGGCCTCGGCCCAGCAATCCGGCAAGTACAAGGACGAGATCGTCCCGCTGGGCACCAAGATGAAGCTGGTCGACAAGGCCACGGGCGAAGAGAAGCTAGTCGACTACGTGGTCGATCGCGACGAGTGCAACCGTCCGGACACGACGATGGAAGGCCTCGCCAAGCTGGCGCCGGTGCGCGGAGAAGGTTTCTTCATCACCGCCGGCAACGCCTCGCAGCTGTCCGACGGCGCCGCCGCGGTGGTGCTGATGGAAGGCAAGGAAGCCGAGCGGCGCAACCTGGAGCCGATGGGCGTGTTCAAGGGCTGGGCCGTCGCCGGCTGCGCCCCGGACGAGATGGGTATCGGCCCGGTGTTCGCCGTGCCGCGTCTTCTGGAGCGCCACGGGTTGAAGGTCGCCGACATCGACCTTTGGGAGCTGAACGAGGCCTTCGCCTCGCAATGCCTGTATTGCCGCGACACCCTGGGCATCGATCCGGAAAAGTACAACGTCAACGGCGGCTCCATCGCCATCGGCCATCCCTTCGGCATGACCGGCGCCCGGCTGGCCGGCCACGTGCTGATGGAAGGCAAGCGCCGCGGCGCCAAGCACGCGGTGGTCTCGATGTGCATCGGCGGCGGCATGGGCGCGGCGGGGTTGTTCGAGGTCTTTTAGCGAACGCCCAGCTTAGCTGCTCCCCCGTTGGGGGAGCTGGCGCGAAGCGACGGAGGGGGATTTGCAGCCGTACAGAGCTCTCCTGCAAGGCCCCCTCCACCACGTTACACGTGGTCCTCCTCCCCCAACGGCGGAGGAGCCTATTTCCGTGACCCCGCCCCTATTTCCCCATCAACTCCCGCACCAGAGCGCCCTGGCCATAGACCTTCTCCAGCGCCTCGGTCTCCGCCGCGGTGGTCACCGCCACGCCGCGGTTCAGCGTGCCGTCATAGGCGAAGGCGCCGCCCAGGCTGTGAATGTTGCCGTCGAACACGGCGCCGATGATCTCGCCCTTGGCGTCGATCAGCGGCGAGCCGGAATTGCCGCCGGTGATGTCGTTGGTGGTCGAGATGTCGAATGCCGTATCCAGGTTCAGCCGGCTTTGGGCGTCGATCCAGCGCGGCGCCAGGGCGAACGGGTCCTCGCCCGTGGCCCGGTCGTAAAGGCCGGCCAGGCGGGTGATCGGCGGGACGGTCTTGCCGTGATAGGTCCAGCCGGCGACGACTCCGTAGGATAGCCGCAGCGAAAAGGTCGCGTCCGGATAGACGCTGTCGCCATAGGCCGCGAAGCGGGCGTGGGCGATGCGCTGCTGGGCGCGGTCGGTCGGGCCGGTGACCGCCTCCTCATAAGCCTTGCGCGCCGCCCGCGATGTCGCATCGGTGACCAGCACGAAGCGGATCATCGGATCGTCCGAAGCCTGCACCGCCGCCATACCGCCCTCCCACAGCGCTTTGCGCAGGGCCGGATCGGCCAGCTTGGACGTCGCCAGCCGCCGCGAGAGGGTTTGGGGCGAGTCCTTGCCGAGGAAGCTTTCCGCCGCAAGAGAATCGACTGTCAGCACCTCGCGGATCTTGGTCAGCCAGAACTGCAGCTTCATCTGCTGCAGGTCCGCATCCACAGGCTCGACGTCCAGCAAAGTCTTCTCCAGCAACGGCAGGCGGGCGTCGGCGTATTCGGGCAAGCGTTCGGCGTTGGGCTTGGCCCGCTCGGCCGCGGCGCGCACCAGGGTGCGGGCGTAGCTGTAGAGGGTCGAATCCGTCCCTGCGCGTTCCAGCCAAGTATAGGGCGCGTTCAGCGCGGCGCGATCGATCTGGGCGCGGGCGATTTCGCCCCAGGGATCGCCCGTCTCCGCCGCAAGCTTTGGATCGGCCGCCACCTTGGCCTTCAGCGCCGCGTCTTCGCGCCGTTTGGCTTCGATGAAGTCGGGATTGGACAGGGTCTGTTCCTGTCCGTGCAACGCCTTGAAGGAATTCTCCAAACCAAACAAGTCGTCATTGGCCAGACGCGCGCGCTCGGCGCTCTCGTCGCCGAACCGGATCAAAAGGCCCCGCTCCTCGGAGATGCGCAACAGGGTTTCGGGAAGCACGAAATCGCGCAACGCCTCTAGCTGATCGGCGGTGAACAACCGGTTGGTCGAGCCTGGATTGCCGGCCACGAACACCGGATCGCCCGCCTTGGGCGCAATCGGGTTCCAGTGCAGGTGATCGGCCATGTGCGCGGGCTTGCCGGCGTCGTACAGGCGCACGAAGGCCATATCGAGGTCGTAGCGCGGGAAGTTGAAGTTGTCAGGGTCGCCGCCGAAGAAGGCCGTGGCGAATTCCGGCGCGAACACCAGGCGCACGTCGGAATATTTGCGGTAGGTGTAGAGCTTGAATTGGCCGCCTTGATAGAGCGAGATCACCTGGCAACGCTCGGTCGCCTCCTTGCCCGCGCACGCGCCTTTCTCGATGGCGCCGATCTGCGCGTCGCGGGCCGTGACGAATTCGCGGCCCGTCTTCCCCGCCGAAGCCTGGTCGACCCGGTCGGTGACGTCGGAGATGGTCAGCAGGATCTCGGCCTGCATGCCGGGACACAGCCGCTCCTCGGTGCGGGCCGCGGCTGCGAAGCCTTGCTTGAAGAAGTCCTGGGTCGGCGTCGATAGCGCCTGAGTGCAGCCGGCGACGCAATGGTTGTTGGTCACCACCAGCCCCTCGGCCGACACCACCGAGGCGGAGCAGCCGATGGACAGGCGAACGGAACTGGCCTGAACGTGGTCCAGCCAGGCCTTGTCGATGGTTACGCCGTACTTGGCCTTCACCGCGGCGGCGGGAAAGTTATCGAAGGTCCACATGCCTTCGTCCGCCCAGGCGGCGCTGGCGGCGCCCATCCCCAGCAGAAGCGCCATCGTCGCAAACAGACGCTGCAGAGCTTGCATGGAATCACCTTTGTCGGGGGAGTTGAGCTCCCGCTTGGCTCAAGTGGACGGATGGGCCGAGGCGCGCGTGATCCGCCCCTCGATCGGATAGGCGGGATCGGTATAGCCCGGTGTGGACGGATGCCCGGCCGGCACCAGCTGGTCGACCAGGGCCTCGTCCTCCGCCGTGAAGCGATAGGCCAGCGCGGCCAGATAGTCGTCCCACTGGGCCTCGGTGCGCGGTCCGCCGATCACCGAGGTGACCAAGCGATTGTTCAGCACCCAGCCGATCGCGAAGTGGTTGGCGCTCGCGCCCTTGGCCTCGGCATGGGCCTTGATCTGCTGGGCGAAACGCAGGGATTCCGGGCGCCACTCGGTCTGGCGGATCCGCGGATCGTTGCTTGCGGCGCGGCTTTCGGGCGGCGGCGGCGCGTCCGGCTCGTATTTGCCGGTGAGAATGCCGCGCGCCAAAGGGCTATAGGGAACCACGCCCAGGCCATAGAAGCCGCAGGCCGGCAGATGCTCGACCTCGGGCATCCGGTTCATGGCGTTATAATAGGGCTGGCTGACCACCGGCCGGTCTATGCCCAGATCGTCGCAGAGGTTGCAGATCTCGGCCACGCGCCAGGACCTATGGTTGGAGACGCCGAAATAGCGGATCTTGCCCTGGGCCACCAGGTCGCCCATCGCCCGCACGGTCTCGGCCATCGGCGTGCCGTGGTCTTCCCGGTGCAGGTAGTAGATATCGATATAGTCGGTCCCCAGCCGCTTCAGGCTGGCCTCGGCCGCCTGCATAGCCCACTTGCGCGAGAGGCCGCGCTCGTTCTGCGAAGGGCCCATCGGATTGCCGAGCTTGGTGGCCAGGACCCACTTGTCCCGATCCGCGGCGATCGCCCGGCCGACCACCTGCTCCGAGGCGCCGGCGTTATAGACGTCGGCGGTGTCGATGAAGTTGACCCCGGCCTCGCGCGCCTTGGCGATGATCCGCGCCGAGGTCGGCTCGTCCGTCCGGCCGCCGAACATCATCGCGCCGAGGCACAGCGGCGACACCTTTAGGCCGCTTCGTCCAAGCCCGCGATAGTCCATGCCCGACGCTCCGCGCAGTTCTTGGCCCTGCATATCGCTCGGCGCGAGCAGACGCCAGCGGCAGTCGCGCGAGGGTTCAAGAGTGCGCCCTAGCCCCGTCCGATAAACGGCATCTTGGTCGCCATCACGGTCAGGAAGGGCACGTTGGCGTCCAACGGTAGGCTGGCCATGTAGACCACCGCGCGGGCCACGGCGCTGACATCCATGGTCGGCTCGACCGCCATCTCGCCATTGGCCTGGGGCACGCCGCCGCTCATCCGCGCGGTCATCGGCGTGGCCGCATTGCCGATATCGATCTGACCGCAGGCGATGTCGTACGCCCGTCCGTCCAGCGCGGTCGATTTGGTCAGACCGGTGATGGCGTGCTTGGTCGCGGTATAGGGCGCGGAATTAGGCCTGGGGCTGTGCGCCGAGATCGAGCCGTTGTTGATGATCCTTCCGCCGCGCGGGTCCTGGGCCTTCATCAGCCGGATGGCCTGTTGGGTGCAAAGGAATGCGCCAGTCAGGTTGGTGTCGACGACCCGCTTCCAGTGTTCGAACGACAGGTCCTCAAGCGGGATCGGAGGCGCGCCGGTTCCGGCGTTGTTGAACAAAAGGTCCAGGCGGCCGAAGACCTCGCGCGCCCGCTCGAACAGGGCCTTGACCGAAGCCGGATCGGCGATGTCCGCTGCGACGGGCAACATCCGCCCAGCCGGCACCATGGCCGCGGTCGCCTCCAGCGCATCGGCCCGGCGGCCCGCCAGGACGACGCCGTAGCCCTCCGCGGCCAGCGCCAGGGCGACCGCGCGACCGATCCCGCTGCCCGCGCCGGTCACTAGCGCGGCTTTATTCGTCGTCCCCATCGGCTGTCCCTCGATTGGCTATCGCGGAATAAGGGGATAGGCCCAAACGCCTCAATGGAAAATCGGTGAGATGAGCATGGCGCCGGATCCGATGATCGTCGTCGACGCGCGCGGGCACCGGTGTCCGACGCCAACCCTGCGCCTGCGCCGCGCCCTGGAGGCGGCGAGGCCGGGCGCGCTGGTCAAGCTTCTGGCCGACGATCCGATGGCGCGGATCGATGTGCCGCATTTCGTCAAGGCGGCCGGCTATGTCCTGGTCGAAGCCGGCGGCGAACCCGACGAGTTGAGCTTCATCGTGAGGAAGTCGACCGGAATTTGAGCGGTTCGGGCTCGTCGGCCATCGGCGGCTCGCGGCGGTCCAGCGACAGCTCCATCTCGGTGGCCAGGGCCCCGCCGAAGAACATGGCGTTCACGTTCCAAGACAGCCAGATCAGCATCACCACCACCGCGGCGATCGAGCCGTACATGGCCCCCAGATGGGCGAACTGTTTGACATAGATTGCGCTGGCCCAGGATGCCGCGAGGGACAACACCGCCGCCGCCAACCCTCCGGCGATCGAGGCCCGCCAGCCCACTGGCCGGCTGGACATGGCGTAGCGATAGATCAGGGTCAGGCCGAAGCTAAGACCCACCGAGGCCCAGGTCCATTCGCTGTAGAACCAGGGAATGCCCCGCAAGGACGTCATCGGGATCGTCGCGCCCAGCACCCGCACCGCGAGGAAGATGCCCGACAGCACGCCCATCAGCGCGAAGGCGGCGACCAGGGTGGCCAGGGCGAGAAGATTGAAGCCCAGAAAGCTGCGCGGCTCGTCTTCGCCATGAATGAAGGACAGGCCGGCGATCAGCGCCTTGAACCCGCGATGAGCCGCGTAGATTCCGATCAGCAGCGCCACGCCGCTCTGCACCGAGACGATGCGGATCGGCGCGTGGGCCAGCCGCAAAAGCTCGCTCTGGAACAGGGCGTGGGCGCCAGGCGGCATCAGTTGGGCGAAGGCGTCCGCCTGGGCTATCGCTCCGGCGGGGGTGAGCAGTAGGCTATAGACCCCGATCAGGATCGCCACGGCCGGGAATGTGGCCAACAGCGCGAAGAACGAAACCCCGCCGGTGTAGAGCATCACGTTGCGGCCCCAAAGCCGCGCCAGCGATTTGAAAAGCACGCGCTGGCTCGCCATCAGCCAGTGGGCCGGGTCGAGATTGATACGATAACCAGACCGCGCCTGCATGGTCTCCGACATAGCCGGTTCAACTCATCTGTCGACTGAAACAAACGCAGAACGACGCGCCATCTTGCGATCGCGCGCCGCCCCTAGGACGCCAGGCCCTGCTGAAGCCGCCGTGCATGAGGGACGACAGGCGCGGCGACATTCAACGAGGGGACCATGCGGCGCCCGACCTGAACTGGAACTGAACGGAAGCGCCGGACGAGTCTGTCTCGACGGCTTTGGGCGCGGCGCGGATCAGATGAGTGGCCATCGGCCCAGCACAACATGTCGCGTCTGGCCTTGCAGGCTATGCACCAGCACGAACTCCCGCACCGTCCATCGGATGGGTTTTATCGCCCGTTCGGCGATAGATTGGCGGTCATAGAGCAGAGTCACGTGTGGAGTGAAATTGGACTCCGCCCATTTACCGAGCCGCGATCCGGTCTTGCTCATCGCCACTGCGAGCCTTTGCTGAAAGTCGAGCAACTGGGCGAGCCCGTCGCCGCCGCGCAGGACAAACGGCAGATTGCCGGGCTTGCCGCCGAAGCTGGCGACGCGATCGAATACGACGTCGAACGGCGATATCGCCAGAGTTCCAGCGGCTTCACAGGCTAAGGCGACCATGTCCCGCGGTAGGCCAGCGTGATCGCCAAGATGGTTGAGAGTGATGTGCAGACGATCAAGCGACACCGATTTGCCTTGGAGGCCATATTCGGCGCGCAGGTCAGGCACGCACCCCGCCATGCGCGCGGCGGCGTCCAGGTCCGGATAGATCAGAAAAAGCAGCCGGTCGGTCGACGGCGCGGCCGCGAGCTCGGCGAACAGAAATTGGTCGGACATACGCTCAGCGCTACCCCTTCACCGCCCGGCTCAGGAACAGCGCGAACTCCCCCTCCGACGAGGTTCCATCGTACAGCGTCGAGTCCATGCCGCTGACGTGAAAGCCCATCTGGGCGTAGGCCTTCACGCCCGGCACATTGAGATTGCTGGTCTCCAGCCAGATGTGCAGCGCACCGGACCGCTCGGCCTGGGTCTGGATCGCCCCGACCAGGGCCCGCGCCACGCCCTTGCCGCGAAACGCCCGGTCGACATAGAGGTGCCAGAGCACCAGCCGGCGGTTCCAGGCGCGGAACTCCGCTGCGACGAAACCGATCACGCGGTCCTCGTCACCGGTGGCGACCAGGCCGATGGTCCACGGCATGATCGGATCGTGCAGATCATTCAGCGGGAAGGTTTTACTGATCGGCGCGTCCAGTCGCACCTCCTCCAGCGAAATCAAGCCGTCGTCGAAGCGCGCGCCGAAGATCACGTCGGTGTCGTAGCTGATGTCCAGCGCGGTGATCGCGTCGATGTCGTCCGGCAACCGGGCCGGTCTGATCCGTGTCATTTGCGCTCCAGCCGCGCCGCCAGGCTCGAGGTGTCCCAGCGGCGGCCTCCCATCGCCTGCACTTCCGCGTAGAATTGATCGACCATCGCGGTGAGCGCCAAGCTTGCGCCATTGGACCGGGCTTCGTCCAGCACCAGGCCTAAGTCCTTGCGCATCCAGTCGACGGCGAAGCCGAATTCGAACTGACCCTCGACCATGGTTTTCCAGCGATTGTCCATCTGCCAGGACTGGGCGGCGCCCTTGGAGACGGCCTCCAACACCGCGTCGGTGTCCAGGCCCGCGGCCTTGGCGAAATGCACGGCCTCGGCCAGGCCTTGGACCACGCCGGCAATGCAGATCTGGTTGACCATCTTGGCCAGCTGGCCGGCGCCCGGTCCGCCGATCAGCTTGACCGCCTTGGCGTAGGCCGCGATCACCGGCTCGGCCTTGGCGAAGCCTTCGGGCTGGCCGCCGGCCATGACGCTTAAGGTTCCGTTCTTGGCGCCTGCCTCGCCGCCGGAGACTGGGGCGTCAACGAACCAGCGGCTGAGGTCCCGCGCCTGGGCCGCCGCCTCGCGCGCCAGCTTGGCCGAGGTGGTGGTGTGATCCACCACCACGCCGCCCGCCGCCATGGCCGGCAACACTTGGGACAGGCAGTCACGCACATCGGCGTCATTGCCGACGCATATCGCGACCAGCTCGCAGTCGGCCACCGTCTCGGCGATCGAGGTCTCCATGGAGCCCGGATGCTCAGCCAGCCAGCGTTTGGCCTTGTCGGGGCCGCGGTTGAACACACTGACCTGGTGACCGGCGCGCGCCAGGTGACCGGCCATGGGATAGCCCATGACGCCAAGACCGATGAAAGCAACCTTCATGACGCACCTCGCAAACCAAGCCGGTTCCTTAATGGAAAAAGCGCCGGCAACCGCATCTTAACGCTGATCCGCCACCTTGGGCGGACGCGGAAAATCCGTTGTCAGGGCACAGAATGTCAATCAGCGACCGTCCGGTCATGATCAAGCGGGTCAAGAAGGTCATGGCCGCGGGCCACCACGGCGGCGCGTGGAAGGTGGCCTATGCCGACTTCGTTACCGCCATGATGGCCTTCTTTCTTCTGATGTGGCTGATCAATACGACCAGCCCGCAGCAAAAGCGCGGCATCGCCGACTATTTCGCGCCGGCCAGCGTGTCGCAGTCGACCTCGGGCACCGGCGGCATCCTGTCGGGCACGGCGCTCGGCGACGACGGGGTCAAGAGCAACGGCTCGGCCTCGGCGATCGAGGCGCTGGCCCCCACGCCGCCGCCCTCGACCAAGGACACGGGGCAAAGCAGCAAGTCGGCGGGGTCGACCAGCGTCGAAAACGCCAGCGAACAGGCCCTGCGCGATGCCCTGGCCAAGAAGGACGAGGCCGCCTTCCAAAGCGCCGCCCAGTCCCTTCGCCAGGCCATGCAGGACATGCCGGAGCTGGCGGAACTCTCCAAGCAGGTGCTGATCGATCAGACGCCGGAGGGCCTGCGCATCCAGCTAGTCGACCAGGAGGGCCGCTCGATGTTCGATCCCGGCTCGATCAAGCCCAACGACCGAGCCAAGATCCTGCTGCGCGCGGTGTCCAAGATCGCGGCCCGCTTGCCCAACCGAATCACCATCTCCGGCCATACCAGCGCCAACGCCGACGGCCAGAAGCAGCAGAGCGACTGGCAGCTGTCCTCCGGCCGCGCCGACGCCTCGCGCCAAATCATGCAGGAGGCCGGCATCGATCCCGATCGGGTCTATCAGGTCTCCGGCAAGGCGGCGTCCGATCCGCTGTTTCCAGACGATCCGAGCTTGCCGGGCAATCGTCGCATCGCCATCGTGCTGCTGCGCGAGGCGCCGGTGCTGCCGCCAGATCATCATCCTTGATGCAACCGGCGGCGAAACTGCGGCGTTCGCGCTCTTGCGGGCAGGCCCAGGGTTTGTCCTAATCAGGTTGCAGACTCAAAGGGACGCAAGGATCGTTGACCCACCATTTCGCGACGCGCCAGCTGAGGTTCTTTCTGACGGCGCCCTCGCCCTGCCCGTACCTGCCGGGCCGCGAGGAGCGGAAGGTGTTCGCGCATCTGCCCTTGTCCGATGGCGCGGCGATCAATGACGCCCTGACCCAGATCGGCTTCCGCCGCTCCCAGAACATCGCCTATCGCCCGGCCTGCGAGACCTGCGACGCCTGCGTCTCCGCCCGCATCCCGGTGGCCGACTACAGCTTTTCGCGTTCCGAGCGGCGGGTGTTGGACCGTAACCAGGATCTGGAGCGCCATCTGGTCGAGGCCGAGGCGACCATGGAGCAGTTCGACCTCTTGCGTCGATATCTGCTGGCGCGTCACGCCGAGGGCGGCATGGCCGATATGACCTGGCCCGACTATGTGGCCATGGTCGAGGACACCGCCGCGCGCACCCATCTGATCGAATACCGGCTGCGCTCCGACGATCGGGGCCCTGGCGACCTGGTCGCCTGCATCCTGGTCGACGTGTTGAGCGACGGCCTGTCGCTGGTCTACAGCTTCTACGAACCGACCATGGCCCGGCGCAGCCTGGGCTCGTTCATCATCCTGGACCACATCGTCCAGGCCTCGCTGGCGGCGCTGCCTTACGTCTATCTGGGGTATTGGGTCCAGGGCAGCCCCAAGATGGACTACAAGGCGCGGTTCAACCCGGTGGAAGTGCTGCGCCCCGGCGGCTGGACCCTGATGGCCCAGCGCGACCGCGGGGGTTCGGAGAGGGTGTAGCGCGCCGACGACCGCGTCGGACAGCATGACCTTGACCATCGTCGGCGCGGTTTAGACTGAAAGCCCGACATCCCCCTCCAGAACACGCATCGTCAGTTCAGGCGTCTTCCCGGCCTTCCAAAGCGGCGCGCGGTGGGTCACTCGATAGCGCAGCGGGCCCCCGTCGTCGCTGTCGCTGCGCTCCAGCGGCGGAGGAATACAGACAAACTCGACCTCCATCGCCTCTGCCCCAGCGCGAACAACGGCGTAGCCGTGGCCGCCCATGTCAACGAAGGTCAAATGGGGCGCCAGGTCCGGGTTGGAAACTGAAAGGGCCTTCGAAATGTCTCCGCTGCTGGCGTATTCCAGACACGAGCGAACGCCGTGGCGAAGCAGCATGTTGATTGTCGCCCGCGGTTTGGACTCGCCAGGCCTGTCTACGAGGTAAAGCGGCCGCAACGGGTGGTCCTTGGGCGTCCCGTATTTGGCGGCCTCGACCAATCCTGGGGCTGAAATCGACCCGGTGATGAAGGCCACGCCGACCGGCTCGAACCGCGCCGGCGGCAGGGCCTTGGCGGCATAGCCGGCCCAGAAGCTGTGGCGGTCGCCGGCGATCGTCGCGAAGCCGGTGATCTGTTCGCGCGCGACGAAGTCGTAGATCTCCGCGCGCTCCACGAACGCTGAACCATGATCCCCAGGATAGAGGCCTGCATAGCCCGCACCCGGCCACGGCGTGGTCAAGCCCGCCGGCAGGTTCTGGGGATCGGCGCGCATCTCGAACGTGCCTTGGGTGTTGCCCCAAAGCTTCCAGGTCGCGCGGGAGGCCCGCAAACGGTCCAGAAACCAGGCCTTCTGCTCGGCGCCGAGGATGGTCTGGACCGGCTCATCCTTGCGGAAGTTTGAGACATCGGCGCCGCCGTAGCGGATCGTCTCGGGTGGGTGGCCGCCGGCATAGTCCCGGCCGGCGTCGATGATCTCCAACGCCTCTTGAGGGATGAAGTCCAAGAACGCCTTGCTGGTGAAGGCCTTGGCCTCTGACCGGCCGTTCGGGTCCGCGGAGCGATAGCTGTGCTGATCGGTGATGATCAGGTCGACGTGAGGGCCCCAGCGCACCACGCGATAACCGGTGAGACTGTTGATCGCGGTGAGGTTGTTGGGCTCCAGCCCCAAGCCATGATCGTCAAAATGGGTGATCGGCGCATCGACAACCGCCGGAGGGTCAAACGTGTCAAGCGATGGTCCGCTGGGTTTATGCACTCGGGCGGGCTGGTATTCGAACCAGGCCTGGTTGGCGGCGACCTTGCGCGTCTGCGCCCACCGCGTTTGGCCGTTGAATTCTTGCAGGCCCTGCCAGCCCAGCCAGGAGAATTCGTGGTTGTCCCACATCACCACGAACGGCCAGCGCGCGCGGGCGTCCTGCAGGTCCGGGTCCTTGAGATAGGCCCTATAGACCGCCCGATAGTCGGTCAGATCGGTGGGGATATGAAAGTCCCGGACCTTTTCGCCGGTCGGGTAGCGCACGATGTCGCGCAAGCGCCGATCGTACATCCCCTGGGGCCGGTCCTCGGGATACCAGACGATCTCGTAGATGAAGTCGCCCTGGTGGTGGACGAAGCCCAACTGGTCCTCGGGCGCGGCGCGCTCATCTTCGAAGATCATCCGCCGATAGGCGTTCTGGGCGCCCTGGTTCGGATTCTGACAGCAGACGAAGGCGAAGCGCACCGGGCGCGGATCGTCGCGCGCCGGCGCGGTGATGGTCCGCCCGATACGGCTGCCGAACCCGCCCTCGTCGGCGAAGCGATACCAGTAGACCTGGCTGGGCCGCAGACCTCCGACGAGCACGCGGCAGGTCCAGTCTGACGCGGCGGAAACCAGCGCCGGCGCGACGGCCACCACGCGATGGAACGCGCTGTCCTGCGCGACTTCGACCGTCAAGGTCGCCTTCGCCCGACCGTCATCGAACGGCCGCCGCGTCCAGAGCAGGACACTGTGCTCGTCCGGATCGCCCGACGCAACACCCTCCGGATAGAGATCTCGCCGCTCTTGAAACGAGATCCGCGAAGGGTGCGCGCGAACCCGGCTCCAAGCCGCGCTGGCGCCAAGAGCCGCCGCGGCCGTCACAAAATGCCGTCTATTCTGGTGCGTCACTGAAAGAGCCTCCGGACTTTGACCGATGTTCGCCCGCGATCACGACGCCTTTCGCTTCGCGTTGGGCACGATAGCGACAGTGTCGCCGCCAAAGGAGCCCAGCCAGAGATCCCGCCCGACCGTCAGGGCGACGCTTACATCGCCGAACCCTGAGGTGTCGTCGACGCGAATCTCATAGCGCCTGCTCATGCGCGCGGCATCGATGCTTAGCACCGTCCAGCGGGTCGCGCAGCGCTGGCTGGGCTGCGCGTTCATTGCGCAGTCGAACGTTGGTCCCGGCTCCGCTCGCATGCCCGCGGCCAGCAGGCTGCCATCGTCCGCCCAGCGCAAGTTGTCGGGCATGAAGTCCACGCCGAGGCGCCGCGCGGGCGAGCCTGGGCGGTTCAGGTCGAAAGCCCAAATTCCGCCGCTCGCCCAGCCCGCCACATAAAGCCAGCGCTCATTGGGCGACAGCTCGACGCCGTTGGGGCCAGAGATCGGACCCGTGGGTTGCTGACGAAATCCAATATTGGGCGTCCAATTCAAAACCGCGCCCGATCGCCGCTTTGCGTAGAGTTCCGCCAGCTTCGAAGCGAGCGCGGCGTCGCCAGCGTCGACCATGGAGGTGACATAGAATCCCCCATCACGCCGACCTGTCACCGCGTTTCCTTCAAAGCCCTTGGGCAGGAGCACGCACCCGATCCATTGCAGGCTGCTGACGTTTCCCGGCTTGGCGAATTTGAAGATCTCGATCGCTTCGCGGGCTCCGTGGCGAACCACATAAAGACGCTGGTTCCCCGCCGCGTCCGACTTAACGCTCAGCCCGTGAGAGTAGAACGGGGCGGCGGCATCGAAGCCTGAGCAGGGATAGGCGGGGTCCGGCGCGCGCGGCATCGCACCCAGGTCGATGGACGAGACCCGTCTGGTCTTGACGTCGATAAAGTCGATACCCCCGCCTCCCAGCCGCGAGGCGATCACGCCATGTCCATGACCGACGCTGACCAGGTCCTCCGGCGCATTGAGGCCGCAGACCATGGCTTGACCGCACCCTGAAGGTTGACCGATCACCGCCGCATGAGCGGGCGCGCAATCGATCATCCATGCCGTCAGGAGGCCGGCAAGGAACAGCGGAACAGCCGCGGCGAACGTTTTGACGTCCTCAAATCTCATGCTGCAGCATCCATCACCAGCGAAGGTCGTTCTATCACAATGGATCGATCGATCTAGTGATATCTCGCCGCGGCGCCTACCGTGGCTTAAACCGCTTCGTCGTCGGAAAGCCCCTCGGCGCGACCTTGCCTGACGCGGCGCGTTTGCCCAGCCAGTCTCGCCAATCGGTCCAGGCGCGGTTGCGGGCGGCGGCGTCGATCCAGGCGGGGCCGGCCTCGGCGTCGAAGGCCAGGGCGTCGCGCAGGCCGCCTTCGCGGTAGCTCTGCAGCTTGACGCCCCTGCCGCGGGGCATTTCCGGCAGCTCGTCCATGCGGAAGACCAGGATCTTGCCGTTGTCGCCAACGACCGCCAGATGGTCGCCGGCGGCTTCCAGGCAGATGATCGCGCCGTCGCCCTCGACGTTCAGCACCTGCTTGCCCGCTCGGCGGAAACTGACCGCTTCGTCCTCAGGCAGGATGAAGCCGTAGCCGGACTTGGACGCCAGCACGCGCTTGCGGCCGGGCTTGTGGGCGAACACGTCGACGATCTTCACCCGATCGTCCAGATCGAGCATCAGCCGAAGCGGCTCGCCGTGTCCGCGCGCCGACGGCAGCTTGTCGCAGGCCAGGGTGAAGAAGCGGCCGTCGGAGGCGAAGATCATCAGCTTGTCGGTGGTCTCGGCCGGGACCAGGAAGCCCAGCGTGTCGCCTTCCTTGAACTTCAGCTCCGACGGGTCCTCGACCCGGCCCCGCGCCGCGCGGATCCAGCCGCGCTCGGACAGGATGACGGTGATCGGCTCGCGCGGCGCCATGGCCTCGATGGCGGCGGCGGCGTCCACCTGGGGCGCGGCGGCGAAGGTCGAGCGGCGGGCGCCGACCTTGGTGTCGGGACCCAGCACCTTGCGCACCGCACGCAAGCCTACGCCAACCAGTTTCCATTGCTCCTTGTCGGAGCCTAGCAGCTTGGTCAGGCCGTCACGCTCTTCGGACAGCTCGGCGTGCTCGCGCCGGATCTCCATCTCCTCCAGCCGCGCCAACTGGCGAAGGCGGGTGTTCAGGATGGCGTCGGCCTGGATTTCGGTAAGTTCGAACGCGGCGATCAGCTTGGCCTTGGGCTCGTCCTCATAACGGACGATACGGATCACCTCGTCCAGATTGAGATAGGCGATCAAAAGGCCGTCCAGGATGTGCAGCCGCGCCTCGATCTTGCCCAGGCGGAAACGGGCGCGGCGCACCAGCACCTCGCGGCGGTGATCCAGGAAGGCCCGCAGCAGCGCCTTCAGACCCATGACGCCAGGCGTGCCGCGCAGGTCCAGCACGTTCATATTGACCGGAAAGCGGGTCTCCAGGTCGGACGACCGGAACAGGCTCTCCATCAGCACATCGGCCGGGATGTTGCGCGACTTGGGTTCGATGACCACGCGGACATCCTCGGCGGACTCGTCGCGGACGTCGCCCAGCAGCGGGGCCTTCTTGTTCTCGATCAGCTCGGCCAGCTGTTCGATCAGATCGGCCTTCTTCACCTGATAGGGGATTTCGGTGACCACGATGCGGTAGCCGCCGCGCGGGATGGCTTCTTCCGTCCAGCGGGCGCGCACGCGCACCCCGCCGCGGCCGGTCTCGTACATCTCGAGCAGCGACGAAGCCGGCTCGACGATGATCCCGCCGGTGGGGAAGTCCGGGCCTTGAACGGCGGTCATCAGGTCGAAGGTGGAGGCTTCGGGCCGATCCAGCAGGATCAGGCAGGCGTCGATCAGTTCGGCGGCGTTATGCGGCGGGATCGAGGTCGCCATGCCGACGGCGATGCCTGACGAGCCGTTGGCCAGCAGGTTCGGGAATCCGGCCGGCAGCACCACCGGCTCTTCTTCCTCGCCGTCATAGGTGGGTCGGAAGTCGACGGCGTCCTCATCGAGGCCGTCCAGCAGCAGGGCCGCCGCGTCGGTCAGGCGGCATTCCGTGTAGCGCATGGCCGCCGCGTTATCGCCGTCGATGTTGCCGAAATTACCCTGGCCATCGATCAGCGGGTAGCGTTGGGCGAAGTCCTGAGCCAGGCGCACCAGGGCGTCATAAACGGCGGTGTCGCCGTGCGGGTGGTATTTGCCGATCACATCGCCGACCACGCGGGCGCACTTTTTAGCGGTCGTCTCGGGGTCGAGCCTGAGCAGCCGCATGGCGTAGAGCAGGCGCCGGTGCACCGGCTTCATCCCATCGCGCACGTCCGGCAGGGCGCGCTTGGTGATGGTCGAGAGCGCATAGGACAGGTAGCGCCGCGACAGCGCCTCGCTGAGCAGCTCCTCGATGATGCGGTCGCCGCCGCCGTCACCGGAGGACGAGGCGGGCGGGGGAACGGGCTTGGTCATGTGGGGCGCGAATCGATGATGGGGTCAGGTCAAAATCTATAGCCGGCCTGCGTCGCGCAATCGATCCATCAGCCAGACCCGCGCCGGCGGCAGCGGCCGGTTCATCACCGCGAACACGAAGGCCTCCAGGAAATGGCCGGTCAGGTCCAGCCCCGCGCCGATATCGCCGGGGTCCAGACCGTGCTGTGCCGAGAGCATGAAGGGCGGCAGGCTCAACAGCCGGTCGGCAAAGGGCGCGCCGGCGCCGCGACTGACCGCCCGGCCGGTCTTGGGGCTGACATAGACCAGATCGTCGGTCGAGCCGGTGGCGGCGCAGCGCGACAGGTCGAGGCCAAAGCCCAGCTCCTGCAACAGCCCCGCTTCGAAACGTACATAGACCGCCGGCCAGATGTCGATGTGAACCAGCGCCGCGCTCAGCGCCTCGAAGGCCAGGAAGGCGCCCGGATGCGGCTCACGCTCCGGCAAGGCGCCGGCCGAGACCGAGGCGGCGGCGGCAAGCCCCGCCAGGGCTAGCGGGTCGTCGAACAGCGCCGAAGGACCCTCCCCCACCGGCTCGACCTGGGCCGAGCCCAGCTGTTCGGCCACGCGCGAGCGATAGCGGGCGATGACCCGGGCGCCCGGCTGCAGAAAGGCCCGCGCCTTGCGCGAGGCGCCGCCGGCGACGTGGGCGACGAACCGGCCGTGGGTCTTGGTCAACAGCTCGACGATGGCCCCCGCCTCGCCATGGGCGCGGGCGGAGAGGACGAAGGCGTCGTCTTCGAAGTCCATATCAAAAATTCCTTCTCCCCTTGCGGGAGAAGGTGTCGGCGGAGCCGACGGATGAGGGGTGTCGACCGACGCTTTTCAGTTTTGTCAGCGGTAAAGCCAGGCCAGCGTCTAGATTCGAGAGACCGCGTACACACCCCTCATCCGACCCGCTTCGCGGGCCACCCATCTTCGCTTCGCCAGGCCTTGCCCGCCGACCGGCTTCGCCGGCCGCTGCGAAACCCGCAAGGGGAGAAGGAAGACTCGTCTCACACATCGTAGTCCAGCCCCATGCCCGAGTAGAATTCGCGTTCATCCGACCAGTTCTCTCGCACCTTGACGTGCAGGAACAGGTGCACCGGGCGGTCGAGGATCTCGATCAGGTCCTTGCGGGCGTTCTCGCCGATCCATTTCAGGGTCTGGCCGCCCTTACCGAGGACGATGGGGCGTTGGCTCTCGCGTTCGACATAGATGGTCTGTTCGATGCGCGCGCCGCCATCCCTGGCCTCGGTGAAGGCCGTGGTTTCCACCGCCGCCGAGTAGGGCAGCTCCTCGTGGACCCGCAGATAGATCTTCTCGCGGGTGATCTCGGCGGCGAGCAGGCGCACGGGCAGATCGGCGGTCTGGTCTTCCGGATAGAGCCAGTGGCCTTCGGGCATCAGTTCGGCCAGGCGGGTCTTCACGTCCTCGACGCCGGAGCCGTTGTGGGCCGAGACCATGAACACCTCGCCATAGACCCCGGTCTCGAACAGGCGTTGGGACAGGCCTAGCAGCTGGTCGCGCTTGACCAGGTCGATCTTGTTCAGGGCCAGGATCGCTTTGTGTTTAGCGCTTTTCAGGCCTTCGACGATGGATTCGACGTCGTCGGCGGCGCGGCGGTCGGCGGCCTTGGAGCCGCCCTGGACCACGACGATCTCGGCATGGGCGTCGACCAGATGCACCACGCAGTCCGCTCCCTCCGCCCCGCCCCAGGCCGAGCGCACCATGGCCCGGTCCAGCCGCCGGCGCGGCGTGAAAATGCCCGGCGTGTCGACCAGCACGATCTGGCTCTGGCCGGCCATCGCCACGCCCTTGATCGGAAACCGGGTGGTCTGGACCTTCTGGGTGACGATCGAGACCTTGGTCCCGACCAGCCGGTTGACCAGGGTCGATTTGCCGGCGTTGGGCGCGCCGATGATGGCGGCGAAGCCGGCGCGGGTGGTTTCGGTGGTCATGATCGGC
>Ga0302314_10001647_pt1 | contig 41703 bp, 35 predicted proteins | sample III_Palsa_N2_3_FD_200533 | JGI IMG/M metagenome (GOLD analysis project Ga0302314, IMG submission 200533) | Peat permafrost microbial communities from Stordalen Mire near Abisko, Sweden - III_Palsa_N2_3 | ecosystem: Environmental > Terrestrial > Soil > Palsa > Peat permafrost | place: Sweden... | reverse complement strand
ATAGGGCGCGACCTGCGGCAGACCGAGCGCCTGGATGTATTGCCAATAAGTGTTCCACTGCAGCGGCGTGCCGTGCAGGCGCAGCATCAGCAGGGTGAGATAGCCGGAAAGGGCGAAACCTCCCCCCAGCGCGAGAACGAGCAACACGATGCTGCTGACAGCCTTGGTCTTACGACTCACGAATCGATGCTCCTTGCCGGGACTGCGCGGAGTCTAATCTCGCTCGGATAGACGCTTCAACGCTGATAGTCGAAATAACGTAGTCGAAATAACGGATGCAGCGATGACGAGCGAAGTCATCGCCGTGCTGCAGTGAACACAAACCCCAACCCTTACTATCGGGCAATGCCGTTGCGGAATATCGGCAACCACGCCCAGACCAACGCTAGCAGATCGTCCCATAGCTGGTCGATGCCGCCGCCAGGCAATCGCGGTGCAGTCGGGTATCCATCGCAGCCTAGCCGTTGGCCGGACATCCGACCGACTGCCCGGCGGCATACGGCCGCGCGGTCGCGGCGATCTGCTCGGCGAGTCGGGCCAGCGCACGCTGATGGCCTTGCACGAGGGCGTCATAACCGGTGCCGACGCTTTCGCTGACGCGGTTGCTGCAGGCGAGCACGGCGCGGTTGGCTGCTCCGGGCAGGCGCAGGCTCCATGCCGCATCGATCAAGGCGTAGTTGCCCGGTTCCGAGTCGAAGCGGCGCAGATCGAGCTTGATGCGCAGGACCGGTTTGCCGTTGTCCGGCAGGCCAGTGACATCCTGCGCGTGCAACGCACGGGCGAGATCGGTGGACAAGGCGCCACGTACTTCGTCGCCCAGCGGTGCGATCCAGCGTTCGCCATCGAGAATGGCGATGCCCTGCCCGCCCTGGCGCACGACCAGTTGAGGCTGATCGACCTGGGTCGGCACGCCGACCGGCAGCAGCTCGAATTGCAGCGGTGTGCCGTCGGCGGGAAGTGTCGCGTTGTCCGCGACCGGCACGGTCAACCCACCGGACACCGGCGCAATCAACGTGTAGTAATGCATCGGCGCAGAAGCGCAGGCGCCGAGCAACAGCGTCAGCGCGCTGCCCAGCATATGTCGCGCACGCATCATGGCTTGCTCCCTGATTCCGAGTTGGCCCGATCGGTCGAAGCGGGCTGAGGTGTGGCGGCGGGCGCCTGCTGTACCGGCGCAGCATCCGGCCGGCGGCCGCGGATCAGCGCCTCCGGATGCCCGCTCAAGTAATCCGTCAGCACGCGCAACGAACGCGCCATCCGCTGCAGCTCCTGCAAGGTTCCTGCGAGATTCTGTTGCAGCGGTGAATCGCTAGAGAGAACTTGGTCGGCATGGCCAAGGGTCTGTTTGGCGTTCTGCAGGGTGCCCTTGAATTCCGGCAACACCTCGCCGTTGACCTTCTTCAGTGTGGTGCTGAGCTGGCTCAGGGTCTCGTCCAGATGGACGCCAATGCTGTCGAACGGAATCTTCTGGACCTTCTCGACGATCGCGCCGAGTTGTTCCTGCAGCTTGTCAAAGCTGCCCGGCGTGGTGGGAATTTCTAGCGGCTTGACCGACGGGTCGAACGCCACCTTGGGTGCCTTCGGCACGAAGTCCAGCGCGATATACAGCTGGCCGGTGAGCAGGTTGCCGGTGCGTGCCTGCGCGCGCAGGCCGTGTTCGATCAGCATGCCGACGGTCTGCGACAGGTCCTGGTCGTCGCCGTTCTTCGCCGCCAATGTGGCCAGCTTAGTCTGCGCACGGCCGAGCCGCTGCGGATAGACCAGCGCGCCGACGATGATCGGGAAGTGCTGGGTGGTCTCGTCGTAATCGAGGTTGACCGACACGACGCGGCCGAAATTCACGCCGAGGAACTCCACCGGCGCACCGACCGCGAGACCGCGCAACGACTGATCGAAGCGCATGCGGATGTAGCGCGGCTCGCCGTCCGGCGGTGCCATCGCAGTGGTCATGGTGTCGAACAGCTCATAACTGGCATTCGCCTGCGCGGGCGTGGCGTCGTGCGGCCCGGACGGATCCTGGAACGCCACGCCGCCGGCGAGCACCGTGGCCAGCGATTCGGTATTGAGCTTGAGGCCGTCCGCACTAAGCGAGACATCCACGCCGCTGGCATTCCAGAAACGCGAGGACTTGGTTACGAACTTGTCGTTCGGGCCGTTGACGAAGATCTGCAGCGATACGCCCTTGCCATCCTTGTCGAGCTGATAAGAAACGACCTGGCCGACTTGGATGCGCCGGTAGTAAACCGGCGAACCGATGTCGAGCGAGCCCAGGTCTTCGCTATGCAGGCCGAAGCTCTTACCCGGCGCGCCATGCGTCACGCTGGGCGGAATCTCCAGACCCTTGAAGTCGGTATGCGACTCCTGCGAATCGCCGACATCGGCGCCGATGAAGGCACCGGACAGCAGCGTATCCACCCCGGACACACCGCCCAGGCCGATGCGCGGGCGCACCACCCAGTAGCGCGTGTCGGCGGTGGCGAAGTTTTCCGCGCTCTTCTCCAGCGCCACCTTCACCACTACCTGGCTGCGGTCTTCACTGAGCCGGATGCTCTTGACCTTGCCGATCACCACGTTCTTGTACTTCACCGGCGTCTTGCCGGCCTCGAGGCCCTCGGCGCTCTGGAAGCTGATGTTGATCGTGGGGCCGGCATCCAGCCAGCTGCCGATCGCCAGCGACAGCCCGACCAGCGCCGCCAGTGCCGGCACCAGCCAGATCAGCGAGGCATGGAAGCGACGGCGGCGTACCAGCGGCTGCGGCAGTTCGTCCTGCGCTTCGTCGGCCTTGCCTGCGCCATTCGGATCATGTTGGTCAGTCATTTCTATCCCTGTTATCCCAGGTCAGCCGCGGATCAAAACTCATCGAGGCGAACATGGTGAGCACTACAGTCAGCCCAAAAAAAATCACGCCCGGCAATGGCTCCACCGAACTGAGAATGTCGAAGCGCACCAGCGCGGTGAGCAGCGCTACCACGAATACATCCAGCATCGACCAGTAGCCGATCAGCTCGACCAGCCGGAACAGTTTCGCGCGCTCGAGCTGTGCCCAGTCCGAACGCCGCTGCGCGCTGATCAACAAGGTGCCCAACGCCAGGAATTTCAGCATCGGCACCACGATACTGGCGCTGAACACGATCACTGCCAGCCCCGGCGAACCCTTCACCCACAGCTCCACCACGCCGCTGAGAATCGTGTTGTCATCAATGTCGCCCAGACTGGCAGTGCGCATGATCGGCAAGATATTGGCCGGAATATAAAGCATGAACGCTGCGATCAGCAGCGCCCAGGTGCGCGTATAGCTGGCGGTCTTGCGCCGATGCAGGGCCATGCCGCAGCGCGGGCACGCCGCATCGTGCAGGCCGGTATCGCGACAGACCAAGCCACACACGTGGCAGCCGATCAGCCCCAGCTCGTGCGCCCGTGGAAGCGCGCTCACGTCACCTCCGCGGCAGGCACCGTATTCCACAGCCGGCGCAGGTCGATCCCGGCGAACACGGTGATCAGCAGGGTCAGCACCGCATACGCAAAGATGCCCGGGTCAGCGGTCACGTCGAAATAGGCGCGCGCCTTCACGATCGCCACCAGCGCACCGAGCACAAAGACCTCGCTCATCGTCCACGGTCCCAGGTAATGCAGCGTCACCATGATCGGCCGGAATCCCGGCGCCCGTCGGCCGACACGCGCGAACCCCAACAGCCAGCCCAACGACAGCATCTTGAACATCGGGAAGAAAAACAGCGTGAAGGCAGCAATCGCGGCCACTACCTGCGAATGTTCTCGCCACATCATGATGATGGCGCCCCATAGCGTGGTGCTGCTCTGCTGGCCGTTGAGGCCCAGAGTGACGATCGGCCAGATGTTCGCCTGGATGAATACGATCAGCGCGGTCAGGATCAGCGCCAGCAAGCTGTTGTTGCTGAACCAGTCGCGGCGCTCCAGCAGGGCACCGCAGCGCAGGCAGTACGCCACTTCGCCATGCGCTAGCTCGTGCCGGCGATAGACCGTATCGCAGTCCTCGCAGATCAGCCATGGCGAATGCCGCAGCTTCGCGGACTCATGCGTTGACGATGGTGCGGGGACCGACATACCGGCATTCTCGCAAATCCGCGGCTCCGGCGGTGACTCGCGCGTTCATCCGGCAAAGTCGCCCGCCCTTGATAAGATCGGCCGCGCCCCGATCTGGAACACGCCCCCGCCCTGGAGTTCGATGTGACCGCTGACACCGCCACCAGCCACGTGTTCGAAGTGGATGAACTCAATTTCGAAGCCGATGTACTGCAAGCTTCGCTCACCACACCGATTTTGGTGGACTTCTGGGCCACCTGGTGCGAGCCGTGCAAGGTGCTCGGCCCGATGCTTGAGAAGCTCGCCGCCGAATACAACGGCGCCTTCCGGCTCGGCAAGGTCGACGTCGACAAGCAGCAGCAGCTGGCCGGGGTGTTCGGCATCCGCAGCATTCCCACCGTCATGCTGATCAAGGACGGCCAGCCGCTCGACGGTTTCGCCGGCGCGCTGCCGGAAGGTCAGCTGCGCGAGTTCCTGTCGCGCCATATGCAGCCGCTCGAAGCCGCGCCGGTCGACGAAGAAGCCGATGCCGCCAGTGCCGAGACACCTGACCAGGCGATCAACCGTCTGCAGCAGGAGATCGCCGCCGCGCCGGACAAGAGCGAACTGAAACTCGATCTTGCGCTCGCGTTGATGCGTGCCGGCAACGTGGCCGGTGCGGAAGCCGAACTCAATGCGCTGCCGGTGAAGCTCGCCACCGACGATCGCGCCGTACGCCTGCGCAGCCAGCTGGATCTGGCCCGTGCACTGGACGGCGCGCCATCCCTGGCCGAGCTTCAACAACGCGTGCAGACCGATGATAAGGACTGGACCGCGCGCGATCTGCTCGGCGTGAGGTTGTTACTCGAAGGAGACGCCGCCGGCGGTCTCGACCAGTTCCTGGCGATCCTGCAGCACGCGCGCGACTGGAGCGACGGCCAGGCCAAGAAGCGCCTGCTCGCCGCCTTCGCCACGCTCGACGACGCCGAACTGGTCGGCCGCTACCGGCGCAAGATGGCATCGCTGCTGTTCTGAGCATGAAAGCCGGCAAGCTTTTGCCGGCTGATTTCGCGCGTCATTGAAGCGCAACTTATTCCTAGGTGATTATCTGACTTGACCGCTCAGGCGCAAGCTGGATGAATACTTCGTTCGGTATGGATGATCCGGGGAGACCGTCATGAGGCCGATGAGCACGAAATGGCTTTGGGTTCTGTGCGGCTGTATGGCGGTAAGCGCATGCCAAGCCATTCTCTACGACGCGCAGGCTGATCAGCAGATCACCAGCCTGGGACAAGAAGTGAACCAGCAGCTGCTGACCTGGGAATTCGACGAGGCCAGGCAACCCGGCTCCGCCGCTTACGATCCCAAGTACTACGCCAAGGTCGAGTCAGACCTGACGATGCTTCAGATGCGAATCAACGCTGGCTCCGGATCAAACGAAGCGGTTCTGCCGGATGTCTTTTCTACCATGCAAAAACTTCTGGATGATGAGCAGGCTGCTCACTCAAGCCAGAGCAGAAAAGTCGACGGCGCCTTCTTTCATGTCGAGCGCGGATTGTGGAACACCCAGCTGGCAACGCTTACCAGCTACGAATTGGCCCTCAAGCAGAGCGGCCAGGCGCAAAGTGCCAGCGGAGCGGATGCCCGTGCGAAAGGCGGGCAAGAATCCAGCAAGACTAAATAGCAATCCAAATTCTCGGAGAATGATGATATGGCCGTTGACTGGGACAGTGTCCGCGACGATGCCGTAAGCGCAGCCAAGCAAGCATTGGGCGGGGGCTGGAATGCCGTATCCGGCGGGGTTACCGCTCAGATCGCCGCACTGGTTGGCCTGGCAAACTATATCGAGGACCACCGGGCTTCAATTTCAGACGCCGAATACACCATGCTGATGCAACATCAGAAGATGTGTTTGCAAAGCGTCCTTACCGGCTACAAACAAATCAGCTACGCCGTCGCAAAAAACGTTGTCAGCCAAGTCGTCAATGTTTTGCTTGAGGCCATACCTGGGCTTCTTGGGCTGGCCGCGTAAACGCAATGTCGGGCTGATTCGCGATTGATTCGGTCTCGCAATATATTTCCCCTCGCTCTTTGGTTTGTCGCGCTCGGCGAGCCGTGTCATCAACTGAAAGTCCATTCAAAGCAAGCGCGCGATGACTGGAATTCGTCGCAGCAACGCACTAACCAGCCAACTCGCCGCGACCGCGGCGACGAACACCATGCCGGCCTTGGCGGGCGCTGGCCAGGCCGCATGCAGCAGACCCACTTGCAGCCACGTCACGGCCGCGTAATGCAACAGGTAGATGCCGTAGGCATTCGCGGCCAGATGATCGGCCACGCGCCCTGCGCGATGCACGAAACGGGTGAACAGCGCGAGCAGCATGAACGACGTGCTAGCGCAGGACAGTACAAAGCTGAAATTACCGAGCACGACCAGCCAGGGCGCCGGCCCGCCCTTGGGCATGCTGGCGAAGATCAATGCCAGCAGACATAGCGAGGCAAAGAACATCAACAGCGACAGCAGCAGCCACAGCGGCCAGCGCCGCGCCAACGCACCGTCCGCCTGCAACAATCCACGCGAAGCGCCATGGGCGCCGATGCCGATGCCTACGAGAAAATACAGCAGGTAATGCGGCAGCCGGCTGATCTGCACGAAGAACGGACCGGCGTGAAGCCAGCGCAGCGGATTGAACACCGCCGCCATCGGCAGATAGAGCAAGGCCGAGGCGAGTACTAGGCATAGGAAGAAGGCGGACGGATGTTGTCCCAGCCGGCCAGTGATGCTCCCCAGCCTGACACCAAAGCCTGGCGCAAGCTGTGCAAGCAACGCAGCCAGCGCACCGAACCCCAGCAATACCCAGAGAAACCACGCGGGCCCGGCCGGCCATGCACCTAGTCTCAGCCACGTGTGCCAGAACGATTCGCCATTCGCTGGCGAGGCCAGCCAGGTCGGGTAGTAGGCCAGCGGGGCCAGCAACGCGGCGGCCAGCACGAACGGCAGTCCTAGCCGAAACAAACGATCACACGCGAACGTCACGGCGCCCTTGCGCGCAAGGCTCGGCCACGCAAACACGCCGGAGAGCAGGAACATCAGCGACATGAAAAATGTGTCGTTGAAACCGGCGATCAGGCCGGCGATCGACCAGCGCTGTGGGTCGACGATCGGAAATGCGGTCCACAGCAGGCTGGCGTCCAGCCGCGGCTGCAAGGGGGGCGCGAACGAGGCGTACGCCAGCAGCGTGTGGTGCAGCACGACCAGCAAGGTGAGAAAGGCCTTGAGATAGCCCAGTGAAATATTCCGTGGATGACCCTCCGGCGATGCAACGACAGCGGGTGAGCGATCGGCAGACATAAGAACTCCGTACAAAATTCAGGCGGCAGGGTCCGTGCCGCACACGAGATGCGGCAGCGAGAGATCGAAGCGTGTGCGGCGGAGCGAAGAACGCGAACCGTCAGAGCGACCGCATCAATCCCGTTCGAAGCGGACGATCTCGTCGAGCGCCGACTGCGCGCGGCGCAGGCTGCCGCCGATCGAGCTGCCATCCAGCTTGCGCGCCAGCTTTTCGCGCCCGGGACGATGCGACCAGCGATAAAACCACCAAGTGGCCAGCAGTCCGGCCGCACCGATCGCCAGCTGGATCCAGATCACCGACGGCGCCTGAGTCATGATCGCGCCGCGACTCAGCACTACCATCAACGGCGCAGTCAGGAACCACCATGGCAGGCCGACCACCAGCGCGCCGCCGACCGCGTAGGTGCGGCGCAGGCCGGACAGCTGCCGCTGGATCGCCAGCACCGGCGCGCCGTAGTCGATGCGGGCGATCCGGCTCTGCACCACCGCGCCGAGCACGATCAGGCCGACGCAATAGAGGTGCATGACCACGCCGGCGATCAGTACGGCGGGATCGTGCCGATGCGCGATCCAGATCGGCGTCAGCAGCAGCAGGCCAAGCACGCCAATCACCATCTGGATCGCCTGCTCCCAGACCAGCGGGCGCAGCCCACGGCGCAACTTGTCGAGCCGCCCGTCGCGGAACAACTGCAGGTTCAACGCATGCTGCTGTTCCAGCCGGCGATCGAGCACCTGCCAGGCCTGTTTGAAGTCGTCGAGTTCCATGGTCATGCCCTCGTTGCGATGCTGGGCGCGGTGGTCATCCGTCCGCGCAGGGTTTGCTTGACGCGACCGATCTTGGTCGCCACGTTGGTTTCGCTGATGCCGAGGATTTCAGCGATCTCGGCGTAGCTGCGGTCTTCCAGATAGAGCAGGATCAAGGCGCGATTGAGCGCATCGAGCTCGCCGATGAAGGCGTACAGCGCAGCGAGTCGTTCGTCTTGTTCGGCGATCGGCTCACCACCGCCGATGGTGTCCAGATGGTGTTCGTCGAGCGGCTCGGTGCGCTGCGCCAGCGAACCCTTGTCGCGGCGCCGCTGCGAGATCGCCACATTCAGCGCGATGCGGTACATCCAGGTGGAGAACTTCGCGCGTTGCTCGTCGTAGCCGGCGAACGAACGCCAGAGCTGCACGCTGATCTCCTGCGCCAGGTCGTTGCGGTCTTCCGCCTCGCGGGCGTACACCGCAGCCACCTTGAAGATGATCTTGCGGTGTTCGCGCAGTAGCGCCTCGAACCGTTGCTGGTGTTGCTTGTCCGTCATGACGTTGAAGTCTCCACTGTCCAAGCCATGATTCGCACGGCGGCGAAAAAAATCACACCGGCGAAAATCACAACGCGTGCTTTCGCGCCGGCAACGCCATGCCGTCCTACAATGGAAGGCCGCTCCCCACGATATGCCCCATGCCACCGCTGCGCATCAAACGTTATCTGCTGACCGGCCTGCTCACTTTCATCCCGCTGTGGGTGACCTGGGCGGTGTTCAAGTTCGTGCTCGGCCTGCTCGCCGGCATCGGCGCACCGCTGGTTGCCGCCCTGGTCGGCGCGTTGGCACTGGTCGCACCGCGCACCGCGAGCGAACTCAGCAGCGCGTGGCTGACGTCGATCGTCGCGCTCCTGCTCACCCTGGGCGCGCTCTACCTGCTTGGCTGGCTGGCGCACCGGATGATTGGCAAGCGCCTGTTGGACGCCTTCGACGCGCTGCTGTCGCGCATTCCGCTAGTGCAGACCATCTACGGCGGCACCAAGAAACTGATGACAGTGCTGCAGCAGAAGCCCTCCGGTGTGCAGCGCGTGGTGCTGGTCGAGTTTCCCCGGCGCGGCATGAAGGTGGTCGGTTTCGTCACCCGTGTGATGCTCGAGGAAGGCAGTGGCCGCGAGATGGCCGCCGTGTTCATCCCGACCACGCCCAATCCGACCGGCGGCTATCTCGAAGTGCTGCCGCTGGACGAACTCACGCCCACCGACTGGACGATGGATCAGGCGATGGCCTTCATCATTTCCGGCGGCGCGGTGGCGCCCGACACACTGCCTGCCTCGCCGCGCGATCTGCTTGCGCAGGCCGAAGCCGCACACGCCATGCCGAAGGGTGAGGCGTGAAGTTTCCTGCCCTGCTTTCATCCATCCTGCTTGGAGTTGCCACGATGACCGCGCACGCCACCGACTGGACCACGCCGGCTGAGGCCGCGCACTTCCACACGACGCCCGACTACGCCACCACGCTGGCGTATCTGCAGCGGCTGGCTGCGGCGGCACCGGGCAAGCTGAAGCTGGAGACGTTCGGTACGTCGCCAGAAGGACGGCCGTTGACGGTGGTGGTCGCCAGTGGCGACGGTACGTTCGACCCGGCCACGGCACATGCGCAGGGCCGGCCGGTGGTGCTGCTGCAGGCCGGCATCCATCCCGGCGAGATCGAGGGCAAGGATGCCGGGCTGATGCTGCTGCGCGACTTTGCTGTCGCCGGCAAGCTGCCGCGGCTGCTCGATCATGTCGTGCTGGTCTACATCCCGGTGTTCAGCCCGGATGGCCACGAGAATTCCTCGCCCTACCACCGCATCAACCAGAACGGCCCGGACAGCATGGGCTTTCGCGGGCAGTCGCAATACCTCAACCTCAACCGCGACTACATGAAGGCCGATGCGCCGGAGATTCGCGACTGGCTGAAGCTGTGGCAGCGTTGGCTGCCCGACCTGTTCATGGATATCCACACCACCAACGGCGCCGATTACCAATACGACCTCACCTGGTACACCGAGGATCCGCACAAGCTCGATCCGGCGGTGAGCACGTGGCTGCACGGGCTGGTGGTCGACCGCGTGATGCCGGCGTATGAGCAGCGCGGCCATCTCGCGTCGATCTATCTGGATTTCAAGGACGGCCGCGATCCGCGCAAGGGCATCGCCAACTTCGGTTCCGGGTCGCGCTTCTCCACCGGCTACGTCGCGCTGCAGAACCGCCCGGCACTGCTGGTCGAAACGCACATGCTGAAATCGTACGAAAGCCGCGTGCGCGGTACCTACGACCTGGTGGAACTGATGCTGGAGGAAGTCGGCCGGCAACCGGCCGCCCTGCTCGACGCCAATCGCAAGGCCGACGCCGATGTGATCGCGCGTGCCGCGGATGCGCAGGCGCGCGTGGCGCTCACCTACAAGCTCGATCCCGCTTCGACGCCGTTCGAGTTCAAGGGCTACGCGTTCAACATCAGCCACAGCGACATCTCGAACAGCGACTGGATCCAGTACGACCCTACGCACAAGCAGGATTACGCGATCGAGAACTGGAACGGCCTGCTGCCCGATCTCAGCATCGCGCCGCCGGCGGCCTATGCGATCCCGGTGCAGTGGACCCAGATCATCGAGAAACTCGATCTGCACGGCGTTGCCTATCGGCGCCTCGCGCATCCGTTGAAGATCGATGCCGACGGCTACCAGCTCGACCGCCCGCAATGGACCGGACAACCGTTCGAAGGGCGCCTGATGGTGCGCGACTTCGCACTGAGCACGCAGAAACGCGAGGTCGAGCTGCCGGCCGGCTCGGTCATCGTGCCGATGGATCAGCGAACGGCCAACGTCGCGATCAACCTGCTCGAGCCGCAAGCGCCCGATTCGCTGCTGCGCTGGGGCTTCCTCAATGCGATCTTCGAGGCGAAGGAATACGGCGAGCCGCGCGTAACCGAAAAGCTGGCGCGCGAGATGATGGCGAAAGACCCGGCGCTGAAAACCGCGTTCGAACGCCGGCTGCACGACGATCCCGCCTTCGCCGCCAGCAGCGAGGCGCGGCTGGCGTTCTTTTTCGAACGTTCGCCGTGGTACGCCGCGCAGCGGGTCGGTGCCTATCCGGTCTTGCGGCTGGATGCCGCGCAACTCTCCGCCGTGGTGAACGAAGGTCCTTGACGCCAGTCGCAGGCCCACGAAATACCGATCCGGCGTGATGCTCCGGCCATCTCTGGCGCCGCCGCCCGCCACCCCTGACCTTTGACACTATCCGAGGTCAAGTGCATGACCTAGCGTTGAAAGTTGCCATGTCTCCGGTAAACACGGCCGGCTCGGCTATCAGTAATCACGCCACACCACACGCAGCTGTAACGGCGAAAGCCGCGAATCGCTTTATCTACAGAGGGAAATCCATGACCAAGCAGTATCTGAAGCCCTTGGCCCTGGCGGTAAGCCTGGCCTTGGCCGTCACCGCCTGCGGCAAAAACGAGCCCGCCGACCAGAATGCCCCGGCCAGCACCAGCACCGCCGCTCCGGCCAAGGCTGCCACCACGGCGCCAGCCGCCAGCGGCACCGTCGCCGCCGCCACGAGCTTCGATGTCAGCGAGCTCGATTCGAATATCCCGATCTGCCAGGACTTGAACGGCTTCGTCAACTCGAAGTGGGTCGCCGCCAATCCGATCCCGCAGGATCGCACCCGCTGGGGCGTATTCGACAAGCTGGCCGATCACAGCCTCAATACGCAGCACGAGATCGTCGATGCCGCCTCGAAGAACACCGCGCAGGCCAAGGACGGCTCGATCGAACAGAAGATCGGCCTGCTCTACCAGACCGGCATGAACGACGATGCGATCGAAAAGGCCGGCTTCGAACCGCTCAAGCCGCAGCTGGATGCCATCGCCGGCCTGAAGAACGGCGCCGACGTGGCCGACTACATCACCAAGCGTTTCGCCGAGGGTGACGCACAGGTGTTCCAGTTCGGCTCCGGCGCCGACTTCAAGCATGCCGACATGCAGATCGGCTACGCGGTCGAGGATGGCCTGGGTCTGCCGACTAAGGATTACTACAGCAAACCGGATTACAAGCAGCAGCGCGACGATTACGTTGCGCATATCGCCAAGGCGCTCGAACTGACCGGCGTAGCCGAAGCCGACGCCAAGAAACAGGCCGATCAGGTGCTGGCGTTCGAAACCCGGCTGGCCGCCGCCTCGCTGAGCCCGACCGAATCGCGCGACCCGTCCACGCAATACCACTTCGTCAGTGTGAAGGACGCTGACAAGGCGACGCCGCACTTCAATTGGGACAAGTTCTTCGCGGCGCAGAACCTGACCATCGACAAGGGCTTCTCGCTGTCGCAGCCGAAGTTCTTCGCCGAGTTCGACAAGGAACTGGCCAAGGCGCCGATCGCCCAGTGGCAGGCCTATCTGCGCTTCCACGCGATCGACAGCGCCTCGCCCTACCTGAGCAAGGCGTTCCAGGACAACAAGTTCGATTTCTACGGCAAGGCCCTGGCCGGCCAGCCGGAGCAGAAGCCGCGCTGGAAGCGCGTGCTCGGTGCGGTCAACGAGGCAATGGGCGAGGCACTCGGCCAGCTCTATGTGGCCAAGACCTTTACCCCGGAAGCCAAGGAACGTGCGCAGGAGCTGGTCGACAATGTGCGCAACGCACTCAAGACACGCATCGAGAATCTCGACTGGATGAGCGACGAGACCAAGCAGAAGGCGATCGCCAAGTGGAATGCCTTCCTGCCGAAGATCGGCTATCCGGACAAGTGGCGCGACTGGGCCGGCCTGAACATCACCGGCGACAACTTCTACGCCAACATGCAAGCCGCCGGCAAGTTCAACTACCAGTATGACCTCGCCAAGATCGGCAAGCCGACCGACCGCAAGGACTGGGGCATGACCCCGCAGACGGTCAATGCCTACTACAACCCCACCGACAACACGATCAACTTCCCGGCAGCGATCCTGCAGCCGCCGTTCTTCGATGCCAAGGCGGACGATGCACTCAACTACGGCGGCATCGGTGCGGTGATCGGTCACGAGGCCAGCCATGGCTTCGACGACGAAGGCAGCCAGTTCGACGGTGGCGGCAACCAGGTTGACTGGTGGAGCAAGGACGACAAGGCCAAATTCGAAGAGCGCACCACCAAATTGGTCGACCAGTTCAACGCCTATACGCCGCTCAAGGACAAGCCGGACCTGCACGTCAACGGCAAGCTGACCCTGGGCGAGAACATCGCCGACCTGGGCGGCATCAATATCTCCTACGACGCTCTGCAAACCGCGCTGAAGAAAAATCCGGCAGAAGCAGACAAGAAAATCGACGGTTATACCGAGAACCAGCGCTTCTTCCTCAACTGGGCTCGCGTATGGCGCGGCAGCATCCGCGAGAAGCAGGCCGAACTCTGGCTCAATACCAATCCGCATTCGCCGGAGTCGCTGCGCGTCATCGGTGCGCCTTCGAACATGGAGTCCTTCGCCGCCGCGTTCCAGTGCAAGGCAGGCGATGCCATGGTTCGTGCCCCGGACAAGCAGGTGAAGATCTGGTAACCCAGCAAGCTTGAGGCATACCGCAGCGCGGTGTGCCTGAACTGAAAGCCCCGCATTCGCGGGGCTTTTTTTTATGCACGGTGTCCGGCTAGAGCTATACCCGCGCCACCCAAGAGGTATTGCAAATCATTCTCATCAAAATTAACATTGTCATCACGGCTGCGCCTGCCATGCCGATTCCGTACTCCGAACCTCCGCTGCTCGCGCGCACTCCATGCGCGTCCGACGGGTGAACGCGAGATGCGGTGGATAACTCGTTCAGGACCTGCCTCAAGGCCAACTGGGCGAACACATCAGGCCAGCAGCGACCTCCTTCAAACCCTTTACCGTGGAAGCCACATGGCCTTCGTCAAAAGCCGCAAGCACCCGATCACCCGTCTGTGGCAGCCCGCGCTCGGCGGTACCGCGACCGCCGCCTTGCTGACCGGCCTCGTGCTGGCGATGCCGGCCACAGCGGCAGATACCTCGCCTGACAATGGCACCAACACCCAGGCGAAGAACCTTTCGGCCGTGACCGTGGAAGGCACCGTCAACAACTACAAGATCGATCAGGTCTCCTCGCCCAAATTCACCCAGCCGCTGCTCGACACCACCCAGACCATCAGCATCATCGGCAAGGATCTGATCCAGCAGCAGGGTGCCACCACGCTGACCGAAGCACTGCGCAACAGCCCCGGCGTCGGCACCTTCTACGCGGGCGAAAACGGCACCACCTCGACCGGCGACGCCATCTACATGCGCGGCTTCGATACCTCGGGCAGCATCTTCGTCGACGGCGTGCGCGATGTGGGCACAGTCTCGCGCGACATCTTCAACATCGAGCAGATCGAAGTGACCAAGGGTCCGGACGGCACCGAATACGGCCGCACCTCGCCCACCGGCGCGATCAACATGGTCAGCAAGCAGCCAACTACCGGCAACAGCATCGCCGGCTCGCTCAGCTACGGCAGCGCCGATCACCGCCGCGCCACCGCCGACTGGAACCAGGACCTCGGCCAGGGCATGGCCTTCCGCCTCAACGTGCTCGGCCAGGATAGCGGTGCGCCGGGCCGCGACGTGGTGGAAAACAATCGCTGGGGCGTGGCGCCGTCGCTGGCCTTCGGCCTGGGCACGCCGACCCGGGTCTACCTCGACTATCTGCACGTGAAGCAGAACAACGTACCCGACGGCGGCGTGCCGACCATCGGCCTGCCCGGCTACAGCAGTCCCGACCCGCTACGCCCCTGGCTGAGCCAGGCGCCGAAGGTGGATTCGAGCAATTTCTACGGCACCGATGCCGACCACGACCATGTCACCGAGGACATGTTCACCGCGATCGTCGAGCACGAGTTCACCCCGGACTTGGTGCTGCACGACACCGCGCGCATCGGTCGCACGCACGAGAATTATCTGCTGACCTCGTTCGTCACGACGGCCGCGAACCTGCTCACGCCGAACCCGAGCGATCCATCGACCTGGACCCTCGCGCGTAGCAATCCGACGTTCAAGGACCAATCCAACCGGATCATCACCAACCAAACCAACCTGACCGCGAATTTCGATACCGGTGGCATTACCCACAACCTGAGCAGCGGCATCGAGCTGACCCAGGAAAAGGCGACCACCGGCGGCTTCGCCGCGCTCAAGGGCGCCTGGCCGGCGGCCAACCTGTACGACCCCGTGCACGACGTCAGCGGACTCATCACCGGTGACAACGGCACCTACAGCCAGGGCAAGACCAATACCGCCGGAGCCTACGTGTTCGACACGCTGAAGTTCGGCGAACAGTGGCAGGTGAATGCCGGCGTGCGCTTCGACCACTACACCACCGATTTCGACAGCGAGGTGATCTGCGGCGCTAAGAATGGCCCCGTCTGCGCGCCGCGACCGGCCGGCACGCTGGTGCGCGGCGTCAACGACCGCACTACGGGCAATCTGCCCAACTACAAGCTCGGCATCCTCTACAAGCCGACCGCGAACGGCAGCATCTACGCGAACTTCGCCATGTCGCAGGAACCGCCGGGCGGCAACACGCTGACCCTGAGCGCATCGGCGAACAGCGCGGACAATCCGAACTTCCAGCCGCAGAAGGCGCGCACCTTCGAGCTCGGCACCAAATGGGACCTGCTCGATCACCAGCTGCTGCTGACCGGCGCGCTGTACCGCACGACCGTCACCAACGACCTGGTACAGGATCCGGTCGATCTGCTGTACTACCAGATCGGCAAGAAGCGCGTGCAAGGCGTCGAGCTGAGCGCGGTCGGCAAGCTCAACGAGAACTGGTCGATAAGCGCCGGCTTCACCACCATGAACGCCAGCGTCGCCAACGGCACCGCAGTCGCCGAAGATGGTTCCAGCGACCTGGCCTATACGCCGAAGAAGGCTTTCACTTCCTGGACCACTTATCGCCTGCCGTTCGGCCTCACCATCGGCGGCGGCGCGCGCTATTCGGGCGAGCTCGAGCGCGGCACCGACAGCGCGATCGGCACGCCTTCGTACACCCAGGCCTACTGGGTGGTCGACGCGATGGCGAGCTATCCGGTGAACCCGCACTTCGACCTGCAGTTGAATGCGTACAACCTGTTCGACAAGAACTACGTGGCTTCGATCAACAAGAGCGGCTACCGCTACATCCCCGGCGCACCGCGTTCGGGCATGCTCACGGCGAATTTCCATTTTTGATCAGAATCGCGCCTGATCGAATCGTGCCTGATCGAATCGCGCAGACTGCAGCAGCGGGCATCCGGCATGCGACTATGACGCAAGCCGGATCGACCTCGACAAACCGGCCAGATTGAACCCGCCCGCCCGGATCAGCCCGTAGGATCGTCCCATGCTGCTGCACGTACCCGAGGTGCTAAGCCGCGACCAGCTTGCCCAGCTACGGCAGGCACTGGCCGCGGCCGACTGGACCGACGGTCGCGAGACCGTGGGCTCCCAGGGCGCGCAGGCGAAGCACAACCTGCAATTGCCGGAAGCGGCGCCGCTGCGCCAGGAGCTGGGCCATATCGTGCTGGCCGCCCTCGCGCAACATCCGCTCTACCATTCGGCAACCCTGCCACTGCGCACGCTGCCGCCGCGTTTCAATCGCTACACCGGCGGCGGCGAGTACGGCTTCCACGTCGACGGCGCGGTGATGGCGCTGCCCGCCGGTCAGGGGCAGTTGCGCAGCGATATCTCCTGCACCTTGTTCCTCAGCGAACCCGACGACTACGACGGCGGCGAACTGATCGTCAGCGACACCTACGGCGAACACGAAGTCAAACTGCCGGCCGGCGACCTGATCCTGTATCCGTCCAGCAGCCTGCATCGGGTGCAGCCGGTCACCCGCGGCGAGCGGCTGGCCTGCTTTTTCTGGGTGCAGAGCTTGGTGCGGGACGACGGTAGGCGCCGCCTGCTGTTCGAGCTGGACGTGTCGATTCAGCGTCTCACCGCGACCGGCGCCGATGCCGACGCGCTACTGCAACTGACCGGCATTTATCACAATCTGCTGCGCCAATGGGCGGAAACCTGAGCGCCACAATCGGCCCTTCGCACATCAATGGTTCCCACCACGCGGCTGTGGACGGATAATCGTCGACCTTTCGAGTCACACGGCGGCGCAATGTTCGTACCTGGTCAACGTTGGATCTCCACCGCCGAACCCGAGCTCGGCCTCGGCACCGTGCTGCGCGTCGAAGGACGCGGCGTGCAGGTGCTGTTCGCCAAGGCCGGTGTGCTGCGTCCTTACGCGGTCGATTCGGCGCCGCTGGTGCGCGCCGAGTTCCGCGCCGGTCAGCGCGTCGCCGGCAAGGGCATCGCCTTTTTGGTCGAACGCGTGGAAATCCGCGAAGAGCTGCTGATCTACCGCGGCGAAGGCCGCGAACTGGAAGAGGGCCAGCTCGACGACGAACAGAGTGTGAGCCAGGCCGACGACCGCCTGATCGGTGGTCGCACCGATTCGGTAGCGCAGTTCCAGTTGCGTCTCGAAGGCCTGCAACGCCGCGCCGAAGCGCGCCGTTCACCGGCGTGGGGGCTGAGCGCCGCGCGCATCGGGCTGGTGCCGCATCAATTGCGCGTCGCCGGCATCGCTTCGGCACGACGGCCGCCGCGCGTGCTGCTGGCCGATGAAGTAGGCCTCGGCAAGACCATCGAGGCCGGCATGATCGTCGCCCGCCAGCTCGCCACTGGTCGCGCCGCACGCGTGCTGCTGTTGCTGCCCGATACGCTGGTCTATCAGTGGTTCGTCGAACTGCTGCGCCGCTTCAACCTCAGCTTCGCAATCTACGACGAGGAACGCTGCGAGGCGCTGGAACAATCCGAGCCCGGCAGCAACCCGTTCCAGGACGAACAGCTGGTCATCGCCGACTTCGGTTTCCTCGAACAATCGCCGAAGCGCTCGCAGCAACTGCTCGATGCCGGCTGGGATCTGCTGGTGGTCGACGAGGCGCATCACCTGGCGTGGACGCCGGAGGCCGCCAGCCCGCGCTACACGCTGGTCGAACGGCTGGCGGCGGCAACACCGGGCGTAATCCTGCTCACCGCCACGCCGGAGCAGCTCGGCCGTAGCGGCCATTTCGCGCGCCTGCGGCTGCTCGATCCGCAGCGGTATAGCCATCTAGACGGCTATCTCGCCGAAGCGGAACAGTTCCAGGCCTTGTCGCAGATCGCCGACCGCCTGCTCGACGGCGAGACGTTGCAGCCGGACCAAGCGGCGGCCTTGCGCGACGCCTTCCACGGCGACGCCACGCTCACCGCGCACCTGGCTGACACCACCAAGCCGGAGCATGCGCGCGAAATTCTCGCCGCGCTGATCGACCGCCACGGCACCGGCCGCGCCATGTTCCGCAACCGCCGCGCCGGCATCGGCGGCTTTCCGCAGCGGTTGCCGGAGTGGCACATCCTCGATGCCGGTCTGTTGAACGAGGAAACCCGGCAAAGCCTGCTGGCCGAATTCCACGCCGACATCCAGCAGCCACCACCGACGCTGGCGCTCGACTACGCCGGTGATCCACGCCTCGATGCATTGACCGCCCTGCTCGACGCCCATCCGCAGGACAAGTTCCTGTTGATCTGCCGCAGCCAGGCGAAAGTGGTGGCGCTGGAAGACGCGTTACGCACGCGCAGCGGCGTCGGCGTAGCGCGTTTCCACGAGGGTCTCGGCATCGTGCAGCGCGATCGCAATGCCGCCTATTTCGCCCAACCTGACGGCGCGCGTCTGCTGCTGTGTTCCGAGATCGGTTCGGAAGGCCGCAACTTCCAGTTCGCACATCGATTGATCCTGTGGGATCTCCCGCTGGACCCGGACCTGCTCGAACAGCGCATCGGCCGACTCGATCGCATCGGCCAGAAGCACGACATCAGCATCCACATCCTCGCCGTGGCCGACAGCGCGCAGCATGTGCTGGCGCGTTGGTACGACGAAGGTATCGACGCGTTCCGTTCCAGCCCGGCCGACGGCCGCGAACTGTTGCGGCGGTTTGGCGAAGCACTCGCACGACTGGCCGACGAGCATGCGCGTGGCGACGACAACCGCGACCAGGAACTGGACGTGCTGCTCGCCGAGACGCGCGCGAGTCACGAAGAGATGGCCGAGCTGATCCGCGCTGGCCGCGATCATCTGCTCGAGCTCGCCTCCAGTCGCGATCCGCACGCCGACGAATTGCAGCAGGCCTTCGTCCGCGAGGACCGCGACCCCGGACGCGACAGCTTCATGCAACACCTGCTCGAACAGTTCGGCATCCATGCCGAGGAACTCGGTGCGGGCGTGCTGCTGCTCGATCCGCAGTATCTGTCCACCGACGCGCTGCCTGGTTTCGCGGAAGGCCCGCAGTCGGTGACCTTCTCGCGCGAAGTGGCACTGGCACGCGAGGATCTGCCGCTACTGCGGATGGATCACCCGTTGATCGCCGGCGCGATGGAGCTGGCACTGTCCAGCGAACAGGGCAACGCGGCCTTCATGGTCGACGACATGCTGCCGCCGCGCACCGCGTTGCTGCAGAGCGTCTATCTGCTCGAGTGCGTGGCTGATCGCGCGCTGGATGCCGAACGCTTCCTGCCAACCCAGCCAATCGTGGTGACCATCGACACCAAGCTCGCCGAGCGCGCCGATTTCCAGCCAAGCGATGTCGCCCTGCGCAAGGCCGGCGACCGCACCATCGAGGTGGCGCGCTATCGCAAATTCCTCGCCAAGCTGGTGCCGCCGATGCTGGAACGTGCCGAGGCGATTGCCAGCCAGCGCGGCGAAGCAAGCAAGGTCGAAGCTTTGCAGCTGGCCACCGCGGCGCTGGATGCTGAGCTTTCACGGCTGCATGCATTGCGCGCGGTGAATCCTTCCATCAGTGCGGGCGAGATCGCCACCATCGCCGCCGAGCGCGATGCCTTGCTCGCCGCCCTGCCCGCCTCCCGGCTGCGACTGGATGCGGTGCGTTTTGTGGTCAGCGCAGATTTCCTGGCGCTGCGCTGATCACCGCCATTATTTCTGCAAAAACGGCATGCAGGCATTGATTATCGATGCCTGCATGGCTGTTGCTTGCACCTGTTATATCCAATCGATAGATAGATATTCCAAATCATCATAAATCGCGTCGAAAGCGATTGATCGCAAGAACTTCATCGAATAACGACTGCCGCGCCGGTATGCATATTCGTTGATCGCAGCCAAAGAAGCGATCCATGAATCATTTTTGTGATGCCGGACACGGCCACGCCTCTTGCCAATGGACGCGCGATGGCGAGCCTGGCTCGCCAGTCGCCCTGCGTCAGCGGGCCTCGAATGAAATTTCGCGCCCGCCACGGGCTATTCAAAGCCCGCCGAATTCGCTAGCTTGAATCCGCCGCCATTACAGCGGCGACATGGACGTAGGTATCTGGGGACACGCTTGTCGGGACAGGGATAAAGCCGCAATGGCTTTACGAAGTCCGGCATTAATCAACTCATTCGTAAAGGTACCTTCGTTATGACGAATTATGGAAACGGCGCATTGCGTTCTTTCACGCGCGGACGTCTGGTGGTGGCACTGGCACTGGCGATCGGATTGCCCGGTTTGGCACTCGCTGCGCCGGCACAAAGCGCGGTCGCCGCAGCATGGGCGACCACCAGCACTCACGTGCTCGACACGGCCGACGCCACGTTCAACGGTTATGCGGCAGATCAGGAACCGGTATCGATCACCGTGGCGCTGAAACTGCGCAACAAGGATGTACTGGAGAGCTATACCAAGGCGCTGTTTCGACCCGGCCCGTCCTTCCACCAGTTCCTGAGCAGCCAGGAGAGTACGGCGAATTTCTCGCCGACCGCACAGCAGGCGCAGGCGGTGGCGGACTATCTCACCAAGCAAGGCTTCACCAACGTGCAGATTGCCCCGAACCGCCTGCTGGTCACCGCGGATGGCACGGTCGGCAATGCGCGTAACGCATTCCGCACCTCGATCGGGCATTTCACCCACAACGGGCACAGCGGCATCGTCAATACGTCGGCGGTCCAGGTACCTGCGGCGCTGAGTGAACAGGTCGATCAGGTGCTCGGCCTGCAGACGCTGCATCAGGCGCGTACTTTCTCGTTGGTGCCGAGTGAACTGCGCCCGGCCTATACCGTGTTGAGCAGCGGCGCCCATGGCTACTATCCGCAGGAGTTCGCCACGGTCTATCACGCCGGCACCACGCCGACGGCCAGCAAGACGACCGTGGCGGTCATCGGCTGGGGCAGCATGACCAATGCCGCCGCCGATGTGCAGAAGCTCATCACCGACCAGAAACTCGCCGCTGTGCCGACCTCGATCGTATCGACGGTGACCAAGACCAGCACCGACGACAACGGCCAGGGCGAGTGGGCGCTGGACGGCCAGGCCATCGTCGGCATCAGCGGCGGCGTGAAGTCGCTGATCTTCTATACCGACGGCGGCACCTACAGCAGCAGCACCGGCTCCAGCGGCGCCAGCAACGCCAGTATCCTGACCGTCATCAATAAGGCCGTCAGCGACAATACCGCCAAGGTGATCAATCTGTCGTTTGGTCTCGCCGAATGCTACGGCGGCGCCGGCTACGACGATTCAGCTTTCCAGCTGGGCGTGACGCAGGGCCAGACTTTCTCGGCGGCCAGCGGCGACAATGGCTCCTACCCGTGCGCCAATACCAATGGCACACAACCGGCCAACGGCTCCTACAGCAACAAAAAAACGCTGTCGGTGAACTACCCGGCCAGTTCGCCCTATGTGGTGTCTGTGGGCGGTACCACGTTGAGCACCAGTACCACCGACGTCTACACCTCGGAAACTTCCTGGGCCTACAGCGGCGGCGGCATCAGCACGTCCGAAGCCACGCCGAGCTGGCAGCCGTCCACCTACAAGTTCCGCGAAGTGCCGGATGTGGCTTTCGATGCGGACTGGACCAATACGCCCATCGTTTACTACCTCACCAAGAGTTCGACTTCGGGCGTATCCACCTCGGGCTATTACGGCAACGGTGGCACCAGCCTGGCCTCGCCACTGTTTGTCGGCGCCTGGGCACGCCTGGAGAGCGCGAACAACAATGGCCTGGGTTTGGCCGCGCCGGCGCTATACGCCTACTCGAGCACGTTCCCGTTCCATGACGTGACCACCGGCAACAACGGCGGTTACACGGCCGCCAAGGGGCGGGACAATGCCACCGGCTGGGGCAGCTTCGACATCCAGGCGGCAAGCACCTTTATCACCGCCACGCCGGGCTTCGTCACCGCGACTAACCCATAAAGTCGCGTAGTCCATGATCCAGGAGCTCCGCTGGGCGCTCCTGGATTTTTTTTGGATCCCGCAAGAGATGCCCTGGCCCGGCGACTCAACGCAGCAGCCGCTCCGGCTTCCACGGCAAACGGCCGCGCCAGTATTCGATCAGCACATAGCCGCCGAGCATGCCGCCGAGATGGGCGAAATGCGCCACGCCCGCCTGCGTGCCGGTGACGCCGAGAAAAAGCTCCAGCGCCGCATACAGAATCACGAACAGCCAGGCCGGCATCGGAATCGGCAGATAGAGCATGATCACTTTCTGGTGTGGATACAGCATGCCGAACGCCAGCAATACCCCGAAGATCGCGCCGGAGGCGCCGATCGTGGGATAGAAACCATGCGTGAAGTACTTCACCACCAGCTGCTGCGCCACGGCGGCCACGATCGCGCAGGTGAAATAGTAGATGGTGAAATGGCGCGCACCGAAGGCGCGCTCGATGGTGCCGCCGAACATGTACAAGCCGAGCATGTTGAACAGGATGTGCTGGAAACTTCCGTGCATGAAGGCATAGGTCACCAACTGCCAGATATGGAAACCCACGGTAACCACGCCCTGCGAGGTCTCGCCGCTGACATCCGGGCCCAATGGCCACAGCGCGAAATGCTGAGTGAGCGCGAAGCTCGTGGAATCCTTCAGCAATAGCTGCAGCAGGAATACAGCGATGTTCGCGATCAGCAGGTTGCGCGTGACGGGAGGCAAATCGTAAGGCATGGCCTGGTCTCTGGATAAAGCGTGAGCGCCGATGGATACGCGACGCGGCGGACAACCTCAGACATGGGGCACGCGGCATTAGGCTACAAGCAAGCTTATGCCGCTGCCTCTCTTTGCAGTGGAAGCGCGTGCAACACGGTTGGCGCTAATGTACGAAGGCCGCCTTGCGGCGGCCTTCGATGAAAATCATGCTTGGCGTTGGATCAGCCGTTCTGCGCGATCGCCTCGGGCCGCTTCGCACCCGCGAAACGCTTGGCCCAATAGGATTCGTCGAGGCTGTCCACGCGCACGGTCTTGCCGCGCGAGGGCGAATGGATGAACCGGCCGTCGGCCACGTAGATGCCGACGTGCGAAATACGACCGCCGCCATGCCGACCCGCGGTGCGGAAGAACACCAGATCGCCCGGCCGCATGTCATCCCGCCGCACCTTGAGGCCGGACAGGAACTGCGAGGCGGAATTGGTCGGCAGGTTGAAGCCGATGGCATGGGCGAACACATAGCGCACGAAGCCGCTGCAATCGAAACCCGTGGACGGGTCGTGGCCGCCGCGCACATAGCGGATGTCGCGCAGGTTCATCGCCAGGCCGATCAGCGTCTTGCGCAAGTCGTTGACGTCGTCGCCGGCCGCATCCATCGCATTGCCGGCATCGTCACCCGCATGCTTGGCCTGGGTGGCATAAGCCAGCTTCGGAGCCGTCGCGCCGGCCGGCAGCAGAGCATTAGTGATGGCGGAAGCGCTGAGTACGGGAGCCGGGTTGAAGGCCGACAGCTGGTTCATCAGCTGGGTATCGACGTTGGCGATGACCGGAGTGGCTGGAGCAGAGCTGGCTAGAAGAGGACCAGTGGCAAACAGGGCTGCACTGAGCACAGACAGGACGGTCAATCGCTTGATTGGCATGCGGCAAATATCCCCTGGGGGTTTCGCAGAAGCCGCCCGCAAGGCCGGCGACGTGATGAAGTAGTGAACTTACCAAAGGGAGGTAGGCCGAATGTTCGATTCCGGTTAACTAAACCCCATCGTTCCAAAAATGCGCAAACCCCTTTACGGAGTCGACAACCTCATGATTTTTATCAAAACTCTTTCCAGCTCGCGAATCTTGTGGGACGACTTCGTCAAGCGCGGCGCCCAAAAATTACGCTGCCTATACGCACCTCGGTCGCCCCTTCAGCAATGGCCAGCGGGAAATCGCCGCTCATGCCCATCGACAGCCGGGGCAGCACGTGGCCCTGCCGTACCGCCTGGTCGCGGTAGTCGCGCAGGCGACGAAAGCAGTCGCGCACTTCGGCCGGGTTGTCCGATTGGACCGCCACCGTCATCAGGCCCCGCACGCGCAGGCTCGGGTAGGCGCGCAGCTGGTCGAGGAAGGTCGGCAACTGCGCCGGCGCCAGGCCGTGCTTGCTCTCTTCCGGCGAGGTTTTCACCTGCACCAGCACGTCGATCGAACGGCCCTCCAACTGCAGCCGGTGATGCAGCGCCTCGGCCAGTTCGAGCCGGTCCAGGGACTGCACTTCGGCGGCCAGCCGGGCCACGTCCTTGGCCTTGTTGGTCTGGACTGGCCCGATCACCACCCATGCGATGCCCGCATCGGCCAGCGCGGCCTGCTTGTCGCGGATTTCCTGCACGCGGTTCTCGCCGAACCGGCGCAGACCCAGCGCCAGCGCGGCGCGAAGGGTCTCGACGCCGAAGGTCTTGCTGACCGGCAGCACGTCGACCTCGGACGGATCACGCCCCGCCTCGCGGCAGGCCGCATCTACCCGCTGCCGAACCAGCGCCAGATTGGCGCTGATGAAGGCAACGTCCGGCGGCATGGCGGGCTCCATGGCCTAGACGGCGGCGCTGCTCAGCGCTTACCGCCCTGCTCGCAATGCCGCGCCACCACGTCGGCCACCACCATGCTGACCCTCTTGCCGGTCGGGATATGCAGGAACTCGTTCGGCCCGTGCGCATTCGAGTGCGGACCGAGCACACCGGTGATGAGGAACTGGGCCTGCGGGAATTTCTCGCCGAGCATGCCCATGAACGGGATGCTGCCGCCCTCGCCCATGTAGGCCGCCGGCGCACCGAAATAGTGCTGCGAGGCATCCGCCACCGCCTGCTCCAGCCATGGACTCAGCGGCGGCGCATTCCAGCCGCTGCCGTCCTTTTCGAGCGCGAAGGTGACCTTGGCGCCGTAGGGCGGATCGCTCTCCAGCAACTGCTTGAGGAACTGACCGGCCTTGGCACCGCTCAGCGTGGGCGGCACGCGCAGGCTCAGCTTCACCGAGGTGAATGGGCGCAGCACATTGCCCGCACTGTCCAGGGCCGGCATGCCGCCGACGCCGGTCACCGCCAGTTGCGGTCGCCAGGTACGATTGAGCACCAGTTCGGTCAGGTCCTGATCGACCGGCTGCATGCCGTCGACGAACGGGAATTTATCGTAAATCGCCGTGCCTAATACCTCGGCCGACAGCCGCGCCTGCTCCATGCGCTGCTTGGGAATCTCGACGTACAGTTCCTGCGGCTTGATGCGACCGCTGTGTTCGTCTTCCAGCCGCGAGATCAGCTCGCGCAGGATGCGGAAGCTGGAGGGCACCACGCCCGAGGCGTCGCCCGAATGCACGCCCTCGGTCAGCACCTGCACGGTGAGATTGCCGCCGGTCATGCCACGCAGCGAGGTGGTCAGCCACAGCTGGTCGTAGTTGCCGCAGCCGGAATCCAGGCAGACCACCAGCGAGGGGCTGCCGATGCGTTTGGCCAGATGGTCGACATAGAACGGCAGGTCGTAGCTGCCCGATTCTTCACAGGCTTCGATCATGATCACGCAGCGTGCGTGCGGCACACCCTGCTCGTGCAAGGCGAGCAGCGCCGCCAGCGAACCGAAGATCGCATAACCGTCGTCCGCGCCGCCGCGACCGTACAGCTTGTCGCCCTTGAGCACCGGCGTCCACGGCCCGAGGCCATCGGACCAGCCGGTCATTTCCGGCTGCTTGTCGAGATGGCCGTAGAGCATCACGGTGTCGTCGCCGGTCGTGCCGGATGCCGGCACCTCGATGTAGATCAGCGGCGTGCGCCCTTCCAGCCGCACCACCTCGAGCGTCGCGCCGGGCAGGCTGGCCAGCTTGCCGCGCGCCCAGGTCTCCATCAGCTTGACGGCCGCATCCATATGCCCGTGCGCGGCCCACTGCGCATCGAACATCGGCGACTTGTTCGGAATGCGGATGTACTCGACCAGTTGCGGCACGATCTCGTCGTCCCAAAGACCGCTGATGAAACCGGAAAGGCGAGAGGTATCCATGACAGCTCCAGGTAAACGGAATAAACCGCCATTCTAGCAGCGCGTACAGCCGGCCCTGCCGCAGCCATAGCCGCCAAGCGCGTATGACAGGCGCTTGCCTAGCCCGCCGGTACGCCGTGACGGTTGCGCTACACTCGCGCGCTTTCACCCTGGTCCAGCCTTCCCGATGATCCTGCCGCGTTACCGCATTGCCGCCTCATTGATCCCCGGCGCCGGCCAGGGTCTTTATCTGGACGAGGCGGTCGAAGCGGGCCGCATCATCACCGCGCCGGATGCGATCGATCGCACCTACCGACTGACCGACATCCTCGGCTCCGCGGACCTCGCCAGCCAGCTCCACGCCAGCGCGCGCTGGTTCGAGGACCGCTACACGCTGTCGCCGGACTGGCCGGACGAGTGCTACATCAACCATAGCTTCCAGCCCAACGGACTGTGGCATCTCGGCTTTGTGTTCGCCTTGAGCAACCTGCCGCAAGGCACTGAAATCACCGTGGATTACCGCCACCTGCTGCCGCCCGGCCAGGCCGAGGACTTCCTTGATGCGGAAACTGGTGAGAAAATCGTCGGCTTGCCCTGGTCCGAAAGCCTCGTCCAGAGCACCCGCGCACTAGCCGCCTTGCTGGATGGTTCGAGAATTTCCTGACCTTATGTCCCCTATTCCTGCCCTGGATATTCCCGTCTTGGAGACGGCGCGCCTACGCCTGACCTCTTTCTCCGAGCGGCACTTCGACGATTACGCCGCGATGCTGGCCGATCCGGAAAGCACGCGCTGGGTCGGCGACGGCCAGCCGCTGGATCGCACCAACGCCTGGCGTTCGCTCGCCATGTTGCTGGGGCACTGGCAACTGCGCGGCTTCGGCATGTGGGCGCTAGAACTGAAAAGCACCGGCGAATTCATCGGCCGCGCCGGCCTGATGTATCCCGAAGGCTGGCCCGATCTCGAGCTCGGCTGGATGCTCAAGCCGGAACATCGTCACCAGGGCTATGCCACCGAAGCCGGCAATGCCGTGCTGGATTTCGCCTGGAAGCATCTGCATGCGCGCCGCCTGATCAGCCTGGTGCGCATCGGCAACGCCGCCTCCGACCGCGTCGCCGAACGCCTCGGCGGCGAGCATATCGAAGACATGGATTTCTTCGGCAGCCACAACCACGTCTTCGCCTACTACCCGCCCAGCCGTGAATCCCGCCGAGCCTGGGGTTGAACGGCGCCCAGCCGATAGGACATCGGTTGTTGAGTGCCTCGCTGAATAGCGGCGCCGTCCGTGATCTGAAGCGCCACCCGCTCCAAGCCGTGCGAGTTAAGCTGAGCGCCGATGCCACCCGAACCCCGCGCGCCACGATGAACAACCCGGCTTCGATGCCCTCCTTCGCCAGGCACCCCGCATGCGCATCTTGATTGCCGAGGACGATCCCGCGATCGCCGCCGGCGTCTGCGCCGCACTGCGTCAGGGCGGCCACGCGGTCGACCATGTCGCCGACGGCGCGACGGCCGACGCTGCGCTGCGCGATACACCCTACGACCTGCTGGTGCTCGACCTCGGCCTGCCCGCACTTGATGGCAGCGATGTCTTGCAGCGCCTGCGTCGGCGCGGCACCAGCCTGCCGGTGCTGGTGGTCACCGCGCGCGAGGGCCTGCGCGAGCGCGTGCGAGTGCTCGACCTCGGCGCCGACGATTACCTGGTGAAGCCGTTCGCGCTGGCCGAATTCGAGGCCCGCGTGCGCGCGCTGCTACGCCGCTACACCACCCAGGGCGCACCCGAGCTGCTGATCGGCCAGCTGCGCCTGGACCTGCCCGGGCATCGCGCCTGGGTCGGCGAGGCGGCACTGGATCTGACCGCCCGCGAATTCGGTTTGCTCGAAGCGCTTGCCGTCCGCCCGGACCGGGTCACCAGCCGCGCCCAGCTGGTCGAAGCCCTGTGCAGCTGGGACGAGGAACTCACCGATAACGGGCTGGACATCGCGATCTACCGCCTGCGCCGCAAACTGGTCGGTTCCGGCACCCAAGTCCGCACCATCCGCGGACTCGGCTATCTGCTCGAGGCCGATGCCGCCGACCAGCCTGACGCCGAGCCAGCCGATGCCGAGCCGGACCCGTCCGACGATTCCGAAGCCGCGCCGCCGTGAACGGCGACCGGCCGGCCGACGCCATCGGACAGGCGGCTGCGCCAGCACAGCGGCGCCTCAGCCTGCGCCGCCATCTGCTGGTCGTGCTGCTGGTGCCGCTGATGCTGCTGTTGCTGGTCAACAGCCTGATCACCTACGGCGGCGCGCTGATCTATGCCAACCATGTGCACGATCGCGGCCTCGCCGACGATACGCTGTCGCTAACCCAGATGCTGATCCGCGAAGCACCGGACGGGCACATCTCGCCGCAGGCCACCTTCCTGCTGGAATACGAACCGCAGGGCCACAACTATTTCAGCGTCAGCAGCACCAAGCATGGCCAGCTCGCGGGCACCGAGATCGTGCAGCCGCCGGTCGGCCTGCTGGCGCCCGATCGCGAACCAGAGCTGTTCGACGTACGGGTGAAACACCGCCAGTTGCGCGCGGCGGCCATGCTGATTCCCAATACGCTCGATCCCGACGACATGCTGACGATCACGCTGGCCGAAAGCCTGCATGATCGGCGCGCACAGGCGAAGGAAATCCTGTTGCTGAGCATTCCCGCGCAGACTCTGCTGATCCTGGTTGTGTTCGCGCTGGTGTGGTTCGGCGTCGGCAGCGGCCTGCGCATGCTTAACCCGCTCACCGCGCGACTGGCCGCGCGCGAGCACGACCTCACCCCGATTGGCAACGATGATGTGCCTAAGGAAATTCTGCCCTTGACCCGCACGATCGATGGATTGTTCGCACGGCTGCGCCACATGCTGCTGCTGCAGGAACGCTTCATCGCCGACGCCGCACATCAACTGCGCACGCCACTCGCCGGCTTGCGCGTGCACGTCGAGCGCGCACAGAAAGATCCTGCACCGGCTACCGTGGCCGATGCGTTGCAGCACATCCAGCGCCTTACCCTGCGCGCCAGCCGCACCTCCAGCCAGCTGCTCGCGCTGACCCGCGTCCAGTCCTCCGAACCGGAGAGCCAACATAGCGAACCGCTCGATCTGAATGCGCTAGTGCCGCAGCTGGTGAGCCAACGCGTACACGAGGCGCTGGCCGCACGCGTCGATCTCGGTTACGAAGGCACCACCGCACCGGGATGGATCGAGGGCGACCCGACCATCCTGCAGGAACTGCTCGACAACCTGATCGATAACGCCCTGCGCTATGCCGGGCCCGGCAGCATCGTCACTGTGGCCGTGGATACCGTCGACCGCCAGGTGCGCCTGTCCGTCGAGGACAACGGGCCGGGTGTGCCGGAACCCTTGCTGGGTCGCCTCGGCGAGCGCTTCTTCCGCGTGCCGGGCTGCCGCGAGGAAGGCAGCGGGCTGGGCCTCGCGATCGTGCAGCGGATGGCCGAACGGCATCAGGCGGTGGTGCGGTATGCAAATCGCGAGGGGGGCGGGTTTCGGGTTGAGGTTGGGTTTCCGCTTGTCGCTCATTAGCGCGCGCTGATGTTTTTTCGCGCTGCTTTTTAGAGCAAGGCTTTTACCCTCCTTCGGAGGGCGAGCTATTTGGTGGTCTGAGGAGTGGTTTCACTCGCCTCCGATGGAGGCGAAAGCTCTGCACTGAAAGCCAAGTTCGCAGACACGGCTGAATGCCTATCCACTTATTTCCCTCTTGAGCCCCAAAAGAAAACGGCCCGCCCTCCGCAGGAGAACGAGCCGCTTCAATACTAATGAGTGCTCAAGCCGCAACGCGGCCCCGATCCCATCAGACCAACTTCTTCGCCTTCGTCAGCAACTGATCCAGCAATACGATCGCCAGATCGATCTCCTCGTGGCTGATGTTCAGCGACGGCGCAAAAGTGATCACGTTCTTGTACCAGCCACCCACATCCAACACGAGGCCGATCTTCTTGCCGTTGTGCTCGAGGTCGCCGGCCAGGCCGATGTCGACCATCTTGTCGAGCAGCGCCTTGTTCGGGGTGAAGCCGTCGTCGGTGCAGATCTCGGCGCGCAACGCCAGGCCGAGGCCGTCGACGTCGCCGATTTCCTTGTGGCGCTTCTGCAAATCCTTCAACGCATCGAGGAAGTGCGCGCCCTTCTCGGCCACGGTCTTTTCGTAGTTCAGCTCGTAGCCCATCTTGATGACTTCGAGGCCGAGCGAGGTGCCGAGTGGATTGGAGTTGAAGGTGGAATGGGTCGAGCCCGGCGGGAACACGGTCGGGTTGATCAGCTCTTCGCGTGCCCACAGCCCGGAAAGCGGATTCAGGCCGTTGGTGAGCGCCTTGCCGAATACCACCACGTCCGGGGTCACGCCAAAATGCTCGATCGACCACAGCTTGCCGGTGCGCCAGAAGCCCATCTGGATTTCGTCGACCACCATCAGGATGCCGTACTTGTCCAGCACCTTCTTCAGGCCCTTGAAGAAGCCCGGCGGCGGGATCACGTAACCGCCGGTGCCCTGGATCGGCTCGACGTAGAACGCGGCGTATTCGCACTGGTTCGTCTTTGGGTCCCACACGCCGTTGTATTCGGTCTCGAACAGGCGCTCGAACTGGCGCACGCAGCTGTCGGAATATTCTTCCGGCGTCATGCCCTTCGGGCGACGGAACGGATAGGGAAACGGCAAGAACATCGCACGCTCGCCGAAGTGGCCGAAGCGGCGGCGATAGCGGTAGCTGGAGGTGATCGACGAGGCGCCGAGCGTGCGGCCGTGGTAACCGCCCTCGAAGGCGAACATCAGGCTCTTGCCGTTGCTGGCGTTGCGCACGATCTTCAGCGAATCCTCGATCGCCTGCGCACCGCCGACGTTGAAGTGCACGCGACCGTCGAGGCCGAATTTCTTCTTGGCATCGATCGCCACGGTCTTGGCCAGCTCAATGCGGGTCTGATGCAGGTACTGGCTGGCCACCTGCGGCAGCAGGTCGATCTGATCCTTCAACACCTGATTGAGGCGCGGATTGGAATAACCGAAGTTGACCGCCGAGTACCACATCTGCAGATCGAGGAACGGCACGCCGGCAGTGTCGTACATGTAGCTGCCTTCGCAGCGACGGAAGATCTTCGGCGGGTCCACGTAGTGAACGGTGTCGCCGAACGAGCTGTACTTCGCTTCATCGGCCAGCAGCTGGGCGTCGTCGATCACGACCTGAGTGTTCTTATCGAAAGCGTTCATGGATGGGGTACCGGAAAGTCGGGGGCGCGCGAACGGAAAGAACGCCATCCGCGCCATTGTAAAGTCAGAGCAGCGCCACGGAATGGTGCGGGGCGTGCTCGAAGGTGTGCGCGGTCAGCGTGCCATCGAGCAGCTTCGGCAGCAGTTCCAGCGCATCCTCGAAGCCGGTGATCGGCACGTAGGGAATGCCGGCGGCGCGGCAGTGCTCGATCAGGCGATGCTTGGCGAACACGAAGTCGACGCGGTCGGCTGCGCAGAAATCCGAGGCGCCGTCGCCGATCAGCAAGGTCTTCGGACGTGCCTGCCGTGCGCTGGTCACGCAGGCGCACTTGCAGGTGCCGCTGGCGCAACCGACCGCCTGGTAGGGCGAGGACAGCTGCCACCGGCGCGGCGCCGTGGACGAGAGGTGGTTGGCGGCCAGCGGCAGATCGTCCAGGCCGTAGCGGCCGAGGATCTTGTGGATGGCGTAGTCGAGACCATCGCTGACCACGCGGATCGGTGTGTCCAGCTCACGCGCCCTGGCGACGAACGCCGGGAAGGCATGGTCGATCCACAGGCTGGAAAGATGCGCGTCCAGTTCCTCGCGGCTCATGTCGAGCAAGGCCACCTGCCCGCTCATGCATTCGCGCGAGCCGATGCGGCCGGCGCGCCAGTCGCGCTCCAGCGTTTCCCAGCCCGGACGACCGTAGCGGTCCAGCAGCGAGTCGATCACGTCTTCCACGGCGATGGTGCCGTCAAAGTCGCAAAGAATTTTCCAGGAGCTCATGCGGTCGGACCTGTCACAGAATGCCGGCATGATGGGAACCCCGCCTTTCGGTCCCCTTTCCGCGACCCATCCGCTGCCAAGCAAGCGCGCCAAAGCAAGCCACAGCGCCATTTGTCGGCTCCCTTCCGGCGCTGCTCAGGCAATCCTCAGATGCACCGGCTATGCTTCGTCTTTCTAGCTGCGAGCCGCGCACCTTTGTACGTCTTCAAACGCTTTTTGCCGACCATGTCCTGGCTGACCCTTGCCCGTCGCGCGAATGGCACGTACGGCACGGTATTGGCTGTGGCGCTGGCGTTGCTCGCTGGCTGCACCGCGGCGCCGGTGCCGGCACTCAATCCCGCGCTGCCATCGCAATGGCGCAATGCGGCAAGCGAATCGTCCACCGCGCAGCAGGCCGACCTGCAGCATTGGTGGCGGGCCTTCGACGATGCCGAACTGGACGCGCTGGTCGCCCGTGCGCTGGAAAACAATCTCGACGTGGCGCAGGCCGTCGAACGCCTGCACGCGGCCCGCCTGCTGAACCCGCACGCGCACGACAGCTACCTGCCGAGCCTGCGCGCCAGCACCAACAACGTGGTCAGTCCCGATACCAGCGAGTCGTACTTCGTGGTTGGCTTCGATGCCGTGTGGGAGCTGCCGCTGTTCGGCGCCTGGCAGAGCGCCAGCCGCATCGCCCAGGGCAACCTCGACGCCGCCAATGCGAACCTGCACGGCGCCTATGTTTCACTGGTCGCCGAAGTCGCCCGCCGCTGGATCGAGCTGCGCTCGGCGCAGCAACAGGAACGATTGCTCGAAGCGGTTCGCGATGCGGACAGCGAAAAGCTACGCCTGCTCGGCGTGCGAGTGAAGCTGCGACTCGCCTCGCCCACCGAACTGGCCACCGCCACCGCCGCGCTGGCCCAGGCCGATGCCGCGCTGGCCGAACCGCGCCAGGCTATCCAGGCCAGCGCACAGCAGTTGGCCGTGCTGCTCGGCCAGGACGAGCCCGATCCCGCCTGGCTGCAACCCGGGGCGCAACCGCAATTGGGCGACTGGCAGCTGAGCACCGCGCCGGCCGACCTGCTGCGTACGCGACCGGAAATCGCCGCCGCCGAGGCCGAGGTGCTGCACGCGGCCGGCGAGCTGGGCATCAGCCGCGCGGACATCTACCCGCACATCGGCATCGGCACCTCGCTGGAGTGGTCGGTCAACATCGCCAGCACGCATAACCATGTGCGCACCGGCGAAGGCATCTTTTCGCTCGGCCCCATGCTCGACATTCCGCTGTTCGACTGGGGCCAGCGCGTGGCCAAGGCGCATGCCAAGGATCACGAACTGAAGGCCGCCGTGTACGCCTATCGCCAAGCCGTGCTGCAGGGCGTGGCCGAAGCGGAAACCGCGATGGCGAGCCTGCAGCAACTGCATGCGCGCGAGGACGCCTCGCTGCGCGCCGCGCAGGCGCTGCAGCAAGGCGACGACGCCATGCGCAAGCGCGTCGATCTGAAATTGAGCAGCCAGCTCGAGCTGCAGGAAAGTCAATTGGAAAGCCATCGCGCGGAACTGGAACTGGTCTCCGCGCGCGCCGCGCGCGACCTCGCCTACGTGTCGTTGTACAAGGCCCTCGGTGGCGCGCCGCTGCCGCCGGTGCAGCCCGCCGACGATCGCTTCAGCCGGTCGGGCGAGCGCTGATGGTCGCCCTGGCGCGCAAGACCCTGATCTACGAATGGCGCCGCTTCCTGCCGGCGATTCTCGCGGTCGGCTTCGCCGGCCTGTTGCAATTGCTGCAGGCCGCGCTGGTGTTCGGCATCTTCGGCAGCGCCAGCGTCTACATCACCGGCTCCAGCGCCGACCTGTGGGTGGGCTATCCAGGCACGCAGAGCGTGAACCTCGGACGCCCGATCGACGAAGGCGTGCAGGCGCGCCTGTTGATGGACCCCGCGGTGAGCCGGGTGGAACCGTTCCACTGGGTCGATGCCGACTGGCGCGGCCCGCGCGACACCGGCGGCGTGTCGGTGTTCGTCTCCGGCATCGACCCGCGTCCGGACGGGCTGATGTTCTCGCAGGTGTTGCCGCGTGAGCTGCGCGAACTGCTGGACGAACCCGACGCGGTGATCATCGACCGCGCCGACCTGAAAAGCCTCGGCGTGGACGTCGGCGACACCGCCGCGATCAACGGCCACCGCGTGCGCGTGGTCGGCGTCAGCAGCGGCCTGCGCGCGCTCGGCGGCGTCAACATCGTGGCCTCGCTGGATACCGCGCGCGAGCTGGATACCGACCCCACCAACGTCGGCCGGATGACCTACTTCGTCGCCAGTCTGCGCGACCCGGCGCAGGCGCCAAGCATCGCGAAGCGGCTCTCCGGCTCGGCGTCGTTCGGCAGCTACGCGGTGTGGACGGCGCGGGAATTCGCGCGCCGCTCGCAGATGTACTGGATTCTCGACACCGGCGCGGGCGCCGGCGTGCTGTTCCTTGCCGGCATCGTGTTCCTGGTCGGCGCGGTGATCACCAGCCAGACCCTGATCGCGGCGGTGATCGGTTCGGTGCGCGAATACGCCACGCTCAACGCGCTCGGCGTCGGCGTCCAGGCACTGCGCCGCGTGGTGCTGGAACAGGCGTTCTGGGTCGGCGCGCTAGGCCTGCTCGGAAGCGCGGTGATGGGCCTGCTGGCGTTGACCCTGGCGCGCAGCCGCAACGTGCCGGTGGCGATCCATCCGATCACCGCCGTCCTCTGCCTCAGCCTCACCATGGTGCTGGCGATGGTGTCCGGCCTGGCCGCGATGCGCAGCCTGCGCCGCGCCGATCCGGCGAGCCTGCTGCGATGAGCGCAATGCCGAACGTTTCCGCCGCCACACCCACGGCCGCCCTGCATGCCAGCCATGTCAGCAAGTCGTTCGCGTCCGGTCGCGTGCAAAGCACAGTGCTGCACGACCTCACCATCGACATGCGTGCCGGCGAACTCACTTTGATCTCCGGCCCATCCGGTTGCGGCAAGAGCACGCTACTGGCGATTCTCAGCGGACTGCAGCGGCCCGATGCGGGCCGGGTCACCGCGCTTGGTCAGGACCTGGGCCTGCTCGACCTGCGCGCGCTGGAAAATTTCCGCCTGCAGCACACCGGCTTCGTGTTCCAAGGCTTCAACCTCTTCCCCGCGTTGAACGCGCTGGAGCAGGTCGAACTGCCGCTGAGCTATCTCGGACTGTCTCGCCCCGAGGCGCAGCGGCGCGCGATGCAGTCGCTCGAAGAAGTTGGCATGGGCCCGCGCATGCGGCTGCGTCCCTCGGAACTTTCCGGCGGTGAAAAGCAGCGTGTGGCGATCGCCCGCGCGCTGGCCAAGGAACCCGAGCTGCTGTTTGCCGACGAGCCGACCAGCGCACTCGACGCCGCCAACGGCCAGATCGTCATCGACATCCTGCATCGCATCGCACGCAGCCACGGCACCACCGTGCTGTGCGTGAGCCACGACCCGCGCCTGGTCGGCCACGCCGATCGCGTACTCGCGATGGAAGACGGCCGCATCCTGACCGACCATACCCCCACAGCTACGCCTGCCACCTCCGGCGGCGCCGAGGAATCTTCCACATGAACCCGCGTCCGCTTCGTCCCTGGCTCGTTCTGCTCGCCGCTACCGCGCTGCTCGCCGGCTGCTCGCGCGATGACGCGTCGCAGGCGGGCACACCGGCTGCCGCACCAACCTATGCGGCGGTGGCGCGCGGCCGCATCGACATCGAAGGCGGTCTGCTCAAGCTCGCCATGCCGCGCGAAGGCATCATCGCCAGCATCGCCGTGCATGAAGGCGATCACGTGCATAAGGGCCAGTTGCTGGCCGCGCTCGACACGCAGGCGACACAACTCGCGGTGAGTACCGCGCAGGCCGAACAGAAACAGGCCGAAGCGCAGGCCAGCCTGCTCGACGCACGCATGCAGGCGGCGCATCAGCGCGCCGAGCGGCTTGCAGCCGCGGCCGCGGCCGGCGCTGGCGATGGTCAGAGTGCCGACGACGCCCGCGAGAATGCGCAACAGTTGCTCGGCGAACGCGATACCGCGCGCGCCAATGCGGCACTGGCTGAGCAGAAGGTTGCCACCGCACGCTACGAACTGGCCCAGCGCAGCCTGCTCGCGCCGGTGGATGCCGAAGTGGTGCGTCGCCTGATCCAGCCCGGCGCGGCGGTGTCGTCGTCATCCGGCGCTGCCTTCGTGCTGCTGCCAGTGCAAGCGCGCATCGTGCGCGCCGAGCTCAACGAATCCTACGTCGGTGCCGTCCACGACGGCATGCAGGCCGAGGTGGTGGAAGACAGTGGAGCCGATCAGAAGCCGTTGTCGGCACACGTGGTACGTATCGGCGAAGTGTTCGACACCAGCACGCTGGAAGAAGACCCACAGGTGCGTTCGAACACGCGCACGGTCGAATGCGTGCTGACGTTCGATCAGCCGGCGCCCGCGTCGCTACGCATTGGCCAGCGCGTACTGGTGCGCTTCGGCACGCCGAAAAATTGACCGCAAGTCATCGAAAGCCAAACGAAACGGCCTCGTGCCATGCTGTGGCATGCTTTGCGGCATCTAGCCGCCACTTCCGACCCATTATCTGCGACCTGCCAGCAGGCAGGTCTTGCACGAGAGTTCCGTGATCCAGCCATCCGAATTTTTCCTCGAAGGTGACCGCCGCGGCGTGCTGCTGATTCACGGCCTGACCGGCACGCCGATGGAAATGCGCCTGCTCGGCAAGGGCCTCAACAACGCCGGCTACACCGTGCAAGGCATGCAACTCGCCGGCCATTGCGGCAATGTCGAGGACCTGCTTGCCACCGGCTGGCGCGACTGGTACGCCAGCGTCGAGCATGCCGCGCGCGAGCTTGCCGGCAAGGTCGATCACCTGTTCGTCGGTGGCCTGTCGATGGGCGCACTGCTGGCACTGAAGCTCGCCGCGGATCATCCGAAGATGGTCGCGGGCGTCGGCGTGTACGGCGCCACCTTCCGCTACGACGGTTGGAACATTCCGTGGATGGCCCGGCTGTCGTTCCTGCTGCCGCTGCTCAAGAAACTCGGCATCGGTCGCGACCGCATGTTCGACGAAGAGCCGCCGTACGGCCTGCGCGATGAGCGCATCCGCGCGCAGGTCAGCAGCGCTATGCTCGGTGGTGATAGTGCCGCCGCCGGCCTGCCCGGCAACCCGTGGTATTCGCTGGCCGAGCTGTACGACCTGGCCAAGCTCACACGTCGCCAGCTGCCGCAGGTGACCGCGCCGTGCCTGGTCGCGCACGCCAGCGAGGACGATATCGCCAGCATCGACAACGCCGAGCGAGTGATCCGCGAAGTAAGCGGGCCGACCGAGCTGCTGTTGCTCAAAAAGAGTTACCACATGATCACCATCGACTGCGAACGCCGCACGCTGATCGCGAAGTCGGCGGAATTCTTCAACGCCATCGCCAGCGCACCGGGCGTGCACGCGGCGGCCTGACATGTCATCCCTCGTCCTCGGCCTGTGGCTGCTCAACATCGTGTTGGATACCGGCGGCCAGCTTGCCTTCAAAGCGGCGGCGGGCGACCCGAACGCCGGCGACGGCATGGCGCGCTGGCGCTACATGATTGCGCGGCCGTGGCTGGGCATCGGCGTGGCCTGCTACGTGATCGAGTTCCTGGTATGGATCGCCTTCCTCTCGCTGATTCCGCTCACCGACGGCGTGCTGCTCGGCTCGATCAATATCGTCGCGGTGATGCTGGCCGGGCGCTGGCTGTTCAAAGAGAAACTGACCCGCATGCGGGTGATCGGCATCCTGCTGGTGAGCGCGGGCGTGGCGATCGTGGGAGCGGGCGGATGAACAAGCGTTTCTACCTGTTCGGCTTCCTGCTGTTGATGGCCTTCGACACGCTCACCCAAATCAGCTTCAAGTTCGCCGGCGATCACGCGCTGCCGGTCGAGGCCAACCTCGCCTGGCTGCTGCGCATCTTTGCGCATCCCTGGGTGTACGGCTCGGTGGTCGGTTACATCGGTGCGTTCTTCACGTATATGAGCCTGCTCAAGCACGCACCGATCGGCCCGGCGTTCGCCGCCTCGCATCTCGAAGTGGTTTCAGTGATGCTGCTCTCGGTCTGGCTGTTCAACGAACCGCTGACCCTGCCGCGCGTGCTCGGTGCGGCCACGATCATCGCGGGCATCGTCTGCCTTGGCCTCGCCGAATCGCACGAGCATGTGCCCGAGTCCGAGCCGGCGACCGATCCGGCGCAGAGCTGATCCGCGGAGAGGCCAGCGCATGCCCGCCCGCCCGCAACACGAATTGCCACCCACCGCCGGTCTGCCACTGCGCTTCGGCGATCTGTTCTCGACCGGGGACGATCTCGCCGGCATCGTCGCGACTCAGCTCGGCACACCGCCGCTGCAACTGGAATGCTCCGGCACCGCATCGCTGGTGGTCGCCCTGCTCGCGCTGCGCGAGCGCGCGCCGCAGCGATGCATCGTCGTGGTACCGGCCTATACCTGTCCGCTGGTGGCGCTGGCCGTGCGTCGCGCCGGCCTCGAGCTGCGCCTGTGCGATCTGCGTGCTGGCCACTACGACATGGACCTGCAAGCGCTCGAAGCCGCCTGCGACGAACGCACGCTGGCGATCGTGCCCACCCATCTCGCCGGCCGCGTCGCCGATGTCGCAAGCGCCGCGCGCATCGCGCGCCAAGTCGGCGCCTATGTGATCGAGGATGCCGCACAGGCACTCGGCGCGCGGCAGGCCGGTGTGAGCGTCGGGCTTGCCGGCGACATCGGCTTCTTCAGTCTCGCCGCCGGCAAGGGTCTTTCGATCTACGAAGGTGGCCTGCTGCTGACGCACGACGCGGAGCTGCGCGAACAACTGCAACGCAGCAGCGCGCAACATGTGCCCGCTAATTTTTCCTGGGAAGCGCGCCGCAGCCTGGAACTGCTCGGCTACGCCCTGCTCTATCGACCCGGCGGCCTGCGCCTCGCCTACGGCGCGCCGCTGCGTCGCGCGCTGCGTCGCGGCGATCCGGTCGCTGCGGTCGGTGACGATTTCTCGCACGATATTCCCATGCATCGCGTCGGCCGCTGGCGCCGCACGGTCGGTGCGCATGCCGCGCAGCGCTGGCCCGCGTTCTTCGAGCAATGCACGGCGCAGGCACAGCGGCGCATCGCGCGGCTGCGCAGGATCGATGGCATCGTCGTCATGGACGATCCGCTCGATGCGCAAGGCACTTGGCCGTTCTTCTTCGTGCTGCTGCCCGATCAGCAACGCCGCGATGCCGCGCTCGCGCGCCTTTGGCAATCCGGCCTCGGCGTCAGTCGGTTATTTATCCACGCCCTGCCCGACTACGCCTACCTCGCCGACTGCGTGCCCGCGCAGGACGTACCGCATGCACGCGACTTCGCCGCACGCAGCCTCACCATCAGCAACAGCCCCTGGGTGGACGATGAAGCGTTCGAGCAGATCTGCGACGCATTGGCCGCTGCACTCGACTGATAGGCGATGCACATCGCCCTACGCTGACGATCTCGCTGTCGACGACTAATGTGCCCGACCACAGCGGACAAATCGGTTCGATGATCGGGTCGTCTTCATGCGGGCGACATCAGCAGCGCCACGCGGATTCGATCCGGTGACGCCACCGATGTCACGACGAACATCGATCAGTGGCTGGCAACCGGACCGTCGGCGCTGTTGCTGTCGATATTGAAGGTCACGCCGCCCCAGGTTTCGTTATGGCCGCCCTCGTATTGATGCAGACGCTGGTGGCTCGACCATTCGCTATCCGGCAATCCGCTGAGGCCGAACACGCTGGTGCTGCCGTTCCAGTTGGCAATCCACACCGCATCCGGCGGCGTGGGTGCAGTCGCCCAGTCACTGGCGGCGTTGGAGCCATTGCCGTACACGCCGGCCTTGTTGCCCTTGTTGTGCAACTCCGCCGACCAGCCCCCGACGAAGGCCTTCACCGCCGCGCTCGCGCCGTTGTACTGCTCCATGTCGTAGTAGATGACGGTGGGCGCGGTCAGCCCCAGCGCATTGGCCGCACTGGTGGCGGCGTCGGCCTCGTTGATGCCCTGCTGCCTGGCGGTGGTGTTGTTGGTGCTCATCTTGCCGCAGCTCGAGCACGAACTTGTCGGCGCCTGCAAGCCAACCCAGGTCGGCACCAGCTTCCAACCCTGCGCCAGGGTCGAATTGACCCAGCCGGAGCTGAGATTGGCCTGCCCGCAACCGCGGTTGCTGCCACCGATGTACATATTCGCGAAGCTCCACGGCGTGTTGCTCCACCAGGCTTGCATCTGGCTGACCGTGCCGGCCGCGCATTGGTCGAAACCCTTGGTGCCGGTGCTGGTGACGACTGCCTGCGGAATCGCGCCCTGTGCTAACGCAGGCGTGATGTCGTGCAGGGTCTGGCCGTCGTCGCTGGTTGCGAACAGCGTGGTCTCCTGCCGGCACTGCGACTTCCCGCTATCGCAATGACCCGCGGCGACCAGCACCCAGCCTTGCCGATCCTCGTTGAAATCCAACGCGGTCACCGCCTGTGTGGGCGACAGCTTGTTGAAGAACTGTGGCTGGCTGCTCGGTACACCATGCACGACCGCGGTGAAGCCTGCGCGGCTGCGCGGTGCCACGAATACCGTGTTGGCATCGACCACCGAAGCCACCACACCACCCGCTGCACCGGCGGATGCATCGACCGGCACGCTTGTGCCGGCGCTCCAGCTCAGGCCGCCGTCATGCGTGCCGTAGGTGGTCAACTGCGCGCCGCCGGGGCCGCTGGAAAATACCGCCAGGCTGCCGTCGTGTTGAGTGCGGAAGGTCGGCAACTGGTAGCTCGTCGTGGTGCCGACATTCGTGACCGACACGGATTGCTGCTGCCAACTGTGGCCGCCGTCTTGCGTCATGTACAACGGATCACCGGCCGCTCCGCCGGTCTGCCAACCGGTGCTCGTCGAGACGAAACGAACTTCCTTGCCGGAAGGCGGCTGCGGCAACGACGTCCAGCTGATGCCGCCATCGGCGGTCGTCAGCAGGCTGCCTAGGCTGAAATTCGAGCTTGATGGCATCTGCAGCAGCATCCAGCCGTGGCGGGCGTCCACGAAATCGATCGATTTCGGTGTGCCGCCCGCTGCGTTCGACGTCACCAGCGGCTGGCTCGCCCAGCTCACTCCGCCATCGCTGGTGCGGGAGACTTCTGAGCCCCGCGCAGTCGATTGCACAACCCAGCCCTGCAGTTCGTCCAGGAAGAACACGCTACCGATGGCGCCAGCATTCCTGCTTGGCGGCGTGATGTCGGTCCAATGCTGACCGGCATCCTTGGTCCACAAAAGATTCTTCGAACCCGCGACCCATCCGCTGTTCGCGGTCAGC
>Ga0302314_10001645_pt1 | contig 41754 bp, 35 predicted proteins | sample III_Palsa_N2_3_FD_200533 | JGI IMG/M metagenome (GOLD analysis project Ga0302314, IMG submission 200533) | Peat permafrost microbial communities from Stordalen Mire near Abisko, Sweden - III_Palsa_N2_3 | ecosystem: Environmental > Terrestrial > Soil > Palsa > Peat permafrost | place: Sweden... | reverse complement strand
CTTCTTTTCCGTGGCGGCAAAATCATACTGCTTCGGTGCTTCCGTCGACATCAAACGCCCCATTCTTTGCGGCCGGCATCATGCCGCGAACCTGGCCGCCTGCCTAGCGGTGGAAGGCGGCCATGCGTCATGCGCGGGACGCGCGGGGGGCTTGGCCCAAAGCTTGCTGCATCCTAGAGTGTTAGCGGGGCCATTCGACCAAAAGGGGAAGCGGACATGAGCGTTCTGACGCGTCGTGATTTCGGGAAACTGGGCGGGGCCGCGGCACTTGCCGCATCGCTTCCGCTCAGCGCCCAGGCCGCCGGGCCCAAGGTGCTCCGTTGCGTCATGCATTCGGGCCTGCGCATCACCGATCCGATCATCACGACCGCCTATATCGCGCGCAACCACGGCTACATGATCTACGACACGCTGTTCGCGGTCGACGAGAAGCTGCAGGTCCAGCCGCAGATGGTCGATCATTGGGAGCTGTCGCCCGACAAGCTGACCTATACGTTCACGCTCCGGCCCGGCCTCAAATTTCACGACGGCGCGCCCGTGACCCCGGCCGATTGCATTGCGTCGCTGCAGCGCTGGGGCAAGCGCGACGGCATGGGCCAGAAGCTGATGGATTTCACGGCGTCGATGACCCCGGTCGACGGCAAGAGCTTCAAGCTGGTGCTGAAGGAGCCCTATGGCCTGGTGCTGTCCTCGCTCGGCAAGCCCTCCTCCAACGTGCCCTTCATCATGCCGGCGCGCATCGCGGCGACGCCGGCCGACCAGAACGTGCCGGAGGAGATCGGCTCCGGCCCGTTCCGCTTCGTCAAGGCGGAGTTCCAGCCGGGCAGCAAGGTCGTCTATGAGAAGAACCCCGATTATGTGCCGCGCAGCGAGCCCGCCTCGTCGCTGGCCGGCGGCAAGGTGGTGAAGCTCGACCGGGTCGAATGGATCAACATCACCGACTATCAGACCGCGGTGAACGCGCTCGCCAACAATGAGATCGATTTCATCGAACAGCCGCCGCACGACCTGCTGCCGATCCTGAAATCGACCGACAAGGTCGTGGTCAAGGATTACAACCCCCTGGGCTTCGTCGGCATGTGCCGGATGAACTGGCTGCTGAAGCCGTTCGACAACGTCAAGATCCGCCAGGCCGTGCTGCATGCCGTCAACCAGCAGGACTGGGCCGATGCCCAGATCGGCAATCCCGATTACAGCACGCTCACCGGCGCCATGTTCATCGCCAAGACGCCGTTCGCGACCGAGGCCGGCTTTCCGCCCAAGCCCGACCTGGCGCTGGCGAAGCAGCTGCTGAAGGACGGCGGCTATGACGGCACGCCGGTCGTGATCATGCAGCCGACCGACCTTGCCATCGTCGCCTCGCTGGGCCCGGTCACCGCTCAGGCGCTCCGGAACATCGGCATGAACGTCGATCTGCAGTCGATGGATTGGCAGGCGCTGGTCGGACGGCGCGCGAAGCAGGCGCCCGTCGCCGAGGGCGGCTGGAACATCTTCCACACCACCTGGGCCGCCGCCGACATGCTGAACCCGGTCACCAACCTGGGCGTCAACGGCCGCGGCAAGAGCGCCGGCTGGTTCGGCTGGGTCGATGATCCGACCATCGAAAAGCTGCGCGACGATTTCGCGCGCGAGACCGACCCAGCCAAACAGAAGCTGATCGCCGAAGACGTTCAAAAGCGCGCCTACGAGGTCGTGACCTATGTGCCGACCGGGCAATACACCATGCCCTTCGCCTATCGCGACACGGTCTCGGGCTTTCTGACCGGCCCCGCGCCGGTGTTCTGGAACGTCGACAAGAAGGTCGCCTGAGCTCTTGTCGCGTTTCCTGCTGCAGCGGTTGCTGGCGACGATCCCGGTGATGGCGATCGTCGCCACCATCGTGTTCTTGCTGTTGCGCTTCAGCGCCGGCGACCCGGCCGCCATCCTGGCCGGCGATGCCGCGACGCCGGCAACCATCGCGGCGATCCGCGCCCGCCTGGGCCTGGATCAGCCGATGGCGGTCCAGCTGGTCCGCTGGTTCTGGCAATTGCTGCACGGCGATCTCGGCACCTCGATCATCTCGAACCAGGGTGTGGCACACCTGATCGCCGACCGGATGGCACCGACGATCGCGCTCAGCATCACCACCATCCTGTTCGCGATCCTGGTCGCGGTGCCGCTGGGCGTGCTCGCCGCCTGGAAACACGGCACGATCATCGATCGTGCGGTCATGACCTTGGCGGTCGTAGGCTTTTCCATGCCGGTGTTCGTGCTGGGCTACCTCTGGATCCTGGGCTTTGCGATCCGGCTCAGATGGCTGCCGGTCCAGGGCTTTACGCCCTTGTCGGACGGCATCGGGCCGTTCCTGGCGCATCTGGTGCTGCCGACCCTGACCTTGAGCGTCATCTATATCGCGCTGATCGCCCGCATCACGCGGGCGAGCGTGCTGGAGGTGCTGGGCGAAGATTATATCCGCACCGCGCGCGCCAAGGGCGTGCCGGAGCGGGCCGTGCTGATGCGCCATGCGCTCGCCAATGCCGCCGTGCCGATCGTCTCGGTCATCGGCATTGGTGTCGCCCTGCTGATCGGCGGCGTCGTGGTGACGGAGAGCGTGTTCAACCTGCCGGGCCTCGGCCGGCTCACCGTCGATGCGGTGCTGGCGCGCGACTATCCGGTCATCCAGGGCATCATCCTGGTGTTCTCCGGCGTCTATGTGCTGGTCAATCTGGCGGTCGACCTCGCCTATGTGCTGCTCGACCCGAGGATCCGCTATTGAGGCTCCTGCGCAACCCGTCGGTGCTGTTCGGCGCGCTGGTGCTGCTGGCGCTCGCCCTCGCCGCCCTCGCCGCCCCGCTGCTGCATACCGTCGATCCGGTGCAGCTGACCCCGCGCCTGCGCCTGAAGCCGCCGACCGCCGACCATTGGTTCGGCACCGACGGTTTCGGCCGCGACCTGTGGAGCCGCGTGATCTATGGCGCGCGCGTCTCGCTGGCGATCGGCGCCATGGTCTCGGTCGTGGCCGTGCTGCTCGGCCTCGCGATCGGGCTCGGCGCCGGTTTCGTGCGCTGGCTCGACGGACCGGTGATGCGGGTGATGGACGGCATCATGGCGATCCCCGCCATCCTGCTCGCCATCGCCATGGTGTCGCTGAACGGCGCCAGCCTGATCACGGTTGCGGTCGCCATCGTCATTCCCGAGATCCCGCGCGTCGCCCGCCTGGTGCGGAGCGTGGTCCTGAGCGTGCGCGAGGAGCCCTATGTCGAGGCGGCCATGGGCATGGGCACCCGCCTGCCCCGCCTGCTTTGGCGCCATGTGCTGCCCAACACGCTGGCGCCGCTGGTGGTCCAGGGCACCTATGTCGCGGCCTCGGCGATCCTGACCGAGGCGATCCTGAGTTTCCTCGGCGCCGGCATTCCGACCGAGATCCCGAGCTGGGGCAATGCCATGGCGGAGGGCCGCGCCTATTTCCAGATAGCACCCTGGATCATCCTGTTCCCCGGCCTGTGCCTGGCCGCGACCGTGCTCGCGGTCAATCTGCTGGGCGATGGCCTGCGCGACCTGCTCGACCCGCGCCTCGCCAAGTCGGTGCGCAGTTTCCGATGAGCGCCGTGCTGGAGATCGATCGACTTCATATCCGGTTGCCGCCCGGCGCCGACCGGGTGTTCGCGGTCGAGGATCTGTCGCTGTCCGTGGCGCCGGGCGAGACGGTCTGCCTGGTCGGTGAATCCGGCTCCGGCAAATCGCTCACCGCCTTTTCGATCATGGGCCTGAGCCCGCACCGTCTGCTGCAACCGGCCCCGGGCTCCTCGATCCGGCTCGAAGGCGAGGAACTGGTCGGCGCCAAACCGGCGCGCCTGCGGAGCCTGCGGGGCAGCCGGATGGCGATGATCTTTCAGGAGCCGATGACGGCGCTCAATCCGGTCGCAACCGTCGGCGCCCAGATCGCCGAGGTGCTGCGCTGGCACGCGGGCACGCTTTCGGCCACCGAGATCCTGGAGCGGGTCCACCGCCTGATGGACGACGTAAGGCTGCCCGATCCGGCCAGCCTCGCCCAGGCCTATCCGCATCAGCTGTCGGGCGGCCAGCGCCAGCGCGTCATGATCGCCATGGCGCTGGCGCTCGATCCGGCATTGCTGATCGCCGACGAGCCGACGACGGCGCTCGATGTCACGACCCAGGCGCAGATCCTGGCGCTGCTGCGCGATCTCAAGGCCCGGCGCAATACCGGCGTGTTGTTCATCACCCATGATTTCGGCGTGGTCCGCGAGATCGCCGACCGGGTGCTGGTGATGCGCGCCGGCCGCCTGGTCGAGCAGGGTCCGGCCGACCAGGTGCTGAACGCGCCGACGCACGACTATACCAAGCTGCTGATCGCCGCCGTGCCCGACCCGGTGCCACCGGTCCGCCCGCTGCCGGCCGGCGCCCGGATCCTGGCGGTCGAGGCTCTGGCCAAGACCTACGGCGGCCACGGCTTCATGCGCCGGCAGCGCCAGGTCGCGGCCGTAGCCGATGCCGCCTTCTCGCTTCGCCGCGGCGAAATCCTGGGCGTGGTCGGCGAATCCGGCTCCGGCAAATCGACGCTCGCCCGCTGCGTCGCCCGTCTGATCGAGCCCAGCGCCGGCCGCATCCTGCTCGACGGCACCGATATCGCCCTCATGCCCGAGCGCCAGTTGCGGCCGCTGCGGCGCCGGGTCCAGGTCGTGTTCCAGGACCCGTACCGCTCGCTCAACCCACGCCAGAGCGTCGGTGCGTCGATCACCGAGGGCCCGACCAATTTCGGCGTCACCGGTGCGGCAGCGCTGGCCAAGGCGCGCGAATTGATGGGCCTGGTCGGACTCGATCCGGAGGCGCTCGACCGCCTGCCCCATCAATTCTCCGGCGGCCAGCGCCAACGGCTGTGCATCGCGCGCGCGCTGGCACTGGAACCGGATCTGCTGATTGCCGACGAGGCGGTCTCGGCCCTCGATGTCTCGGTCCAGGCCCAGGTGCTGGATCTGCTCGACGATCTCAGACGCCGGCTCGATCTCGCGATCCTGTTCATCACCCACGACCTGCGCGTGGCGGCACGCCTCTGCGATACGGTCGCGGTCATGCAGGCCGGCCGCATCGTCGAACAAGGCCCCGCGGCAGAGTTGTTCGCCAGCCCGCAACATGCCTATACCAAGGCGCTGTTTGCGGCCTCTCCGGGGCGGCGCGCCGGCTAGCACCTTTGGAACCGCCCGATGTCGCTTGTCTCCACCCTCCGCCATATCCTGGCCCATCCGCTGAACCGGGGGCAGCCGCTGGCCGCCCTCTGCCGCTTCGTGCAATGGCAGGTCGGCAGCCGCCTCTTGGGCACCAAGATCGTCCATCCCTGGATCGACGGCGCGCGCGTCATCGTCCAGAACGGCGACCAGGGCATGACCGGCAACCTCTATTGCGGCCTGCACGAAGTGGCCGACATGGCCTATCTGCTCCATGTCCTGGGGCCGGAGGATTGCTTCGTCGATGTCGGCGCCAACGTCGGCTCCTATACGGTGCTCGCCTGTGCGGCGCGCGGGGCGAGCGGCTATAGTTTCGAGCCGGTGCCGGCGACATTCGCGCGCCTTCAGGACAATCTTCGCATCAACGACCTCGGCACTCGCGTCACGGCGCTCAACATCGGCCTCGCCGACCAGCCGGGCGGGCTGCGCTTTTCGACCGACCAGGATTGCATGAACCATGTCGTGGCCGAGGGCGGCATCAAGGTCCGGGTCGAGCGGCTGGACGATGTGCTGGGGGACGCGGCCCCCAGCCTGATCAAGATCGATGTCGAGGGCTTCGAGACCCAGGTGCTGGGCGGAGCGCCCGTCACCCTGGCCCGACCGAGCCTGCATTCGGTCATCATGGAGCTGAACGGCAGCGGCGCCCGCTATGGCATCGGCGACGCGCGCATCCTCGAGATCATGGCGGCGCAGGGTTTCACTACCTACCGCTACGACCCGTTCACCCGCACCCTCGCCTCGCTCGGCGGCAAGAACGAGGCCGAGGGCAACACCCTGTTCATCCGCGACCTCGACCGGGTCCGGGCCAAGATCGCCGCCGCTGCCCCGATTGAGGTCAACGGCCACCGGCTATAGCTCAATCAGGGCAGGTCAGGTAAAGGCCGCCTTGACCCGTTCCGGGGTGAAGGGCGCGCGGCGGAGCCGAATGCCGGTGGCGTCGAAGATGGCATTGCCGATCGCGGCGGCGACCGGGCGCGTCGAGGCTTCGCCGGCACCGGCCGCCGGGAGTTCCGGGCGGTTGATGGTCACGATGTCGATGCGATCCGGAACTTGCGTGATGTCGAGGATCGGATAGGTCGACCAGTCGAGGCTGGTGACCATGTTGCGGTCGTAGGTCACCTCCTCCATCAGCGCGCGGCTGCTGCCCTGGATGATATTGCCCTCGATGGTGAGCACCAGGTTGTGCGGGTTGATGATCAGTCCGCAATCATGGGCCACCGCCCAGCGCACCGGCCGCACCGCGCCGGTGGTCCGGTTCACCTCGATCTCGACCATGGCGGCGCAGAGCGTATCGCTGCGCTGGGCGAGCGCCATCCCCCGGCCGCGCGCGATTTCGCCCGGGCTGGCGGGCGGATGCGGATAGTCGACGCGCGCGTGCCAGCCGAATTTCTCCGCCGCCGCCTTGATCACGGCCACGGCGCGCGCATCGCTCAGATAGCTGAGGCGGAATGCCAGCGGATCGGTCCCGGTCGCCGCCGCCAGCTCGTCGATGAAGCTTTCGGAGGCGAAATTGATCTGCGGCCCGACCGGATCGCGCAGATGGGAGGTCCTGAGCGGCGACGCGTTCTTGACCAGCGGCGCCACCGTCTCCCAGGCGCGCTGCTGATGGTCGAAATCGTAGGTTTCGGTCGGCGCGCCGAACGCCTGGTTGGCGTTCTGGCCGCGCCCGAGCAATTGGCCGGCGAGGCTGTCGCGCGGGTCCGACTCGTTGGGCGTGACATCGATGCGGGAGATACCGCGGCTCAAGAAGCGGAACCCGACGACCCGGCCCTCGGTGTCGAGCCCGGCGCTGCAGAGATGGACCGACGGCGGCCCCTTCGGGTCCCAGCCGGTGCCCTGGTCGCGCATATATTGCACCCGGACCGGCCGCCCGACCGCCCGGGACAGGTAGGCCGCATCCATGGCGGCGTCGCCGGCGTCGTTGCGGCCGTAGGAGCCGGGCCCGCGCGTCCAGATGGCGTGGACGGTCTCCACCGGCACGCCCAGCAGCTTGGCGACGCCCTGCTGCGCGTAATGCGGCTTCTGCGTGCCGGTCCAGAAACTGACGCCGTCCGGCCGCACGTCCGCCACGGCGCAGGCACCACCCATGCAGGCATGGCTCTGGAACGGCCATTCATAGGTGGCGGACACGATCTTGGCGGCACCGGCGAGGCCGGTGGCGACATCGCCCTTCATGACCTCGTCCTTGCGGGCCAGCGCCGGAGCCATGCGCAGATAATCATAGAGCCGGGCCTGGTCGGGCAGCGGGTCGACCGGCTTGGTCCAGGTTACCCGCAAGGCCTCGGCCGCACGGATGGCGTTCCATTCCTTCTCGGCCAGGACCGCGACGAAGCCGCGTTCATGGAAGATCCTCACCCCGGGGATATCCTTGACCGAGGCCGCGTCGATCGCCTCAGGCTCGGCACCCACGACCGGCGGGCGGATCATGCGGGCATGCAGCATGCCCGGCACCCGGATATCGGTGACGTAGGTTTGGCGCGCGAAGGCATTGTCGCGGATGTCGGTGCGCGGCACCGACTGGCCCACGACCTTATAGTCCGACGGCGGCTTCGGCTGGGCGCGGCCGCGGGACAGCAGATCATTGCCCATCTGGCCGTTCCAGGTGAGCGCGGTCTCGAAATAGCCGTCGCCCAGCAGCTCCTTGTAGAGCACGCGCTTGGCCGGCGCGCCGGCAACGAACACCGCGCCGTTCTCGGTCGCGAGCTGCTCGGGCGGCACGCCCAGCCGGACGGCCGCGCGCTCGACCAAGATGCGGCGGGCCTCGGCGGCGGCATAGCGCAGGGTGACACCGCCCTTCTCGATACCCGTGCTGCCGGAGGCGCCGCCCTGGTTCACCGTGCGCCCGGTGTCGCCCTGGATCACCTGCACCGAGCCGGCCGGCAGGTCCAGCTCCTCCGCGACGATCTGGCCGATGGCGACATCGACGCCCTGGCCGGGATCCATCTTGCCGAAGAAGGCGATGGCGGTGCCGTCGGATTGGAGCGCGATGAAGCTGTCGAGCTGGTCCGGGGTCAGGGCCGGACGGCTCGCGGCGGCGGCCTTGGCCGCAAGCAGCGGTGCCGTCGAGAAGCTGACCAGCAGGGCACCGCCGGCCTGGAGCAGGTGCCGGCGCGAGAGGTCGAGGGCGAGCGGGCTCATGGGCGACCTCCCCTCTAAGCCGCGCCGGTCACGCGGGCGACCGCCCGGATGATCGACATATGCGTGCCGCAGCGACACTTGAGGGCGGTGAGCGCCTGCTTGATCTCCGCAATCGTGGCCCGGGGCTTGTCCCGCACCAGGGCGGCGGCCGTCATGATCCAGCCGTTCATGCAATAGCCGCATTGGGTCGCCTGCGCCTCGGCGAAGGCGGTTTGCAGCGGGTGCGGATGCTCCGGCGTGCCGAGCCCGGCGAGGGTCACGACCCGATGGCCGACGACGGCGCTGACCGGCGTCACGCAGCTGCGCGTCGGCTCGCCATCGACATGAACCGTGCAGGCGCCGCATTGCGCCAGGCCGCAGCCGAACCGCGGATTGCCGAGCTCGAGCTCGTCACGCAAGGCATAGAGCAAGGGCATGTCCGGATCGTCCAGCGTGATCCGATGGGACATGCCGTTGACGTCGAGTTGCACGGTCTGCGCCATGACTGTCTCCTCCGCCGAGGCTGGAAAGCCTAGCGCAGGTGGGTAGGTCGGCGGTCATGAAAACCGCGGCTGACCGCGTCGCGGCTCAAAAGGTCGCACTCTCCCTTACCAAGAGAGTGTTCTGCAAATGGCCTACTAAATGGCGGGGTTGGCGGGCTCCGGCCGGTCCGTTCTCGCGCGTGCGAGTGCAGAAGCGGACGTTCGCTTGGCGACCGATCTGAGTCGAAAATCACGCGACCGGATAGGCCGATGGGGTGGACGCCTCCAACAGCGATCTTGTACCAAGGGGACGGTATCGAGCTATCACCGAAGGAGGGATAGATTAGGTGCCCGTCACTGAACTCGATCCGCACACTATGCCCAAATACAGAACCTTCCGGAGAAAATATATGACATTCAGACTGCTAAGCGCGGTAACTATCATTGCCATACTATCGATGACAGCATGCAGAAGCGCAGTTATTTATTCGGCCAGATCTCCAACATATAACCACACCCCGACAAGTATATTCTTAGTGGCGAACCTCGGGTCCATTAACGGCGGAGGTAGGCCCGAACCGGAAGAGCTGTTCGCTGAATATTTCAAAAGCTCTCTATCTAAATGTGGCATCATCTCAGATGTCGATCGGATCAACAAATTTACGCCTCGGGCCGATATAGAAACAAAAATCAGAGCCTTTAACCCGGATGCGATCCTAAATATTCAGTGGAAAACCGCCACGACGCAATATGGCCTCGAAATAAGCGGCAACTTCCACATCGATATGCTTGATGTATACAGCAAGGTAATTGTTTGGGATGCCAATTTAGATATGAGCGGGAGATACGGATCGACAAGTAAACCATTCATAAATTCTATGATCAATCGAATGGTTTCCGACAAAGTTCTACCAGCCGATTGCGCAGTGCGCGAAGAAGCTCCGTCATAGGGGCCCATCCCGGAGTTTGAGCGAGGCCGCTCTATGCCTATCGCGGAGTCGATGAGATATCGGTTGGCGATGAGCAGATCACCGCTATTGGAGCACCCCCGGTTCCAAACCGAGCCGCTTATTAGCGATCAGCTCCGTGACGCTCCGCCGCAACCCTCGATCTTCGTAAAGCCGGTCCTCTCCAAATCCTCACAGGCGAATGCACGTCTGCAATGGGCCGGCGCAAAGCCGGGGTGAGTGTCTTTGATGGATCGAGGCTGTGTAAAAACGCCGAGACGAGCGACGCGGCCGATTCTCACGAAGCAACATCGGCCCCGAGCCCACGACGGGTGGCATCACGGCGACGAGGGCTATCCGCCCATGTGGTAGAAGAACTCCTCGCGGGCGATCTTGCCGTCGGCGATCGTATAGAGGGCCATTTCCTCCATTTGGAAGCGCTGGCCCGTGGCCTTCGGCGTGACGTCGATCTTGAAGCCCACAATGAAACGGTCGCCATGGGGCCAAGGTCCCGTGATCGTCACCTGATGAACCTCATGATTGGCATACCACCATTCGCTTTTGCCGCGGATGGCGGCCAAGCCTTTCACTTCGGGGTCTTGGCCCGGGGGCGCGCCGGCTTCGACGCTCACGGCATTTTCAGCGTAGAGCAGACGTTGGGCTTCCTCGCCTTTGCCTTCGCGGCACAGCGCAACCAGTTTGTTCGCGATTTCCATGGTCGTCATCATTGTTCCCCGGATGTTGACTGTTTCAGTGAATTGGAATTGGCATCGGCCCTCGCCCTACTCCGCCAGGAACTTCGCCACGAGGTCCGCCGCCTGGCCCATGCCGACCACGCCGTTGACATGGCCCATCGGGCCGGCCAGTTCCTGATACTCGACCTTCGTGCCCTGGGCCTGCAGCAGGTCGCGCACATGGCGGGTCGCTTCCGGGAACAGCAGATGGTCGTTGTGCGACGGCAGCAGCAGGGTCTTGGCCTTGATCGGCTTCAGCCCCTCCTCTAATGAGTCTTTGCCGCCGACCGTGAACAGCTCGTTCGCCCGGGCGAGGCAGATCAGGTTGTCGGCGTCGCTCGACTTGGCGCGCGCCAGCGCCGAGGCATCGGCCGCGGCCTCGACCGCATAGAGATTGTCATAGGATTTGGCCGGATCCTTGGCGGGATCCGCCCATTTGCGGCCATAGGCGGCGTCGCCCCATTCCGGCGCCAGCGTATCCAGCGACAGCACCTTAAAGGCCGCGACCAGCCCGTCGATCGGCTCCGGCCCGCCATAATAGTCGCCGTGCTTCCAGGCAGGATCGAGCTTGATGATATCGCCCCAATGGCGCACCCGCTCGATGCCGTAGGCGTCGATCTGGGCCGCCGGGATGACCGCGATCAGCCGCTCGACCATCGCCGGATATGTCGCTGCCCATTCATAGCTCTGCAGCGAGCCCATGGAGGCGCCCATGACCGCATGCAGCTTCTTCACGCCCAGCTTGTCGAGCAGCGCCTTCTGGATCGTCACGAAATCATGGATCTGCACTTCGGGGAAGCGCATCGCATAGGGCTTGCCCGTGTCCGGATCGGTCGAGGCCGGGCCGGTCGTGACCGTGATGCCGTCCATCGTGTTGATGTTGCAGAGCGTATCGACGCTGATCAGGAAATATTTGTCCGTGTCGAGCGCCTTGCCCGGCCCGACGATCCCATCCCAATAGCCGGCCGCCTTGTCGTCCGCCTTGTAGCGGCCGGCGAAATGGGAATTTCCGGAAAAGAAATGCGGGATCAGGATCGCGTTGGTGCCGGCGGCGTCGAGCTTGCCCAGCGTCTCATAGCCGACTTTCACCTGCTTGATCGTGGCGCCGCCGACCGTGGTGAAAGCGCCCGGATAATCGAAGCTCTGCTTGGTGACCAGGCCGTCATAGGCCGAGGCCGGGTGCGTGACGACGGCCGTGAGACCGAGTGCGATCAGGCTGTTGCGCATGTCGAAGCGATCCCCCCGTTTTATCGTTGGTGCCGAGGATGCTACCGGATCGAACCTCCGGGCAAGGCCCGGCGTTGGTATTCGTCATCGCCCATGCCCGGACACAGCCCTCATGTCATTCAGCCATCTTCTGTTCGGACGCCGCCTGGCGAACCGCGAGGCGAAGGGTACCAAGATCGGCGCCGTCGCCGGCCTCGCCGCCATGGGGCTCGACGGGCTGTCGTCCATCGCCTATGGACCGGAAGCGACGCTGACCATCCTGATGCCGCTCGGTGCCATGGCCCTGGGGCCGCTGGTCCCGATTACCGGCGCAGTATTGGCGCTGTTGATCGTGCTGTATTTCTCCTATCGCCAGACCATCGCCGCCTATCCCAAGGGTGGCGGCTCCTACACCGTGGCGCAGGAGAATATCGGTCATGCCGCCGGTCTGTTGGCCGCGACCGCGCTGATGCTGGATTATGTGTTGAACGTCGCCGTCGGCATTTCCGCCGGGGTCGCGGCACTGGTCTCGGCCGCGCCGGTGCTGCAGCCGCTGACCCTGCCCTTGTGCCTCGGCGTGCTGGCGGTGCTGACGCTGGTCAATCTGCGCGGCACGCGCGAGGCCGGGCTGATCTTCGCGGTGCCGACCTATCTGTTCATCGGCACGCTGATGATCGTGGTCGCCATCGGCCTCGCGAAGCTGGTTGCCGCCGGCGGCGACCCGAGCCCGCTCGCGGCCCCGCCGCCGATCCCGAAGGGCACGGCGACACTCGGTCTGTGGCTGATCCTGCGCGCGTTTGCCAGCGGCTGTACCGCCATGACCGGGGTCGAGGCGGTCAGCAACGGCATGACCGCGTTCAAGGAGCCGACGCAGCTGCACGCGCGGCGCACGCTCAGCGCCATCGTCGGCATCCTGACCCTTTTGCTGGCCGGCGTGGTCTGGCTGTCGCGCGCCTACCGGATCGGCGCCATGGACCAGAGCGCCCCCGGTTACCAGACCATGCTCTCGCAACTGACCGGCGCCGTGGTCGGCCATGGCCTGTTCTACTATGTGACGCTCGGCAGCATCCTGGTGGTGCTGGCGCTGTCGGCCAACACCAGCTTTACCGGGTTTCCGCGGCTCTGCCAGATGATCGCGGTCGACGGCTACCTGCCGCGCGCCTTCGCCATTCCCGGCCGCCGGCTGGTCTATTCGGCCGGCATCCTGTTCCTGACCGGCAGCGCCGGCTTGTTGCTGGCCGCGTTCGACGGCATCACCGACCGGCTGATCCCCCTGTTCGCGGTCGGCGCGTTCCTCGCCTTCACCCTGTCGCAGGTCGGCATGGCGGTGCATTGGTGGCGGGCGCGGCACGAGAACAAGGCGGCCTTCGGCAGCCTCGCCATCAACGGGTTCGGCGCGTTCGCCACCGGCGCGGCGCTCGCGATCATCATCGCTGCCAAGTTCGTCGAGGGCGCGTGGATCACCGTGATCATCATTCCGCTCGTGTTCCTGCTGCTGTCGGCGATCAAGCGCTATTACGACCGTCTGTCGGCGCGGCTGGGCGCCGGCAAGATCGACTTCACCGAGCCCGAGCCGCCGATCGTGCTGATCCCGATCGAGCGCTGGGACCGGCTGGTCGACAAGGCGCTGAAATTCGCCCTGCAGCTCAGCCCCGACGTGATCGCGATCCATCTGGTCGCACTCGAGGGCGACGATGCCGAGGATCGCAGCGCCTCCTTGCGCAAGCGCTGGGCAAGCGCGGTCGAGGCGCCGTTGAAGAAGCTGGGCGTGCCGGCACCGCGCCTGATCCAGATCCAGTCGCCGTACCGCCAATTGGCCGAGCCGCTGATCGCGCTGGTGCGCAAGACCGAGGCGGACCATCCAGGCCGCTCGATCGCCATGCTGCTGCCGGTGCTGGTGACGACCCATTGGTGGGAACGGCTGCTGCACCCGAACCGCACCACCATGCTGCAACAGGCGGTGCTGAAGGCGTGCGACAAGCGCGTCGGCGTCATCATCGTGCCGTGGCACCTGGAGGCCGACGAGACCACGGCTACCAAAGGCAATCCCGCGCGGCGACTACACCAGACGATCGCGCGGTAGCGTTTCGGCGAGGTCGACCCGGTTGCGGCCGTCCTGTTTCGCCCGGTAAAGCGCTTGGTCGGCGAGCGAGAGCGGATGCTCGATCGCCGGCAGCGTCGAGCGCATGAAGGCGATGCCGATGCTGACCGTCGTGGCCGCGCGGCGCCCGTCATCGAGTTCGACCACGCAGTCGGCAAACGCCGTCCGGACCCGCTCCGCGACGGCACGGGCGGTTTCCGGCGTGCCGTCGGGCAACAGGATCGCGAACTCTTCGCCGCCGATGCGACCGATCGGCTCTGTCTCGCGCAAACAGGAACTGGTGGTTCGGGCAAAGGCTTTCAGCAGCAGGTCGCCGGCGGCATGGCCGTAGGTGTCGTTGATTTTCTTGAAGTGATCGACATCGAGCATCAGCACCGCCGACGATCGCCTTGCCTCCGCCAGCTTGGACAGAAGCGCGCTGGACCGGTCGATAAAAGCGCGCCGGTTGAGCAGCCCGGTCAATTGATCATGCTCGGCCATATATTGCATGCGCTGGAACAGTTCGTTGCGTGCGGCCATGACGCTCGCGACCGTGATCGGTGCCAGGGTGATGAGCGCCATGCCCATGCGCAGCGACAGCATGGTGTGCGTGGTGTTGCTGGTCGGAACCGGGATGGCGACCGCGATATAGCCGAACGAGATGGCGAGCAAGGTGCCGGTGCTGACCAGTAATGTCAGGGCCGCGGTCACCGACATGCTGAAGGTCACGGCGCACCAGAGCAGCGCCGGGACCGGGAAGGCGAGCGCGCCCGGACCGCCGAAGCCTTCGCCCAGCAGGCAGGACGCGACCAGGGCCAGGACGGGCATGACCTGAAGCACGGTCGGACGGGGAAAGCCGGACCTGCGACGATCGACGAGGCGCCACGGGAAATCCGGCAGCGCCAACACCATCGGCAGAACCGCCATGAAGTTCACCAATTCGCTGACGAACCAGAACACCCAGCCGTCGAGCGGGTCGCCATGGAACAACAGCGGGTTGGCGATGGCACCGATCAGCCCCGCCGCCGCCGCCGAGGCGGTCACGACCAGGATCAGATAGAGCACCGACACCGGTTCCCTGAGACCGACGTGCTTGCGGTCGATCCGCGAGAACAGGGTGACGCCCGTCGCCACGCCGACGAGATTCGCGGCCGTCAGGATCGTCGTCTTGAAGAATTCGCCACCGGTCAGAAGATCGGCCGCGTAATAGCCGACGATGGCCATGATCCAGCCGAGCGGCGTAGAGAGACGGGGATAGCGCACCATGACGCCCAGCAGCAGGGCGTTGGCGGGCCAGAGCGCTGCCAGCAGTCCGGCGGGGCGGGTCCATAAGCCGAAGAGCGCGGCCGCGAACACCAGCAGGCCGACGAGGCCGGCATCCAACATCAGGCGGCTTTGTACGGCCGACTGCTGCGAGCTGCTGGCAAGAGCCGGAGACAGGTCGTCGCCCAAAAGTGCATCCCCACCGCAAATCGCCGCTTCCCAAGAGGCGATCTTATCGGCCGAGCGTAAAGGAATTGACACCGGAGCAACGGAGTCGTGCGTTACCGACCGGCCGGCCGCCCGCGATCCCGGACGCCGGCCGTCCCGCTCACTTTTCCTTCATGATCCAGACCCCGGTCCAGTCGTCGCCGGGCGGATGCGCCATCAGGGTATGGCACCGGTCGATGTAGGTCTGGGACAGCGCGTCATGGGGGTTGGCCGCCAGGCAGCGCTCGAAGTCGCGGATCGCGTCGGTGAAGCTCGCGCGGCGGTATTTCCGGATGCCATCGGCGAAATAGCCCATGACGTCCATCATGTTCGGGAAGCTGTCCTCGGTATGGAAGTCGAGCACCTCATAGACCCCGACCGGCTCGGTCTTGCCCTTGACCACGACCAGATCGATGTCGCGCATCCGGTAGGTGCCGCGCAGGCGCTTCTGCGTGTTTTCGCTGATCAGCATCTGGGCATGGTATTGCTTGCAGGCGCTTTCCAGCCGCGCCGCCAGGTTCACGCCGTCACCGATCAGCGTGTAGTTCATGCGCTTGGCCGAGCCGATATTGCCCGACACCACCATATCGGTGTTGAGGCCGATGCCCATCGCGCAGGGCTTCATGCCGCGCGCGACCCGCTCGGCGCTGTATTTATGGCAGCCGCGGATCATCGCGATCGACGCGCGCATGGCCCGGTCCTCGTCGTCGCCATGGCCGATGGGCAGGCCGAACGCGGCCATGATCGCATCGCCGATGAACTTGTCGAGCATGCCGCCCTCGGCATCGATGCATTCCACCATGATGGTGAAATACTCGTTCAGGAACCGGACCGTGCCCTGGGCGCCCAGCTCCTCGGTAATGGGCGTGAAGCCGCGGATGTCGGAGAACAGCACGGTCGAGAGCGCGCTGCTGCCGCCCAGCATTTCCGCGCCCTTCTCGATCATCTGGGCGGCGATCGCCGGGTCCATATAGCGGGCCATGGTCGCCTTCACGCGCTTTTCGGCGCTGAAATCCTCGATCATGATCATGGTACCGAGGTTGGCCTTATCGTCCGCGTTCAGCAGCATGATGGTGACGTTGGCCGAGATATTGTTGTCCTCGAACTCGAGCTCGACATCCATCGACACGTCGGTCTGGTGGTCTTCCTTCACCTTGGCGATGCGATCGAGGACCCAGGCGTTCTTGCCGCAGAACAGATCGGCCGCTTCCTGGCCGATGATGTCCTCCTTGCCCATGCGCAGGATGCTGCAGCCGGCTAGATTGCACGTGACGATCTTGTTGGCGGCGTCCAGCGTCAGCACGCCGTTCGACATGCTTTGCAGCATGCTGTCGTTGTAGTTCTTCATCTTCTGGACGTCGTCGAACAGCTTGGCGTTCTCGAGCGCGATCGCAACCTGCGCGGTGAAGGCCTTCAACCGGGACTCGTCCTCGGCCGTGAACGGGCCGCCGCGCTTGTTCAGCACCTGGGTGACGCCGATCATCTTGCCCTGCTTGTTCAGGACCGGCGTACAGAGGATCGAGCGGGTGAAGAACCCGGTCTGCTTGTCGAACGACGGATTGAAGCGCAGATCCGCATAGGCATAGGGAATATTGACGGTGGCGCCCGAGGTGAAGACCGCACCGGCGATGCCGACATGGTTGGGCAGGCGGATTTCGCCGATCTTCTCGCCCTGGGCCACGCGTGAGAACAGCTGGTTGGTCTTCTCATCGTTCAGGAACAAGGTCGAGCGTTCGGCGCGCAGCATGCGCGTCGCTTCCGACATGACCCGCTGCAGCAGCGAGCCCAGTTCCAGCTCCGAGGTGATGTCGGCAACGATGTTGAGGAAATCCATTTCCTGCGCCCGCGCGGTCTGCATCCGCTCGACGATCTGCGAGCTGAGCAGCGCCGGCACGACCTGGTCGCCGATCTCCTCGAGCAGGATACGATCCTGCTCGGTGAAGGTGCCCGTGCGCTTGTTCAGGCATTGCGCCACGCCGACCACGTCGCCCTTGCCGGTCTTCAGCGGCACGCAGAGCAGGCTCTCCGTCTTGAAGCCGGTGTCTTCGTCGACCTTGTTGTTGAAGCGCGGATCGGCGCTGGTGTCCTCGACGATGATCGCCTCGCCCGACCCGAACACGGCGCCGGCCACACCCTTGGAATGGTGGAAGCGGATTTCGCGCGTCGTCACGCCCTGGGCCACGCGCGAATAAAGCTCGGAGGTCTGGACATCGTTCAGGAAGAAGCTCGACCGCTCGCACCCGATTTCCTGGGAGGTCAGTTCCACCAGCGCGTTCAGGACCTCGTCGAGGGATTCGGTGCCCGAGACCCGCTTGGTGATGCGCAACATGAGGTCGAAGCGGCGCAGCTTGTCGCCGTTCTCGATGTCGGTGAGCGTGGCGTCGGACCGTCGATCCATGGTGCTGCGCACGCGCGTTGCCGTCGAGTTAGCTTCATCCCTCAACAATTTGCCGCTCCTCCAACTGCTGCCGCAGGGCCTGGATCGTGTCGTGCAGCGTGCGGATTTCCGCGTCGGCCGCGCGCCGGCACTCAGCCAGCGCCGCCCCATGATCCAGACGCGTCCGGTCGAGCTGCGCCCTGATCTCCTGCACCATCGACTGTGCCTGCCGCGTCTCTTCGATCCTGATGCGCTCGGCCTGTTCCAGCGCCTGGCCCGCCCGGGCGGCGCTTTCTTCGCGCTGGATCCGAAGCTCGCGGACGGTGCCGCGCAGTTCGGCGATCTCGGCCATCGCCGCCGCTTCGGCGCGGTCCTTGGCCTCGCGCTCCTGCTGACGCACCGCCTCGAGCTGATCGCGCAAGGCCGAGGCCATGGCGCGCAGCTCGCGCAGCTCGGTGTTCGCTTCCGTTGCGGCTTTCTCGGCGGCCGCGGCCTCGTCGAGCCGGCGTTGCTCCAGCGCCGCGCGCAGGGCCCGGGCGGTGGATTTCAGATCCTGGATCTCGGCGGCAAAGCGCTGTTCGATCTCGCGACCGAGATCTTCGGCGTCGAGGCGCTGCGCCTCCAGGCGCCCGCGCATCGCCTCGATGGTCGCGCGCAGCTCGGCTATCAGCGCCGAAGATGCGGTGTCGTCAAACATCTCGCCCTCCAGGGTCGAGACAGGCCGCAGGATAAATCATCGGACGGTTCGCCGCGGAGAAAGGTGCTACCAGCTTCGGAAAAAACCTCGGACCGACCATCTCCATCGGCCGACCCTTCGGATGCCTAATCTGGCATTTTAAATGTTTCCAAGAGATAAACGATTCCGCCTGAGCGACGACGGTCGAGCGTTATTCCCAGCAGATCTTGCCGAACCCGGCGACCGACAGGGCGCCGGTCTCGTTCAGCCGGATACCGAATCGTTTGAGCCTATCCTCGACCTGGGCATCGCTCAGCCCGTCGGGCGTACCCGGCACCTTGTCGAGAGCGGCCGCGATCGTGCGCGCAGTGTCGGCATCGAGCTGGCTTGCGAGCGCCAGGATGGCACTGCCGGCGGCCGCACGGGCCTGCGCCGGGTCCAGCACCATTTCGCCGCCGATTTCGGCGGCGCGCGCACCGTGAATCGCCACCCACAGGCCAATGATCCAGCGGGCATCGAGCGTTGGCCCCTGCGCCTCGATCGGGCTATGGATCATCTCGTTACTCCGGTTTCGTTTTCTGGGGCCGGAGCTTAGGATGGCGGCGGGCGGGTGCGCTGTGAGGCGCCTCACAACGAATGCCCCATTCGCCTTTGTTTCCGTTATAAATATCGCACTGGGGCCGGTCCCAGGGGGCTTCCCCCCGGCGCCACCGTCATTTCTAGGAGCTGGTATGTCTCCACCAACCGCGGCCCTAAGGGCCAGGATCTTGCGCAACCACGAGCTGTTCCGCGAGCTGTCGGCCGACGAGCTGGATCAGTTGATCGCGGTCGCGCGCATCGAAGATTTTCGCGCGAAGTCGCCGATCTTCCACAAGGGTGCGCCCGGCGAAAGCATGATGGCCGTGGTTACCGGCGAGGTGAAGATCAGCGCGCCAGCCGCCGACGGGCGCGAGATCGTGCTGGCGATGATGGGCGAAGGCGAAGTGTTCGGCGAGATCGCGCTGCTCGACGGCTGCGACCGCACTGCGGATGCCACCGCCGTCACCAACTGCACGCTGCTGGTCGTGCATCGGCGCGATTTCCTGCCGTTCCTGAATGCCCATCCCCAGGTCGCGATCAGGCTGCTGCGCGTGGTCTGCCAGCGCGTGCGGCGGACGACCGAACAGGTCGAGGATCTGCTGTTCCTCAATCTGCCGAGCCGGCTCGCGAAGAAGCTGTTGTATCTGAGCGGCGCCAACGAGGATCGGGTGCGCGAGCGCGCGCCGATCATCCGCCAGTCCCAGCGCGAGATCGGCAATCTGGTCGGATTGTCGCGCGAGAGCATCAACAAGCAATTGTCGCGCTGGCAGAAGGAACGATTGCTCACGCTGCGCGACGGCATGATCGTGCTGGACGATCTGGATTCGCTGAGGGAAATCGCCGAGGAAGTGTGACAAGGTCGCGACTGTGAGTTGCATCACAGGGCCGGTGCCCGCGCAGGACTAGGATCGCCACGCCGTTCCAGCTACTGTCAATTTATGCAACGCGGAGGTCATTATGTCCTTGAAGCCAAACGCCGTCGATGAATCAGATGCCATCAAGCCGAACGCCGTCGATGAATCCGATGGCCTTGAGCCGAACGCCGTGGGCACGTCCGCTGGGTTGAAGCCCAACGCGGTCGACGAATCGGACGGCCTGACGCCGAATGCCGTCGACGAGTCGGATGGATTGACGCCGAATGCGGTCGATGAATCCGATGGGCTGACGCCCAATGCGGTCGACGAGTCCGACGGACTGACGCCGAATGCGGTCGATGAATCCGATGGACTGACGCCGAATGCAGTCGACGAATCTGACGTCGCCAAGAAATAACGCTAAACCCTAAACGCTGTCGACGCGGGTTGTAGATATCGAAACAAACAACCCGCGTTTGATCGACCGGCTATTTTAACGGGTGCCCCCTGTCGAGTAGCCGGTCTTTGCTCTATGCTTTCTCGCGAGCCCACCGGAACCCGAGCGTGACCTATCGCCGGCCCGGCTTCCTCCGATGAGATGAGCATAAGTTGCCCACGGCATTCTCGCACACGACCGACGGCGAAACCTTGCCCGATAGCGAGGGCGCGGCATTTCTGTTCACCGATATCGAAGGCAGCACGCGGCGCTGGGAAACCTCGCCCGATGCGATGCGCGAGGCGATGCGCCGGCACGATGGCATCCTGCGGGCAGTCGTCGCCACCCATCGCGGGCGTGTATTCAAATCGCGCGGCGACGGGTTGGGCGTGGTGTTCCCCTCCATGTCGCAAGCGGTCATGGCGACGGTCGCGGCTCAGCGTGCGCTGATTGCAGAGGATTGGTCGAGCACCGGCGGGCTCAAGGTTCGGATGGCCCTGCATTGCGGCCCGGTCGAGCCGCGCGATGGCGATTTCTTCGGGCCCACTCTGCACCGCCTGGCGCGCCTGCTCGATGTCGGCCATGGCGAGCAGATCCTGATGTCGGCGGCGGCGCTTAAAGCGGCGGGAGGTACTCTGGCCCCGGGCCTGGAACTGGTCGACCTCGGTTCGCACCAATTGCGCGACCTGATCGAACCGGCCTGGATCTATCAGATCTCGGCACCCGGCCTGCCGACGAAATTCGCGCCGCTGCGCTCGCTCAACCGCGCCCCGCATAATCTGCCCTCCCAGCTGACGCCGCTCGTCGGCCGCGATCAGGCCTTGGCCGAGATCCGGCCGTTGCTGGAGCGCGATCGCCTGGTGACGCTGGTCGGGCCGGGCGGCATGGGCAAGACCCGCCTCGCGGTTCAGGCCGGCGCCGAGCTGCAGGAAACCTTTCCCGACGGCGTCTGGCTGGCCGAGTTCGCGGCGGTCAGCGACGCGAGCCTGCTGCCGAATGTCATCGCCAAGCTGTTCGGCATCGCGACCGACGGCAACGCCCCGCCCCTGCCCGCCGTGCTGCTGGCGCTGGCCCGGCGCAAGACGCTGATCATCCTCGACAATTGCGAGCATTTGACCGAGGCGGTGGCCGAGTTGGCCGAGACGCTGCTGCGCCGCTGCCCGGAAGTCCGCATGCTCGCCACCAGCCGGGAGCGGCTGGGCCTGATCGGCGAGAGCCTGTTCCGGGTCGAAAGCCTGACTGTCCCGCCGAAGAACGAGGCGCTCGATCCGTCGGCCGCCGACCGTTGGGCCTCGATCAGCCTGTTCACCAGCCGCGCCCAGGCGGTCGATCGCAGCTTCGTGCTCGACGAAACGACGATCGGCCCGACGGCGGAGATCTGCCGGCGGCTGGATGGCATTCCCCTGGCGCTCGAACTTGCAGCGGCCCGCCTGTCGATCCTGAGCGTCAGCGAAGTGGCCAAGGGCCTGTCTGCGCGCTTCCGCGCCTCGTCGCGTGAAGGCCGGGGCCTGCCGGCGCGGCATCGCACGCTGCAGGCGACGATGGATTGGAGCTACGGCCTGCTGACGCCGGAAGAGCAGCGCGCGTTCCGCCGCGCCGGCGTGTTCGCCGGCTCTTGGACCCTCGACGCCGCGGCCCGGGTGATCGGCGACCCGGACGAGCCGTCCTGGCACGTGTTCGACATGGTCGGTGCGCTCGTCGACAAATCCCTGATCGTCGCCGAGAAGGCCGGCCAGGAACGGCATTTCCATCTGCTCGAAACCATGCGGGCCTATGCGCTCGACCGTCTGGAAGCGGCCGGAGAACTGGTCGAAGCCCAGACCCGCCATGCGCAATATTACCTCGACCAGATGACCCGAGCCGAAGCGGTCTGGAACGAGACCCCGACCGTCGACTGGCTGGCTGCGATCGAACCGCAGTTCGACAACATCCGTGTGGCGCTCGAAGCGACGCTCAACGGCAAGGTCGACCGCTCGCTGGGCTACGAGTTGGCGGCGACCACGCCGCTGCTCTGGACCGAGGCGGCTCTGCAGCACGAAGGCCGGCGCTGGCTCAATCTGGTCGAAATTCCCGAGGACGCGCCGCCGCGCCTGCGCGCCCGCCTCTATCTGGCCCGCGCCCGGCTCGCCCCCTATCGCGACTACGCCCAGAAGGTGCCGATGGTCGAGCAGGCGGTGGCCCTGTTCCGCCGGACCGACGACCGCATCGGCCTGGGCGATGCCTTGACCGTGGCTGGCAGCTCGCTCGCCCGCGTTGCCAGCCGGGACACGGCCCAAGCCTATCTGGACGAAGCCTACGGGCTGCTGACCGCCGCCGGCGCCGAAAAGCTACGCGGTCGCTGTGCCAATTCGCTCGGCCATCAGAAACTGTTCTCGAAAGATCTCGCCGCAGCGAAGGCACTCTATGCCGAGGCGCTGCGCCTCGGCCGCGGCACCGGCGACGCGACCGGCATCATGAGCGGGTTGTGCAATCTGGCGGAAACCGAGTTCGCCCTCGGCGAACATGCCCGCGCAATCGAGCAGTGCCGCGCCTATATCGAGCTGTGCCGGGCGGAACGCCGCATCCATCGGCTGGCCAACGGTCTCGCCAATCTCGCCGCATACCTGTTGACCGTGGATGATCCGATCGAGGCGCGCGCCGCAGCGCGTGAGGCGCTCATCCGCGCCCAGGAGACCCAGTCGCGCTTTCTGGTCGCGATCAGCATCGAGCATCTGGCCGTCGCCGGCGCCGTGCTCGGCGAGCATACTGCCTCCGCACGCCTTGCGGGCTTCAGCAATGCCTATTACCGCACGGGCGGCACCCAGCGCGAGCCGACCGAACAGGCGGGCTATGACCGGTTGATGGGATTGCTGGGCGAGCGCTTCACGCCGGACGAGATCGCCCGGCTGATGGCCGAAGGCGAGAGCCTCGACGAACGCAGCGCGATCGACGAGGCTCTCTGTCTATAAGCGGTTAGAAGCGGTAGCGCACGCCAGCGTCGAGCTTGACGCCGCTGGTGTTGCCGATGCCCTCCACCGCCGCATTGCTGTAGAAGCCCAGGTCGTGGCTGGTCTCCACCAGCAGCCCGGCATCGACGCTGCCCTCGCCGCGCGACGGCTTCACGCCTTCGAACTGGAAGGTGGCATTGTCGCCTTCCGGCTCGATCGTGACCTGGCGGTTGTTGCTGAGCGTCTCGTAGGAATAGGCGACGCGCACGGTCGGCTCGAGCACGGTGCGGGTATCCCAGAAGAAGCGGGTCGAGGCAGTCGCCGCCACGAATGGACGCAGCGATTCGGTCGTGCTGGACGGGCCGCCCAGATCGAAGCCGGCCGCCCCGCTTTCGCTGAAGCTGTGCAGGTTGAGCCGCGTGTATTGCGTTCCGATCGCCGGCGTAACGGCATAGTCGCCCATGCCGAACGTGCTGCTGATCTGACCGGCCGCGGTGATTTCGGTGCCGTCATAGTTGGACGAGGCCGTGGTACCGGTCTGGCTCACCGGACGGTCGCTGGTGATGCTGGGAATACCGATGCCGACAGTGCCGTCGAACGCCAGCCGACCCCACCAATAGCCGCCATAGACGGCGACCCGCGGCGTATCGAGCGTTGCCGACGCCCCGCCGCTTTCGCTGAGCGAGGTGATGTCATAGCCGATCGCGGCACCCAGCACCGCGCCGGGGCTGATCTGCCGGTCGATGCCGGCCATGAAGCCGCCGCCATGGACATTGTAGCTGGGCGACGAGCCGCTGCCGTTGACCGAGCCGAAACCGCCCTGCCCCTGGGCCCAGGCGCCATAGGGCGAGGCCCCGTCGCTGAAGCCGGCGCGATGGTTCGACGTATTGACCATGGTCATCTGATCGACCGCGGCGCCGTTGCGGATGCCGGTCAGATGCCCCAGCAGGGTGCTGTTGGCCGTCTGGCCGCCATCGATCGCCGTCGATTCGATGTCGGAGAATACGGTCGGGTTTTCCGGGAGCGTCGTCAGCTGGGTGATGACCAGATCGACCGTGTCGCCCGAATAGACGATCTTCTGCGATAGCGCGGCGCTGAGCGTGTCCGTCACCGTGGCGAAGGTACCAGTGACCGTATTTGCCGTGATGAGCTGGTAGGTCGTCGCATGCAGCTGTCCGTCGAGGGCGATGTGCAGCGTGCCCGCAAGATCGGCGGTGCCGCCGACCTTGAGCTCGGAGCTGCCGGTCGGCGTCACCAGGAACGACAGCGTGCCGGTGCTCGCTTGAGTATAGTTCCCGCCGACGGTCAGCGTGCCGATGGTCGAGGCGTGACCGGGGGCAACGAGGCCACTGTTGGTGAGGTTGCCAGCGACGGAGCCGAAACCGGAGAAGGTGCCGGCCGTGCCGACGACGACATTGCCGGCGAGGCTGGCAGTGCTGCCGGCCACGTCACCGAGCTGGAGTGTGCCGGCGGTAATCGTCGTGTCGCCGGTATAGGTGTTGGTGCCGTTCAGGACCAGCAGGCCGGTCCCGTCCAGGGTCAGGCCGCCGGTGCCCGTGATGCCGTTGGTGACGATCCAGGGATCATCCGTCACGTTGATCTCACCACCGCCGGCAGCGAGGTTCAGCAACAGGGCGCTGGTGACCACGCCGGAGCTGTCGAGCTGCAGGATGCCCTTCGTCGTGGCGTCGCCCAGTGTGACGCCGCCGCTGGTCGCGCCCAGCTGGGCATCGGCTGAGATGATCACGGTGGCGCCGCCAGAGATGGTCGTGCCGCCGGTATAGGTGTTGGTGCCCGTCGGCGTGATGATGCCGGTGCCGTCGATGGTCAGATGGCCGGCGCCGGAGATAACGCCTTCCAAAGTCCAGTCGAACGGGCCGCTGGTGATCGTGCCGCCGCCGGCGTTGAGCACGATCAGGTTGGTCGCGGTCACGGCCGCGGTCGTTCCGGTCAGATCGAGCGTCCCTTGGCCGCCGCTGCTGTCGCCCAGCGAGATCGTGGCGCCGGACAGGTTGGTCGCGGCCGAAACCTTGACCGTGCTGTTATCGACGATCGTCAAAGCCCCGGTAAAGGTGTTGGCGCCGCTCAGCACGAGCGAGCCGCCGCCGGTCACGGTGAAGACACCGGCGCCGGAGATGTTCCCGCTCAAGGTCCAGGCATTGGCGCCGGTGTTGATCGTGCCGCCGCCGGCATCGAACACGAACGCGCGCGACGAGGTGACGGCGGCCGTGCTGCCCGAGAGATCGAGGGTGCCAGAGAGCGTGGCATCGCCCAGCGTGACGCTGCCGGTGCTGGCGCCCAGATTGCCGTCAACCGTGACCTGCAGCGTACTGGCGGCATCGACGGTGGTGCCGCCGGTGTAGCTGTTCGTCGCGTTGGTCAATGCTACGGTGGCGCCGCCGTCCACGACCACGTTCGTGGCGCTGGTGCCATCGGTGATCTGACTGGATACGGTCTGCGACGTGTCGTAGGTAACCGTCTGAGCAAAGGCGGGAAGCGCCGCCATCAATGCGCCCACGGCGAAGCCAACCGCCATATTCCCCCAAAGTCGTCCCATTGCATCTCTCTATCGATTGCCCGGATATCCGGAAAAATAGCCCGTTGCCGGCGACACTAACCTTGCTTCGTGCGAGACCGCTCCTGCTTACCTCATCCGCGCCCAAGAATTTGGTAACGATTGGTTACAAATGCCGTCGTCGCGGCCCACGATAGTACGGCCGCGACCGGAAGTCCGTCCCCAAACGCGTGCGACACCCTTTCGCAGACATCCGAGCCGCTCGGCCCGGCGATGATTGGTGCGATTTCATGCCAAATTTCCGACAGGCGGAAATTAGAATTCGCCAATTTTCCGATAGACGGAAAATAATCGTAAGACCAGCATCGCGAAGATCTCGCCTATTTCTCTATCGATTCCTACGACTTCACGGGTTTCTTCGCATTCATTCTGGTGCATCAAAGTTTTTTGCTATCGCGAGATAGAAAGAATCGATCGTATTCCTTGCGCGTTGGAATTGACGCCTCCTGGGATTGCTGGCGATGCTGAAGCTATTGCGCGCGGCGAACAACGCCGCCGTCGCCGAAAACAGGGAGGATGATGACGATGACGACAGCGAATCGCCGGCAGGTTCTGGGCGGCCTTGCGCTGGGTGCCGCGGGCCTGCTGGCATCCAAGGCCGGCGAAGGCGCCGCCCCGGCCGGCGCCGCCGACGCCCATGCCTCAGGCCATGACGTAGCCCCCGGCTCGGGCGGCGTCCCGTTCGTGCCGCACAAGACCGAAGAGGCGATCGACTTCAAATACGGCATCGACAAGTCGGAACCGAAGATCACGTCCGGCGGCTGGGCCCGTGAGGCGACGGTCCATCACTTCCCGATCTCGACCGGCATCGCCGGCGTGCACATGTATCTGAATCCCGGCGCGTCGCGCGAACTGCATTGGCACGCGATCGCGGCCGAATGGGCCTATGTGCTCGACGGCCGCTGCCAGACCACGGTGATCGACCCGAACGGCACGACCGAAGTGTTGAATTTCGGGCCGGGCGACCTCTGGTTCTTCCCGCGCGGCCATGGCCATTCGATCCAGACCATCGGCACGGAGCCCTGCCATTTCATCCTGTCGTTCGACAATGGCAATTTCTCCGAGCACGGCACCTTCAGCATCACCGACTGGACCAGCCTGGTCGATCCCAAGCTCCTGTCCCAGGTGTTCGGCGTGCCCGCCTCGACCTTCGCGAACTTCCCGAAGGGCGAGACCTACATCATGCAGGGCAAGGTCATTCCGCTCGATGCGCCCGCGGCGCAAGAGATCAACGACATGATCTCGCCCAACACGCATCGCTACAAGCTGATGCAGCAGAAGCCGACCCACGATTTTCCAGGCGGTACCGTGCATCTGGCGACGATCAACGAGTTCCCGATGTCGTCGACCATGGCCGGCGGCATCATGAAGCTGAAGGCCGGCGCGCTCCGGGAGCTGCATTGGCACCCGAACGCCAATGAATGGCAATACTATGCCAAGGGCCATGCCCGGGTGACCCTGTTCGGGTCGAGCGGTCGTATGACCACGGCCGATTTCGGGCCGGGCGACGTCGCCTATATCCCGCAGGGCTACGGCCATTCGGTGCAGAACATCGGCACCGAGGAATGCGAAATCGTGCTGACCTTCGACAATGGCCATTACCAGGAGATCTCGATCTCCGAATGGGTCGCGACCAGCCCGCCGCATCTGCTGGCGAACAACTTCGGCGTCGACGAAGCCGTGTTCGCCAACTTTCCGAAGAAAAAGGTCTATATCGCTAAGGCGTAACAAAAAAATGGCCGGGCCTCATCCAGGTCCGGCCCTCCTTTCAGATCCAGTTGGTCGGCAGACCATAGTGGCTGTAGAGGGCGCGCACCCGGTCCCGGTCGATGGTCATCGATGGATCATACTCGGGCGCCGCCTCGATCTCGGCCTTGGTGCGGCGGAACGAGACCGCGCGTTCGAGCCAATCCAGCGCATCCACCAATCCCGGCGCCAGCAACACCTTGCGGCCGGGCAGCCAATTGCGCGTGGCGATTTCGATAAGCGGGATCGACCAAAGCTGGGGATCGATCAGCAGATCGGCGACATGGCCGATTTCGCCGTCGGTCGCGCGCACGATATAGTCTTTCAAGCGCACGATGCTGCGCAGATGCTCGTCGCCTGCCACGGGCTGGTCGCCCACGATCGGCGGAATGAAGGGCATCGCGCCGAACGCCGGGGCGCCGCCCATCCAATAGGGATCCCACTGGTAATAGGTAAACAGCTGCGCCTCGTGCCGCCGCGACACCGGCATGTCGGTTTCCTCGGACGGGCTGTCTTTCACCTGCTGGCAGGTCAGCGGCACGGTGAACCCCTCGCCCGCTGGCGTCAGTTGGTTCGGCGGCAGCAGCACGCGCCGGCCGGTCAGCCACGAGCCGGTATCGACCACCGCCCAGCGGATCGTCCAGCTGGCGTCGTCGAACAGAAGATCGGTCACAGTGCCGATCGGCCCGTCGGTCGCTTCGATGGAGCGGCCAAGAGCGAAGGCGGATTTTCGAAGCATCTGGGCCATCCTTTTGCGATGAATGAGCCGGTTGCGCCCCCATTTCCTGGTCGCGATCCCGAGAGATCAAACGACTTGCCGGTCAAATACTTACGCCCACGCGACCGGCTTGGTTCCGGTCCCAGGATTAAACGTTATTAATCCTGGGGACCGATGCCCCGTAATCTTGGATAGCCACATCCTCGTCCAGTGAATTCGGTTCGAGGGTTTCGAGATGATGGACGAACAGAAGACGAAACGCCCGGTGGCACGCCTGGCGATCTTGCTCGGGCTGTCGACGGCCTTGGCCGTGGGTCCGGTTTCTGCGGCGCTGGCCCAGGCGAGCGACGCCCCCCAGGAACAGCTGCCGAGCTTCGCGCCGATGGCCGAGAAGGTTCTGCCGGCGGTGGTCAATATTTCGGTCGTCGAGAAGGCCGGCACCTCTCCGGTCGTGGACGAGGACGACCAGGATGATCAGGACGATCCGTCGCAGCAGTTCGGCCCCGGTGCCACGCCGTTCGACGACATGCTGCGGCATTTCTTCGAACAGCAGCAGCCGGGCCGCCAGGCGCCCGGTCCGAAACAGCAGATGATGGCGCTGGGCTCGGGCTTCATCATCGATCCCTCGGGCTATGTCGTCACCAACAACCATGTCGTCGGCGACGCGGCCAAGGTCACGGTCGTGTTCCAGGACGGCAGCGAGCATAAGGCCAAGATCGTCGGCAAGGACGCCAAGACCGATCTGGCGCTGTTGAAAATCGACGCGCCGAAGCCGCTGCCGTTCGTGCAATGGGGCGATAGCGACAAAGAGCGTGTCGGCGATTGGGTGATGGCGGTCGGCAATCCGTTCGGCCTCGGCGGCACCGTCACCAAGGGCATCGTCTCGGCACGCAGCCGTTCGATCGATAATTCGAGCTATGTCGACTATCTGCAGATCGACGCAGCCGTGAACCGGGGCAATTCCGGCGGCCCGACCTTCGACCTCGCCGGCCAGGTCGTCGGCATCAACACGGCGATCTATTCGCCCAACGGCGGCAATGTCGGCATCGCCTTCGACATCCCGTCCGATACGGCCAAGGCGGTGATCGACCAGATCAAGGCGAACGGCCATGTCGATCGCGGCTATCTGGGCGTCGAGATCCAGCAGGTGACGCCGGATCTGGCTGCCGCCCTCGGCATCGCCAAGGATGGGCCGCAGGGCGCCCTGGTCGCGGCCGTGACCCACGACGGCCCGGCTGCCAAGGCCGGCGTCAAGGTCGGCGACGTGATCCGCCAAGTCGACGGCAAGCCGATCGCCAAGACCCGCGATCTGCCGCGCATCATCGCCGAGACGGCCGCCGGCAAGAGCGTGCATCTGAGCGTGCTGCGCGAGGGCAAGCCGGTCGAGTTGGACGCGACCATCGGCCATCTGGACGAGGCGAAACTCGCGTCGGCCGATGGCAGCGATGCCCAAACCGACGATGCGGCGCTGGGCATGACGCTGTCGCCGCTCAATCCGAGCATGCGCAGCCGCCTGCATCTGGCCCATGACGCGACCGGCGCCGTCATCACCCATGTCGAGAACGGCAGCGCCGCCGACAGCATCGGGCTCGAAGGCGGCGACGTGATCGAAAAGATCGACGGCCAGACCGTACATGGTCCGGACGACGCCAAATCGCTGTTCGCGACCGCGGAGAAGACGCCATCGAAGCCGATCCTGCTGCTGGTCGATCGTCATGGCGCCAAGAGCTTCATCGCCTTGCCGCAGACGCCCGACGCGGGATGATTGCCGGTAATTCCCCACGCATCCCCGGCGCATGCTAGCGTCCACGCTTCGGCGGTGGCATGCGCCGGCCCCGCCCAACCTGTCGGGAGACATCAGATGGCCAAGGGTCAGAAAAAAAGCACGCGCGAAGCCAAGAAGCCGAAGGCCGACAAGAACAAGAAGGCTGCGGCCGTGTCGGTCTCGCCCTTCTCCGAGCCAGCGGCCAAGACGAAGAACAAATAGCCGGCAACGGACCGCCGCTCCGTCAGGGAGCGGCGGTGCCCGCCATGGCCGCCAGCACGGCGTCGCGCACGGCGGGCGGCTGGGTTTCCAGGGCGGCCGAGACCGCCTTCAAGGTCGCTCGCAGATCATAGACCTGATCCAACAGCGACAGGATCATCGGCACCGCGTCTTCCGCGATCCCCAGATCGCGGCGCAGCTCGTAGATCAGGCGCACTCTGGCGACATCGATCGTCTGAAACGCCCCGTCGGGCCCCGGCGTCACCCAACCCTGCTCGATCCAGCCGGTCAACTCCATGATCTGCAGGTCGGGGAATTGGGTGACGACGACATCGAGCCTCATCATGATTGCTCCATTCCCGACCGCGGATCGAACGGATGCGCGGGGTGCCAATCGGCGAGGAAAGCGTCCAGCGCCGGCTCCGGCGCGGGCGACAGCACGATCTTCAGCTCGACATATTGATGGCCGCCGGCGATGCCGCGTTCTTTCAGCCGGAGCCGTGTGCCGCTGTTCGAATGGGGCGCCACCGTCAGGTTGACCGGGCCGTCGATGGTCGGCACGCGGACCTTGGCGCCGATGACGGCCTCCTGGATCGTGATCGGCAGCTCGACGATCACGTCCTTGCCCTCGCGCCGGAAGAACGGGTGCGGGTTCACGCTGATCTCGATCAGGGCGTCGCCGGCCGGCCCGCCACCAGCGCCGGCCTCGCCCTTGCCTTTCAGCCGCAGAGTCTGACCGTCGGCAATGCCAGCGGGCAGCGTCACGTCGAGCGTGGCGCCGTCCGGCAGGGTCAGGCGCTTGACGCCGCCCTTGGCCGCCTCGATGAAACCGACCGACAGGGTGAAATGCCGGTCGGCGCCGCGCAGCGCAAAGCCGCCGCGCTGCCGCTGACCGAAGGCGTTGCGGAACAGGCTTTCCAGGTCGTCGTCGCCGAACGGCGGCTCCGCCTGATATTTGCCGCGGTCCGCGCGGTCGCCATGATCGCGATAGAAGCCGCGGGGTGCCGTCGGCGCGCCCTCGGCATCGATCTCGCCGCGATCGAAGGCCGCGCGCTTTTCGGCATCGGAAAGCAGCGCGTTCGCGGCCGAAATCTCCTGGAACCTTGCCGCGGCCTCGGGCTTGCCGGGATTGAGATCCGGATGATGCAGCTTCGCCAGCTTGCGATAGGCTTTCTGAATCGCGGCCGCATCGGCATCGCGTTCGACGCCTAGAATTTTGTAGGGATCGTCCATGGCGGTACCGGCTCGAAATCAAAGGGTCCCTGCACCCCCGAACAATATGACACGGGCGCCGTTCCAAAGCCGTTTTAACCGGCTTCGGAACGCTGGCGATTGATCTGGCGCAAGTGCTGAGGCTTAGCGGAACACGGCCAGCGTCAACCATTCGGCGGATATCGCCGGCTTCTCCCCGCCGTCGATCTCCACCGTCGCCTGATATTGCAGCAGCACCTCGCCCTTGGCACGCGGGGTGACCGCACTCAGCACGAAGCGCCCGCGGATGCGCGTGCCGGCTTTGACCGGCGATGGAAAGCGCACCTTGTCAAAACCGTAGTTGATGCCCATCGCCCGGCCCTCGACCGGCGGGATCGCCTCCTGGCCCATCCGGCTCAGCAGCGACAGGGTCAGGAAGCCGTGAGCGACCGTACCGCCGAACGGCGTCTCGGCGGCGGCCCGCACCGGATCGACATGGATGAACTGATGGTCGCCGGTCACGGCGGCGAACCGGTCGATCATGTCCTGCGAGACGACATGCCAGCCGGACAGGCCCAATTCGCGACCGACCAGGGCTTGGAGCCGTTCCAGCGCGGCGCTCATTCGCCGGCCTTGTCCGGATCGACCGCGACCAGCTTGCCGTGATCGACCGAGGCCAGCACGAAGGTGATCTTGGCGCCGCCCTTGGCATCGACGCCGACGATATGGGCCGGGTCGTGCTCGGTCGGCAGCTTCGAGAACGTCTCATCGAGCTTGGCGCGGATCGCCTTGGCGTCCGTCACCGAACCGGCCGCGACCATGGCACCCGCGACGCCATAGAGCGCCGAATAGTTCAAGCCCGCCTCGGAGCCCGGATCGTCGCCGTGCTTCTTGCGGAAGGCGGCGATGTAACCCTCTGCCCCCGGACGTGGATCGCTGACCAAGGGCATGACGCCGACCGCACCCTCGAGCTGGTCGTAGCCGCCCAGCACCTTGGCCATCTCGTCGAACTTGGCCTGATCCATGACGATGAAGCCGCCTTCGAAGCCCAGTTCGCGCGCCTGCTTGATGACGAGCGCCGTCGGCTCCGACGCGCCACCGACGAACAGCACATTGGGGTTGCCGGCCAGCACCCGGCTGACGCCGCTGTAGAAGTCGGTGTCCTTGTTGTAGGACATCGGATTGTCGCTGACGACCTGGCCGCCCGCCGCGGTCCAGGCCGGCTGGATCAGCGCCGCCCACGCCTTGGCGTAGTCATGGTCGCCGCCGGCCATGCCGAGCTTCTTGCCGAACCGCTTCATCTCGACCTTGCTGAACGGCTGAACATAGCCGTCGAACGACGGCGGGATCCGCAGGGTCAGCGCATTGCCATGCTCGGTCACGGCCGGCGTGCTGGTATAGGCGCCGATCAGGAACCCGTCCTGTTCGTTGAACGCCTGCAGCGCCAGCACGCCGCCGGCATGGGGCACGAACACGACCGGCGCCTTATATTGCGCGCGCAGACGCTTGGCATTCACCGCCGCCTCGCTCGGCGAATATTTATCGTCGAGCGCCACCACATCCAGCAGGTACTTGGCACCGCCGACCGCGAGGCCGCCGGCCGCGTTGATCTCGTCGGCCGCGTCCTGCAACCCGGTCAGCGTGTTCTTGCCATAAAGCGCCGCACCGCCGCTCAACGGCCCGGTAAAGCCGATCGTGACATGTTCCTGCGCCGATGCAGCGCCGGACACCAGCAACCCTGCCAGCGCCAGCACGCCCCAAAATCTTCTCATGCTCGGTCCTCCCTCAAGCGCCGATGTAGGCCCGGCGGATTGCTTCGTCGTTGAGCAGCGTCTCGCGGTCGCCTTCCATGACGATCCGGCCGCTTTCGATGACATAGGCCCGGTCGGCGATCTGCAGCGCGGCATAGGCGTTTTGCTCCGCCAGCAACACAGTCGTGCCGTCGGCATTGATCGCCTTGATCACGTCCAGCACCTGTTTCACCACGAGAGGCGCCAGACCCAGCGACGGTTCGTCGAGCAGCAGCACCTGCGGCCGGCCCATCAGCGCCCGGCCGACCGCGACCATCTGCTGCTGCCCGCCGCTCAAGGAACCGGCCGGGTCGTTGCGCTTTTCATGCAGCACCGGGAACAGGCCGAAGACCCTGTCGATGATGGCATCGCTGCCGCGCCGGTCGCGGCGATGGACATAGGCGCCGAGCATCAGGTTCTTCGCGACCGACATGCCGGGGAACAGCTTGCGCCCCTCGGGACACTGCACGATCCCGGCGCCGACGATGTCGGACGGCCGGTCGCGCGTGAGCTCACGGTCATGCAAGCGGATGCTGCCGGCGCTGAGCTTGCGCAACCCGCTCACCGCCAGGAACAGCGAGCTTTTGCCGGCGCCATTAGCGCCCAGCATGACCACCAACTCGCCCGGCCCCGCGTGCAGGGTGACATCGTCGAGTGCCCGGAACTGGCCGTAGTGCAGGGTCAGCCCATCAAGCCGCAACATAGTCGGCTCCCAGATAGGCCTCGATCACACGCGGGTCGGCCTGGATCTCGGCGGGCGTGCCTTCGGCGATCTTTTCGCCATGGTCGAGCACCAGGATGCGATCGGCCAGGCTCATGATCATGCTCATCTTATGCTCGACCAGGCAGATGGTGAGGCCGGTTGCGGCCATCTTGCGGATGAGGGCCGAGAGCGCGTGGGTCTCGTCCGGATTGATGCCGCCGGCCGGCTCGTCGAGCAGCAGCAGCTTGGGCTCGGTCGCGAGCGCCAGCGCGAAGGCAACGCGTTTGCGTTCCTCCTGTGTGATGCCGCCGGCCGGGCGGTCCGCGACATGACCGAGCCCGACGAACTCCAGCACCGCCGCGGCCTTGTCACGGCAACGGCGCTCGTCGTCCCTCAGGCGGCGCGTGCCGAACACCACGTCCCAGAAGCCCGAGCGCGTGCGCAGCTTGTGTCCGACGATCAGATTGTCGAGCACGCTCGCCTGGTCGAACAGGCTGGTGGTCTGGAATGTCCGCGCGATGCCGAGCCGTGCGACCTGGTCTGGACGCAGCCCGGTGACATCGGTGCCGTCGAACAGGACACGGCCGGATGTCGGTCGATAGAACCCGCTGATCAGGTTGAAGAAGGTGGTCTTGCCGGCACCGTTCGGGCCGATGATCGCGTTGATCCTGCCGGCCTCGAACCGCACGTCGACATCACGCACCGCGGCGAGACCGCCGAACCGTTTCGTCAGCTGCTGGATCTCAAGCATGGGCGCGCGCCTTGCGCAAGCGGACGAAACCGACGATGCCGTGCGGAAAGAAGATCACCAGCAGGATCAGCAGCGGGCCGAACACGATCATCCGGTAGTCCTGCAGGAACTGCAGCGACTGGGTCAGGATGGTCAGCAGGATGGCGCCGATCAGCGGGCCGCCCAAGGTGCCGATGCCGCCGACCAGGATGAAGGCCAGCATGTCGAACGTATGGGTCTCCGATGCCAGATCGGGCCCGATGAAGCGCACGAAACCGGCATAGAGTGCCCCCGAAATCCCGGCGTAGAAGGCCGAGAGCGCGAAGGCCAGAAGCTTGGTCCGGAACACATCGATGCCGAGCGCCTGCGCCAGATCCTCGCCATTGCGCACGGCGACGAACGACCGGCCGACGATCGAAGTCGCGATGCGCCGCATCAGCCAGAGCGCTGCGACCAGGAACGCCAGCACCAGGTAATATTGCGAGGCCGTGGTATCGAAGCGGATCGGCCCGATCGCGGCCGGCGGCTGCATGCCGATGAGGCCGGTCGTGCCATGAGTGAGATCGCTCCATTTCTCGATCACCAGCGATAGGATCAGCCCGACGCACAGCGTGAAGATCGCGAAGAAATGCGTCTTGAGCCGGAGCGAGACCAGGCCGGCCAGCACGCCGATCGCGGTCGCGATCAGGCCGGCGGCGACGAAGGCCGGCCAGAACGGCATGCCGTGATCGACGGTCAGGATGCCGACGCCATAGGCGCCCACCGCCATGAAGCCGGCATGGGCCAGGTTGAGCTGGCCGGTATAGCCCAGGATCAGGTTCAGCCCGGAGGCCGAGATCGCCATGATGAAGGCGAGTGCCGCCACATAGAGGTAATACTCGTTGGGCACGACCAGCGGGAACAGCACGGCTGCCAAAAGCGCCGCGAACGGCCAGATCCGGCCCATCAGCGCACCCCGCCCGGAAACAACCCGCTCGGACGCACCGACATGATCAGCACGAACAGTGCGAAGGCGATGATGTCCTTGTAATTGGTCGAGAGATAGAACGCGCCGAAACTCTCGGCAAAACCGATCACCAGGCCGCCCAGGATCGCGCCCGGCAGGCTGCCCATGCCGCCCAGAATAATGATGACGAACGCCTTCAGGATCACGAGCTCGCCCATGGCCGGATAGACCAGGCTGATCGGCGCGAACAGCACGGCCGCAACCGCGGCGAGGGCACCCGAGATGGCAAAGGTCAGCATCGAGACGCGGGATGCATCGATGCCGACGAGCGCCGCGCCCTCACGATCCTGGGCCATGGCGATGATGGTCGAGCCCGTGACCGTGCGCTGCAGGAACAGGTGCAGCCCGCCCATCAGCGCGAACGCCGCCGCCACGATCAGCAGCCGCTGCGCCGGTGCCACCAGGCCGAACAGATGGACGATCTGGGTATGGGGCGATTGCAGCCGATGGAAATCGGCGCCCCAGATCGCCTGCACCACCGCTTCCAGAAACAGCAGCAGCCCGATCGCCGCGATCATGTCATGCAGCACCGGCGCGCCGCGCAGCGGACGGAACACCAGCCGCTCGCTCAGCACCGCCAGCAGTGCTACGACCAGGGCCGCCATCGCCATGGCGCCCCAATAGGGCACGCCCCAGGAGCCCGCGAAGAAATAGGCGAAATAGGCGCCGACCATATAGAGCGCGCCATGGGAGAAGTTCGGGATATGCAGGATGCCGTAGATCAGCGTCAGCCCGAGCGCGACCAAGCTATAGACGCTGCCGAGCGTCAGGCCGTTCAGGATCTGCTGAAAGAACATGACCATGGAGCCGCTCCCTGTCGGGCAAGGGCTCCGATCGCGTGGCGGCGCTGCGCCGCTACGATCCGATACCGCCAGTCCGAAACGTTTCCTCGAATTTACGGTACGGACGTTATCCGCCGGACCGCCCGGCAATGCTGGCTCTGCATCGCCGATTTCTTATGGTCAAAAGACTGCCATGCGGCGAAATCAGCGTCAATCGCCGCCACTAGTGACGAGCGTGCCGAGCTTAAGATAGAATGAGCGGTATGGACGCGCCCGCCAGCATCCCCCGCCAGACCCGCCGCTTCGAACAGAAGCGCGAGGCTATTCTCGACGCCGCCGCCGCCCTGTTCATCGAAAAGGGCATGCGCGGTGCGACGCTGCAGGATGTGGCGCAAAGCGTCGGGCTGATGACCAACAGCATCACCTATTACTACCGCAAGAAAGAAGACCTCGCGACCGCCTGCCTGTTGCGCACGATCGAGGTGCTGGATGGGTTGATCGCGGCGGTCGACATGACGGCGCCGCCGGAAGCGCGCGTACGCCAGTTCCTCGGCTTCTATGGGAGGCATCTGGCGGCGATCGCGACCGGCGCCGAGCCGCAGCTGATCATGTTCAACGACATCCGGGCGCTCGGCAGCCCGCACGACGTCACCGTGTTCGGCAGTTACAACGCCATGTTCCGGCGCCTGCGCGCGCTGCTCGACCGGCCGGGCGAACCGCTGCCGGAACGCATGGCGCGCAACGGCCGCGCCCATCTGTTGATCTCGATCGTCCATGGCATGCGCAACTGGATCGACCGGACCGAGCCCGACGGCTATGCCCGCGCGGCCGAGCGGACCGCCGACATCCTGCTGGGCGGCCTTGCCACCCCGAACTCGGTCTGGACCGTGCACCCGCCGGAAATCCTCTGGCCGACGGTCGACGAGGTCTCGCCCGAGGCCTTCCTGCGCTCGGCGACATATCTCATCAACGAGCAGGGCTACCGCGGTGCCTCGGTCGAGAAGATCTCGGCCCGGCTCAAGGTGACCAAGGGCTCGTTCTACCACCATATCGACAATAAGGACGATCTGGTCGCCGCCTGCTTCGCGCGCAGCTTCGACGTCATCCGGCAGGTGCAGCGCGTGGCGGAGACCGGCCATGCGACCGGCTGGGACCGGCTCGGTGCGGCTGCGACCGAGATCATCCGCTATCAATTGTCCGACCAGGGTCCGGTCTTGCGCGCCTCCGCGTTCAGCGCCCTGCCGGAGAATATGCGCGGGCCGATCCAGCAAACCATGGACCGCCTCACCCGCCGGTTCGGCGGTTTCATCGCCGACGGCATGCTCGACGGCTCGATCCGCCTGGTCGATCCGGCCATCGCGGCGCACCTGATCAGCACCATGCTGAACGCGGCCGCCGAGATCGAGCGCTGGGTCCCGGACGTGACGCTGCAACTGGCCGCCGAGACCTACGCCCGCCCGCTGTTCATGGGCCTGTTCAATTAATCTCCCTCTCCGCCTCCTTTGGGGCGGAGAGGGACTTATCCCCTGCTAAAGATCCTTGAAGCCCTTGCCCGCTTCCACGAGCTTGACCAGCAGGGCCGAAGGCTTGAACTCGTCGCCGAATTTGGCCTCGTAGCCGCGCAGGGCGGCCAGCACCTTGTCCAAGCCGATGAGGTCGGCCCAGAACATCGGGCCGCCGTGATAGACCGGCCAGCCATAACCGTAGATCCAGACGATATCGATGTCGGACGACCGGATCGCCCGGCCCTCCTCCAGAATCTTGGCGCCCTCGTTGATCATCGGATAGAGCGAGCGCTCCAGGATCTCCTGGTCCGGCACCTGACGCGGCGCGGCGCCGGTCTTGGCGGCGAAATCCTCGATGATCTTGGCCACGACCGGCGACGGCTTGGCGCGGCGGGCCTCGTCATAATCATAGAAGCCGGCACCGGTCTTCTGGCCGCGCCGGTCCATCTCGCACAGGATTTCGCGGATGGTCGAGCTCTTGGAGGCCTCCCTGGTCCACCCGAGATCGAGGCCGGCCAGATCGGCCATGGCGAACGGGCCCATCGGCATGCCGAAATCATAGAGCACCCGATCGACGTCCCACGGCATGGCCCCTTCCAGGATCAGGCGGTTGGCCTGGATCTGGCGCTGGTGCAGCATGCGGTTGCCGATGAAGCCGTGGCAGACGCGCGCGAGCACGGCAACCTTGCCGATCTTTTTCGCCATCTGCATCGCGGTCGCGATGACGTCCTTTGCCGTCTTTTCGCCGCGCACGATCTCGAGCAAGCGCATGACGTTGGCGGGCGAGAAGAAATGCAGGCCGATGACGTCGGCGGGCCGCTTGGTCATCGCCGCGATCTCGTCGATGTCGAGGTAAGAGGTGTTGCTGGCCAGCATGGCGCCCTGCTTCACCACCGCGTCGAGCCGGGTGAACACCTGCTTCTTGACCGACATCTCCTCGAACACGGCCTCGATCACCAGATCGCTCTGTGCCAGCGCCTCGAAATCGAGCGTGCCGGTCAAGAGGCCCATGCGGCGCTCGACCTCGGCCTCGGTCATGCGGCCCTTCTTGGCCGTCGCCTCGTAGTTCTTGCGGATGGTGGCGATACCGCGATCGAGGGCCGCCTGGTTGGTCTCGACCATGGTGACCGGGATGCCCGCGGTCAGGAAATTCATGGTGATGCCGCCGCCCATGGTGCCGGCCCCCAGCACGCCCACCTGTTTGATGGCGCGCACCGGCGTGTCGTCGGGCACGTCGGGGATCTTGGACGCCTGGCGCTCGGCGAAGAACACATGGCGCTGGGCCGCCGATTGTGCGCCGGTCATCAGCTTGATGAACAGGTCGCGCTCGACCGCCAGGCCTTCGTCGAACGGCAGGTTGACCGCCGCCTCGATGCAGCGGATGTTGCTTTCCGGCGCCTCGAAATTACGGAACTTGCGCGCATTCTCCTTGCGGAATTCAGCGAAGATCTCCGGCTTGCCGCGCGCGGCCGCCACCTTGTCGTCGAGATCGCGCACCCGGCGCAGCGGCGCGTTCTTGGCCACCAGATCACGGGCGAAAGTAAGTGCGCCGTCGAGCAGCTTGCCTTCTTCGACCACCGCGTCGATCGCCCCCAGCTCGGCCGCCGCCTTGGCGCCGACCATTTCGCCGGACGTGATCATGGCGAGTGCCTTCTCGACGCCGACCAGGCGCGGCAGGCGCTGGGTCCCGCCCCCGCCCGGCAACAGGCCGAGCTTGATCTCGGGCAGGCCGATCTTGGCCGAGGGCACGGCCACGCGATAGTGGCAGGCGAGCGCCGTCTCGAGGCCGCCGCCCAAGGCCGTGCCATGGATCGCAGCCACGACCGGCTTCGGTGCCGCCTCGATCGCCAACTCGACATCGGCCAGGCTCGGCGCCACCGGCGGCTTGCCGAATTCGGTGATGTCGGCACCGGCGATGAAGGTACGGCCGGCGCAGATCAGCACGATCGCCTTGACGGCCGCATCGGCCGACGCCTGGTTGACCGCGTCGAGCAACCCGCCGCGGACCGTGGCCGACAGCGCGTTGACCGGCGGGGAACCGAGAGTGATGACGGCGATCTCGCCGTCGCGCGTGAGGCTGGTCACGGCATTGATGCTGGTCATGGGAGGTCTCCGGACGATCAATAGATTTCGAACAGGCCGGCGGCACCCATGCCGCCGCCGACGCACATGGTCACGATGCCGAACTTGGCCCCGCGGCGCTTGCCTTCGATCAGCAGGTGGCCGGTCATGCGCGCGCCCGACATGCCATAGGGATGGCCGATCGAGATGGCGCCGCCGCTGACGTTGAGCTTGTCGTTCGGGATGCCGAGCCGGTCGCGGATATAGAGCACCTGGCAGGCGAACGCCTCGTTCAGCTCCCAGATGTCGATATCGTCGACCGTGAGGCCATGCAGCTTCAGCAGCTTGGGCACGGCGAACACCGGGCCGATGCCCATCTCGTCGGGCTCGGTGCCGGCGACGGCCATGCCGCGATAGGCGCCCAGCGGCTGCAGCCCGCGACGCTCAGCGTCCTTCGCCTCCATCAGCACGGCGGCCGAGGCGCCGTCGGACAGTTGCGAGGCATTGCCGGCGGTGATGAAGCGACCTTCCTTGACGACCTGGCCGTCCTTGAACACCGGTTTCAGCCCGGCCAGATCGGCCAACACGGTCTGCGGACGATTGCCCTCGTCCCGACTTATCGTGATCTCGCGTTCCGAGGTGGCGCCGGTCGCCTTGTCGGTGACGATCATGGTGGTGGTCATCGGCACGATCTCGGCGTCGAACCGGCCTTCCGCCTGGGCGGCACCGGTGCGCTGCTGGGATTGCAGCGCATATTCGTCCTGGGCCTCGCGCGAAATCTTGTAGCGGTCGGCCACGATCTCGGCGGTTTCCAGCATGGTCATGTAAAGCGCGGGAACGGCGGCGACCAGCGCCGGGTCGCGGCTGCGGAAGCGGTTGGCATGCTCGTTCTGGACGAGCGAGATCGATTCGACGCCGCCGCCGATCGCGATCTCCATGCCATCGACCATGACCTGCTTGGCCGCGGTCGCGATCGCCATCAGGCCGGACGCGCATTGCCGATCCAGGCTCATGCCGGCGACGCTGGTCGGCAGGCCGGCACGCAGCGCCGCCTGGCGGGCGATATTGCCGCCGGTCGAGCCCTGCTGCATGGCGGCGCCCATAACGACGTCGCCGACCTGCTCGGGTGCCACGCCGGCACGGGCGACGGCCGCCTGGATGGCATGGCCGGCCAGGGTCTGGGCCTGGGTGTTGTTGAAGGCCCCGCGATAGGCCTTGCCGATGGCCGTGCGGGCGGTGGCGACGATGACGGCTTCACGCATGCGAATTCCTCCCCGAAGACGCCGATTTCGAAATCGGCCTTGGCGATCGACGTGGGCACCGAGCCGGCCCGGTAACCGGGCCAACCCCGCGGCAGGCCTTGGGAAAAGCCTGCCCGACGGAACCGGTCCACGCCGTCGATATTGAGCGATATCATAAGAACGGTATGGTTCAAGGCAAGGCAATATCCTTAAATACCGCCAAATAAGCTGCTTCATCCGTATTTTTAGAAAATCCGGCTTGCGTTTGGCGCACGACGGATTAACGTTCCCGGAAAGGTGGAAACTGTGGCCCAGGTGGCGCGGTTTCACAAGCGCGGGGGCCAGATCGCAAAGATCGGCCGGGCGTTTGAAAACATTTGGATGCGGGTCAACCGTGTCCGGGCAGGGGGGATGTGAAGATGGGCAGAGGGCTAGATCTGCGGTTGGTGTTGCTGGGGACGGTTGCGGGCGGGGTTTTGCTCGGGGGCTCGGTTCCGGCGCATGCGACGGATTTCACGGTCGGCGGCTGGGACGGCAGCCTTGATACGACCATGTCGATCGGCGTGTTGGACCGGGTGAAGAATCGCGATCCGAACCTGATCGGGCGGGCGAACG
>Ga0302314_10001644_pt1 | contig 41758 bp, 29 predicted proteins | sample III_Palsa_N2_3_FD_200533 | JGI IMG/M metagenome (GOLD analysis project Ga0302314, IMG submission 200533) | Peat permafrost microbial communities from Stordalen Mire near Abisko, Sweden - III_Palsa_N2_3 | ecosystem: Environmental > Terrestrial > Soil > Palsa > Peat permafrost | place: Sweden... | reverse complement strand
AGACCCGGCACCTGACCGGACCGGCGGCCCTGCGCTGCGCGAGGCCCGCGCCGGCGGGACCGGCGGAGCCCGCGGCCCCCGCCCTTGCGCCCCCGGCCGCCCCGCCGCGGGGCGCGCGAAGACCGCCGGAGCCCGGCCGCAACCCGTCCAGGAACCTGGACGGCTGGCGGCCGGCCCGGCCGCCGGGGGAACGGGACAGGGCCCAGGAGAGCGAGAGGTGCGACCGGGCACGGGTGACGCCGACATAGAGCAGCCGGCGCTCCTCCTCGACCTGCTCGTCGGTCTTGGCGTAGGTGATCGGCATCATGCCCTCGGTGAGGCCGACCAGGAACACCGCGTCCCACTCCAGCCCCTTGGCCGAGTGCAGCGAGGCCAGGGTGATCCCCTCGACCGCCGGTGCGTGCTGGGCGGCCGCGCGGGCGTCGAGCTCGGCGACATAGGCGGCGAGGTCCGCCGACAGCCCCGCCGCCAGCCGGGCCGCCCCGAACTCCTCGGCCAGCCGGACCAGCGCGGCCAGCGACTCCCAGCGGTCGCGGACCGCTCCGGAGCCGGCCGGGGGCTGCGCGCTGAAGCCCCGGGTCGAGAGCACCGCCCTGACCTGCTCGACCAGCCCGTCGGCGGTGCCGTCGAGCAGCGGATCGCTGCTGCCCCGGGCGGCCCCGCGCAGCAGCATCCCGGCCTCGCGCACCTCGGGCCGCTCGAAGAAGCGCTCGGCGCCCCGCAGTTGGTAGGCGATGCCGAGGTCGGCGAGCGCCTGCTCGTACACCGCCGACTGGCCGTTGACGCGGAAGAGCACCGCGATCTCGCTGGCGCGGACGCCCGAGTCCAGGAGCGCGGAGATGCGCTTGGCGGTGCCCTCGGCCTCGGCCGGCTCGTCCGCGTACTCGACGTAGACGGGGTCGGGGCCGGGGTCGCGCTGCGAGACCAGCTCCAGGCGCTGGGCGGCGGCCTGGCCGCGGGCCGCCGCGAGCAGGCCGTTGGCGAGGTGCACCACCTGCGGCGTGGACCGGTAGTCGCGGACCAGCTTCACCACCGTGGCGTCGGGGTGCTTCAGCCGGAAGTCGAGCAGGTACGAGGGGGTCGCACCGGTGAAGGAGTAGATCGTCTGGCTGGCGTCGCCGACCACGCACAGGCTGGAGCGCGGCCCCAGCCACAGGTCGAGCAGGCGCTGCTGCAGCGGCGAGACGTCCTGGTACTCGTCCACGACGAAGTGCTGGTACTGGGCCCTGACCTGCTCGGCGACCTCGGCGCGGTCCTCCAGCACGGCGACGGCCAGCAGCAGCACGTCCTCGAAGTCGATGACCCCGCGATCGCGCTTCAGCTCCTCGTAGACCTTGTAGACCTGGCGGATCTCGGCCGGGTCGCGCGGGGCCTCCCGACCGGCCCGCCGGGCCGCGGCGGGGTAGTCCTCGGGGACGGTCTGGGTGACCTTGGCCCACTCGATCTCGCTGGTGAGATCCCTCAGTTCGGTGCGCTCGACCCGCAGCCGGCAGCGCGCAGCGGCCTCGGCGACCAGCTGCAGCTTGCGCTCCAGCAGCCGGGGCAGCTCCCCGCCGACCACCCGCGGCCAGAAGAACTGCAGCTGGCGCAGCGCCGCCGAGTGGAAGGTCCTGGCCTGCACGCCCTCCGCGCCCAGCTCGCGCAGCCGCCCGCGCATCTCCCCCGCCGCGCGGGCGGTGAAGGTGACCGCGAGCACGCGCTGCGGCTGCATCACCCCGCTGCGGACGCCGTAGGCGATGCGGTGGGTGATGGCCCGGGTCTTGCCGGTGCCCGCGCCCGCGAGGACGCACACGGGGCCGTCCAGCGCCGTGGCGACCGCCCTCTGCTCGGGGTCCAGCCCGGCGAGGACGGCGTCGGGTCCGTCGGTGAAGGGCTCCGCGCCCGGGATCTCAGCCTGCATGGGGCCATCCTCTCAAGCCCCCGGGCGGACCGGCCCCGCGTTGTCCACAGGCCCGGTGGGCTCGTATGCCCGGTTCGCCCCTGCTCCCGGCCTGCGAGGAATGTTCGCGCCGCCGCGCACGTTGCCGATGACAGTTTTCCATCCGACCAGAAGGAGCACCTCGATGCCCGGCACCATCACGATGTACAGCACCACCTGGTGCGGCTACTGCCGTCGGCTGAAGTCCCAGCTCGACCGCGAGGGCATCGGCTACACCGAGGTCAACATCGAGGAGGACCCGGCGTCGGCCGACTTCGTGGAGAAGGTCAACAACGGCAACCAGGTGGTGCCGACCCTGCTGGTGGTGCCGGTCGGCGGCGGCGAGGGCGTCGCCCTGACGAACCCCTCGCTCGCCCAGGTCAAGGCCGCCCTGGCCGCCTGAGCACGGCGCATTCACGAGTGCCCCTCCGCGGCCGCGGAGGGGCACTCGTGCGTTCAGGCCCGCTCACCGAGGGCGTAGACGAGGCGGTTGCGGTCCGCGCAGTAGCGGGTCTCGGTGACCCGGATCGGGCCGGCCGCGGTGAAACCGGTGCGCAGCTGGACCAGCAGCGGGACGCCGGGGCCGGCCTGGAACCACTGGGCCTCCTCCGGGTTGGGCATCCGGGCGGCGAGCTCGTCCACGCAGCCGATCTCGACATGCCCGGAGTCCGCCAGCGCGACCTCGTCGCCGCCCTCCACCGGGTCGGGGTCCATCAGCGCGGTCCCCGCGGCCAGCGCGACCGGGTAGTGGCTCTCCTCGATGGACCACGGTTCGCCGTCCATGTGGCGCAGCACCCGGCGCAGCACCACCGCCTCCCCGGCCTTGATCCGCAGCCGGTCGGTGATGTCAGTGGTCGCTCGTACGATCAGCATCTGGAAGTCGGCCGACAATTTCCGACCGGCCTGATCGGCCTCTTCCGCATAAGCGGACGAGGGGGGAGTCAGCGGGGTTCCCTTGCCGGGATCCGTCGGTGATCGATATGCATGGTGATCGAGGATCGGATGATCCTTGAGGTAGGTCCCTTTTCCCTGCACACGGACCAGCAGACCTTCATTGACCAGCACATCAACTGCTAGTCGGACAGTATTACGAGCTACCCCGTACTGGTTTTCCAGCTCGCTTTCGACGGGGAGCGACTCCCCGCTCTGCCACTCGCCGGTCATGATCCTGCGCCGCAGATCGGCGGCCAATCGCTGATATTTGGGAGCCTGTCCCGGGCCACGAGAAATGTTCACTCAGCGAATGTAGCCATTTGGCTTGCGCTCCATAGGAGAAACCAGCCAACATAAGTCAAGATTGGGGCAATCCCAACTATTCCAACCACTTGCGAACAATGAACAACCATGCCCCGGATGGAGCAACGGCACCCGGAGCAGCATCCATCAGCCACCTCGCACGGCCGGAGCAGCCACGATGAACAACCGGAGAGCCTGGGCCGCGATCGCCTCCTTCCCCCCGCACCCGGAGAACGTCCGCCATGCCCGGCGGATCGCCAGGACCGCGCTGGCGGCCTGGGGCGCGGACGACCTCGTCGACAGCGCGGAGATGCTGGTCTCCGAACTGGTCACCAACGCCATGCGCTACGGGTGCGGGCCCGTCGACCTGACCCTCGCCCTCACCGGGGACAGCCTGCGGATCGCCGTGGCCGACGAGGGCCCGTGCCTGCCGGTGCCCCGCACCGCCTGCGACGACGCCCAGAGCGGCCGCGGTCTGATGATCGTCGAGATGCTGGCCGACAGCTGGGAGGTCTCGGTCAGGCTCACCGGCAAGACGGTGAGCTGCACCCTGGCCCTGCCGGCGGTCAAGGCCGTGTCGTCGGAAGAGGAGCTGCCCGACTTCGAGGCGGCACTCGCCGCCACGGTGAACAGCAGCGAGCCCCGTGTCCGCCCTTCGGGTGAACACGGGGCGTGAGGTGAATCAGGGGCGCGCGGAGTAGACCCGCACTCCCCAGAACTCACGTCCGCTTCTGCCGGGGCTACCAGCTCTCCGGCAGCGGTCCCCCGTACCAGAGCTCGACGAGCCTGCGGGCGATGGAGATCCCGGAGGGCGGCAGCACCGTCCGATCCGCCATGCCCGCCTTGAGGTCCTCCCGGCTGAACCAGGCCGCCTCGGAGAGCTCCTCGCCGTCGACGGTGATGTCGGTGCCGCCGTCGCGCTCGTCCGCGCGCGCGACGAAGCCCAGCATCAGGCTGGCCGGGAAGGGCCAGGGCTGGCTGGCGACATAGGTCACGGTGGCCAGGTCGACCCGCACCCCCGCCTCCTCGGCGACCTCCCTGGCCACCGCCTGCTCCAGCGACTCCCCCGGCTCCACGAAACCGGCCAGGGTCGAGTAGCGCCCCTCCGGCCACAGCGCGTGGCGTCCCAGCAGCGCACGGTCCTGGGCGTCGGTCACCAGCATGATCACCGCGCCGTCGGTCCGCGGGTAGTGCTCCTGCGCGCACGAGGTGCAGCGCCGCACATGGCCCGCGGACGCGACCGACGTGGGGTTGCCGCAGCGCGAGCAGAAGCGGTGCGAGCGGTGCCAGTTCTGCAGCGCCACCGAGTGGACCAGCAGCCCCGAGTCGCGGGCTCCCAGCAGTCCGCCGACCTCGCGCAGCCCGGCCGGGCGGGCGTCTCCGTCCAGCCGTCCCGGCAGCGAGTCCAGGGACACGGCGAAGTAGGAGACCCCGTCGTCGCCGGTCCCCAGGAAGTAGCGCTCTCCGGCGTCCGGCGCCTCGAAGGACGGCACCAGCACCAGCTCGCTGCCGTCCTCGGTGTCCACCACGAACGCCTGGCCCTCGGCGACGACCAGGACCCGGGTGTCCGGGTGGCTCCAGGCCGCGGCGAGCCAGGGCTCGTCGAGCCGGTGCTCCGCCGCACGGTCCACGCCCGCGCGCGCCAGTGGCAGCGGAGCCGCCCCGCCGACAGCTCCCTCGATGGCGTCCTGCGACTGCACAGTCATGTACCCATCTCCCCCATCATCAGAATTTCCACTGACCTGCCAACCCCGTTGTCCGGAGCAATTTCCAATCACCTGGCGAAAGATCGACTACGCCTCGGGCGCGGTCCAGCTCTCCGCGAGGTCGGCCCACAGGTACGCACTGGCCTCCACGCCCTTCGCGAGCAGGTCGAGCTCCACCTTCTCGTTGACGGAGTGCCAGCCGTCCGAGGGGACCGAGATGCCCAGGAAGAGCACGGGGGCTCCGAGCACGTCCTGCAATTCGGCCGCAGGTCCTGATCCACCCTCACGAGTGAACCTGATCTTCTGTTCGAATGCGCGGCCCATGGAGCGGGCGACGGCCTGCAGCGCCGGGTGGTCCAGCGGCGTCAGGCACGGACGGGTCGAGCCGGTGAAGGTCAGCTCATGCCGGACACCGGCCGGGAGCTGCCGGCTCACCCAGTCCGTGACGGACTGCCTGATCTTCTCCACGTCCTGCCCGGCGACCAGCCGGAAGGACAGCTTGAGGTGCGCCTCGGCCGGGACGATGGTCTTGCCGCCGGGGCCGGTGTAGCCGCCCCAGATGCCGTTCACCTCGGCGGTCGGCCGCGCCCAGATGCGCTCCAGGGTGCTGAAGCCCTCCTCGCCCAGCGTCGCCCGCGACTTGGCGACGGAGAGCCACTGCCCCTCGTCGAAGGGCAGCTCGGCGAACAGCTCGCGCTCCAGCGCGGTCAGCTCCACCACGCCGTCGTAGAACCCGGGGATCGCCACCTGGCGCTCGGCCGTGTGCAGGGCGGCGACCAGCCGGGCGGCCTCGGTCGCGGGATTGGGCACCGCGCCGCCGAAGGAGCCGGAGTGGATGTCCTGCGAGGGGCCGAAGAGGTCGATCTGGCACTCCACCATGCCGCGCATTCCGGTGCAGACGGTCGGGGTGGACTCGGACCACATGCCGGTGTCGGAGATCATCACCACGTCCGCGGCCAGCCGGTCGGCGTGCTTGCGGATCAGCGCGCCGAAGTTCGGCGAACCCGACTCCTCCTCGCCCTCGATCAGCAGCTTGAGGTTGACGGCCGGGGCGCTGCGCCCGGTCACCGCGAGGTGCGCCCGCACGCCCAGGGTGTGGAAGAAGACCTGCCCCTTGTCGTCCGCCGCACCGCGCGCGAACATCCGACCGTCCTTCACGACCGGCTCGAACGGGTCGGTGGCCCAGCCGTCCTCACGGGCGGCGGGCTGGACGTCGTGGTGCCCGTAGACCAGAACGGTCGGCGCGGCGGCCTCCCCCGAGGGCCATTCGGCGAAGACCGCCGGCAGGCCGCCCCCCTCCGTCTCCAGCACCTCCACGACGGGGAAGCCCGTCGCGCGCAGTGCGTCCGCCAGCCACTCCGCCGAACGGCGCACCTCTCCGGCCCGGCCGGGGTCGGCCGAGACCGAGGGGATACGCAGCCAGGAGGCCAGGTCGTCAAGGAAAGCGGGGCGGTGCTGGGAGATGAACTCGCGGACCGCGCTGTCCGGGGAAGTCGTCATGGGGACGACTCTAGTTCGAACTTCTGCGCGGCCCCGCACCGACTTCGGCCGGGGCGGACCCTCCGCGACCGCGCGGCCCCCGCGACACACTATGTTCGGGGGGTGAGCCAGCTGCGCATCGCGACCTTCAACCTGCTGCACGGGCAGCCCCTCGACCCGGAGGGCAGGCCCCTGGCGCTCCCCTCCGATCCGGCCGCGCCGCTGGCCGAGGCGGTCGCCGCGCTGGACGCGGACGTCCTGGCGATGCAGGAGGTGGACCGCTACCAGCAGCGCTCGGGCCTGGTCGACCAGGCCGCCGTCGCCGCCAAGGCGCTGGGCGCCGCGGACTGGCGGTTCGCAGCCGCGCTGCACGGCCGCCCCGCGCCGGTGGCCGGGTGGATCCCGGAGCCGGGCGTGCACGGCCTCCAGGTCTACGGGCCCGACTCCGTCTGCGGGGAGCCCGGCGGTGAACCGCCCGCCTACGGAACGGCCCTGATCACCCGGCTGCCGGTGCACCACTGGCGGGCCAGGCGCTTCGCCCCCGCCCCCTTCGGGCTGCCGCTGCGGGTCGCCGGACGGCGCGGGCTGACCCCCGTCCCCGACGAACCGCGGGCGGCGATCGCGGCGGTCCTGGAGGGGCCCGCCGGTCCCTTCACCGTGGTCGCGGCGCACCTCTCCTTCGTGCCCGGATGGAACATGGGCCAGCTCGCGGGCATCCGCCGCTGGATCGCCGACCTGCCCGCGCCGTACCTGCTGCTCGGGGACTTCAACCTGGTCGGCGCGGTGCCCCGGACGGTGCTCGGCGGCGCGGCGATGGTGGACGGGATCGGGGGCCGCTCGCCGTACTCGCGGCAGGCGCGCGAGGCGCGCCGCGCCCGGCGGGTGCTCACCCGCTCGGAGCGGCCCCGGCGAACCCGCCCGGTCGGCCCGCTGCCCCGGCGCACCATCCTGCAGGGCTGGCGCGACCTGGCCCGCACCCCCACCTACCCGGCGCACCGGCCCGCCGTGCAGTTCGACCACGTGCTCGCGGTCGGCATCCCGCGCAGCGCCGTGCGCTCGACCAGCACCCCGGCGGTCGGTGTGTCCGACCACCGGCCGCTGCTGGTCGAGCTGGAGCTCCGGTCGCGGACCGACCCTAGGAGCTGACCCCCTCGCTGGCGCCGCCCCGAGGGGGAGCGATCCGGTGCAGCGACGGCGCGGCCCCGGCCCGGGGCTGCGCGACCGGCTCGAACTGCAGCAGCAGCATCGCCGCGTCGTCGCCGCCGGGCAGGCGGCCGACATGGCGGCGCACATCCTCGTGCACCCGCTCCAGCACATCGGCCGGGTCGTCGTCGACGGCGCAGTCCTGCAGCCGGTCGGCCAGCGGGTAGAAGACGCCCCAGCGGTCGCGGGCCTCGATCACCCCGTCGGTGTAGAGCAGCAGCCGGTCGCTGTCCTCGAACCGGAACCTGAGGACCGGAGGGCAGACCTCGGCCGGCTCCAGCACCCCCAGCGGGGGCACCGTGTGCTCGGGCTCCATCAGGTAGGAGGGCTCCTCGCCGCGCAGCAGCAGGGGGCCGGGATGACCGCAGTTGACGATCTCGGTGACCCCGTCGGGCCCGACGCTGACCAGCACCAGGGTGACGAACTCCTCGTCCAGCCCGTCGTGGTCGGCCTCGTTCAGGATCCGGTCGAGGCTGACCGCGAGCCAGCCGGCGACCCTGTCCAGCGCGGGCTCCTGGTGGGCGGCCTCCCGGAAGGCCCCGAGGACGGCGGCCGCGGTCTCCACCGCGCCCAGGCCCTTGCCGCGCACATCGCCGATCACCGCGCGGACGCCGTAGCGGGTCTGCATCACCTCGTAGAGGTCACCGCCGATGCTGGCGTGGGCGGCGGCCGCGGCGTAGTGGACCGCGGCCCTGACCGGGCCGATCCGGTCGGGAATGGGGCGCAGCAGCACCCGCTGGGCGACCTCGGAGACCAGGCGGGCGTCGGCGAGGGCCTGCTCCTGACGGTTGCGCAGCTTCACGCTGGCCGCGCCGATCACGGCGATCAGAATGATCGCGAAGACGCTGGCGCCGTTCACCGACTGCCCGGTGGTGTGGTCGAATCCGGCCAGGGCCAGGGCGACGCCGCTGGTCAGGCCTCCGATGACCAGCGGGTACCAGGTGCGGTTGCTGACCACCGCGGCGAGGGCGGGGCCCACCGTGAGCGCGGGCTCGAAGGTGGCGTCGGGGCTGCGGCTGGCGGCGTCGAGCGCCAGCACGAGGGCGACGCCTATGAAGGGCAGCACCAATATCGCGCGGTTCCAACTGGTACGGCGAAGAAACCTTCCGGCGGGACTCAACGTCTGTTTCTCCTGCGTGCGCTGTGCTACGGCTGCGGGCGGATTAGGGACGGTGACTGTTCGTCGTTCGGAACTGCACATCTTTTGACTGGTCTGTGCCAACACATTAGGCGCGAAAAGGACAGGCTGCACAGCCCCTTCACAATACTTCCGTGGCCCCCACATCCATCAACCGCCCGTTTGGAGTAATGCCGGTCATCAGCTCCTCCAACTCCTCCCTCCCGGGAAGAGGTGACGGGCGCACGACACTACCGCTGCGGACATAAAGAAAAGCTGCGGATACCCGTTCGGGCGGCACACCCCGCAACTCCGCCCAGGCAAGCCGGTACACCGCCAGCTGCAGCGGGTCGGCGGTCTCCCGCAGATTGGTCTTCCAGTCGACGACCTCGTAGCTGTCGGGGCCCGTCCGGTAGACCGCGTCGATCCTCCCACGCACCACCCGGCCCGCCAGCAGCAGCTGGAACGGGGCCTCGACCCGGTAGGGGGTCAGCGTGGCGTAGGGGGTGCGCAGGAACGCCTCCTTCAACCGGTCCAGGTCCTGCTCGTCCTCGATCCCCTCGTCCTCCGCGCCGGGGAGGTCACCCTCGCCGAGCAGCATCAGCGGCTCGAACCGGGCCTCCACCCAGGCGTGGAACCGGGTGCCGCGCCTGGCAGCCGGCTGCGGGGGGCGCGGCATCGGGCGGGCCAGCTCACGGGCGAACCCGTCCGGGTCGGCCGCCAGCCTCAGCAGCTGGGAGGCGGACAGCGCCGCCGGCAGCGGAACCTCGCGACGGGTGCCCCTGGCCCGCAGCAGCTCACCGGAGAGCGCTTCGAGGTCGCGGTCCCAGGAGTCGGCCGTCCGCTGCTCCTCCGGGACCAGCTCCGGCGTCTCGGCTACCTCGCCGCGCAGCCCGGCGAGGACCCTCAGCCCGGCGCCGCGCCGCGCCGCCTGGGCCCCGGGGTCCAGCGGCAGCGGCCACGGATGCCCGGCGTCCCGCACCAGCGAGGGATTCTCCGCGCCCTCCTCCGGGGCCTGCGCCCAGACCTCGATCTCGCCGCCGGTACCGCGCTCGCAGTAGCCGCGCAGGTCGTCGAGGAAGGACGACGGGCCCCTGGGCTTCTTCTGCGAAGGGCCCCACCAGTGCCCGGAGGCCAGCAGCAGGCTGCGCGGCCGGGTGAAGGCGACATAGCCGAGGCGGAGCTCCTCCACCGCCGCGTGGGCCTTCATCTCGGCGGTGAACGCCTTCATCCCGGCGCTGTTCCACGGCGGGGTGCCGGGCAGGGTCGCACCGTCCCCCCGCAGCTCGTGCGGCAGCACCTCGGCCCGGCCGGTCCAGCGCTCACGCCCCCGCTCGCCGGGGAACGCCCCCTTGACCAGACCGGGGACGGCGACCACGTCCCACTCCAGCCCCTTGGACTTGTGGACGGTGAGGACCTTCACCGTGTCGTCGCCGCCGGGCAGGGTGTTGTCCAGGCCCCGGTCGAACTCCTGCGCGGCCCGCAGAAAGCCCAGGAAGGCGGCGAGCGAGGGGTCGCCGTCGAGGTCGGCGAAACCGGCCGCGACATCCAGGAAGGCGTGCAGGGTCTCATTCCGCCGGGCCGCCAGCGCATGCGGCGACGCGGAGAGCTCGACCTCGAGCCCGGTCACGGCCAGGACCCGGTGCAGCACGTCCATCAGCGGCTCGGCCAGCGCGCGGCGCAGCTCCCGGATCTCGGCCGCCAGCCGCGCGAACCGGGCCCTGGCCTCCTCGGAGAAGGCCTGGTCCGGCCTGCCGCCCGGTCCGCCGTCGTGCCGGTCCGACCGCTCCGGCAGCAGAAAGGTCTCCAGCGCGTCCGCGAGCGAGACCACCTCGGTGGGGTCCACATCGGCCACCGCCTCGGACAGCCGGTCGCGCTCGCCCACCCCGCTGCCGACCCGCACCAGCTCCCTGGCCCGGCGGCCGAGCAGCGCCAGGTCGCGCGGGCCGATCCGCCAGCGCGGGCCGACCAGCAGCCGCACCAGCGCGGCATTGGCGGTGGGGTCCTGCAGGACCTCGCAGGTGGCGACCAGGTCCTCGACCTCCGGCAGGTTCAGCAGCCCGGACAGGCCGACGACCTCCACCGGGATGTCGCGGGCGACCAGGGCCGCGTGCATGTCGGGGAACAGGTCGCGCCCGCCCCGGCACAGCACGGCGATCCGGCCGGGCGGGGTGCCGGTGCCGACCAGGTGCGCGATGGAGTCGGCGAGCCAGGCGACCTCCTCGTCGTAGGTCTCCAGCAGCGCGCAGCGCAGGAAACCGTCGCGCTCGGCCCCGGGAGCCGGGCGCAGCGCCTCGACCCCCTCGTGCATCCCGCGCAGCGGCGCGGACAGTTCGTTTGCGAAGTCGAGCAGCCGGCCCCCGCTCCTGCGGTTCTCGGAAAGCGAATAGCGCCGCGCGGGGCCGCCGTCGGACTCCGGGAAGTGGACCGGGAAATCGTCGAGGTTGGCCACGGACGCCCCCCTCCAGCCGTAGATGGCCTGGCAGGGGTCGCCGACGGCGGTGACCGGATGGCCGCCCACCCCGAACAGGCCCGCGAGCAGCAGGCGCTGGGCGACGGAGGTGTCCTGGTACTCGTCCAGCAGCACGACCCGGAACTGTGCCCGCAGCAGCCGGCCGACCTCGGGGTGCCCCTGGGCCAGCCGGGCGCAGGCGGCGATCTGGTCGCCGAAGTCCATCAGCCCGGCCTCCCGCTTGCGGAGGCGGTAGCGCCGGACCAGGTCGGCGAGCTCCAGCCGGGTGGCGGCGGTGCGCGGGACCTTGCGCAGATCCTCGTTGCTGAGCTTCACCCCCTCCAGCCGGGCGATCAGCGCGGTGTCGTACGCCTGCAGCTGCCCGGGGTCGACCAGGTGCTCGGCGAGTTCGCCGTCCAGGGTCAGCAGCTCGGCGATGAGTGTGGAGAAACTGCTGGTCAGCGCCGGGTAGGGGCCGGGGGCCTGGCGCAGCACCCGGGCAGCCAGCTGGTACCTGGTGGCGTCGGCCAGCAGTCTGACGTCCGGCTCCAGGCCGATGCGCAGACCGTGGTCCTTGAGCAGCCGCCCGGCGAAGGCGTGGTAGGTCGAGATCTCGGGCTCGCCCGGGGCGTCGTCGTCACCGCCTGCCTGCTCCTGCTCCACCACCCCGGCCTGCGCCAGCGCCCTGCGGACCCGCTCGGCGAGCTCCCCGGCGGCCTTGTTGGTGAAGGTGAGCCCCAGCACCTGCTCCGGCCTGACCTGTCCGGTGCCGACCAGCCAGACCACCCGCGCCGCCATCACCGTGGTCTTGCCGCTGCCCGCGCCCGCGACGATCACCGCGGGGGCGAGGGGGGCGGTGATCGCCGCCAGTTGCTCCGCGGTGAAGGGGATGCCCAGCAGCCGCGAGAGCTGCTCGGGGTCGGTGATGGCCGGGCTCACTCCTGAGACGCTACCGGTGGCCACTGACAGCCGCCGAGGCGAGACCCGGGAGCCGGGCAGGCGGGGGCCCGCTCACTCGACGACCTGGCGGCCCTCGGGGTGGCCGCTGCAGCTGCGGCGGAAGGCGCAGTGGTCGCAGGAGGGGCCGACGGTGGGGACGAAGCGCTCGTTGACGACCCGGTCCGCGGCCTGCGCCAGCAGGTCCTCGATCCAGGCCGAGTCACCGGCCACCGAGGGCTGGGGCTGGACCCTGGGCTGCTCCTCGTGGCCCTTGCCGGCCGGCTGCCGCAGCTGCACCAGCTCGGCGCCGCCCGGTTCGGGGCGCTCCCCGGCGAACGCCTCGAGACCGTCCACCGCGCCCTCGCGCACGGCCAGCTGGTACACCCCCAGCTGCGGGTGGACCAGCAGGTCGGGCCCCGACACCACCCGCTTGCCGGTCTTGAAGTCCACGACGAAGGCCGCGCCGGTCGCCTCGTCGCGCTCGACCCGGTCCATGCTGCCGCGGATGTGCACCGCGTGGTCGCCGACCTTGAGCTCCACCTCGAAGGGGTGCTCCGTGGCCACCGGCACCCGGCCCCGCTCATTGGCGTGCCAGGCCAGGAACCGCTCCAGGGCCGCCCTCGCCTCGCCCTTCTCCTGCTCGGACTTCCACGGGGCGTCGAAGGCCAGGGCGTCCCAGACCGTGTCCAGGCGCTCCATCAGCACGCCCAGGTCCGCGGGGGTCCGCCCCGACCCCACCTCGTCCGCCAGCACATGCACCACGTTCCCGAAGCCCTGGGCACCGCTCGAGGCGCTCTCCGCCCGCACCTCCCGCCCCAGGAACCACTGCAGCGCGCAGGAGTTGACCTGCTCCAGCGCACTGCCCGACAGCTCCAGCGGCCACTGCGGGTCACGGACCGGCACGGCGTTCTCGGTCGCGTCGGCCATGCCCCACCAGCGGTGCGGGTGCGCGGAGGGGACCAGGGCCACGCCGTCCTCGTCGGCGAGCCCGGCGAGCCGGGTCAGCCGCTCCACCGCCGCCGCCCGCAGTCCGGGGCTCGCCGCCGGGTCCACACCGGTCGCCCGCAGCTCGGCGACCAGGGCGGCGACGGCGAGCGGGCGGCGCGGGCGGTGGGTGACGTCCTCGACCCGGACCTCCGGGGTCCTGGTGCCGTCGGGCAGCTCCCGGTAGAGCTCGCGCAGGAAGCGCGAGGGCTCGTCCCCGTCGTCGGCCGGGGCCTTCACCGCCGTGACGATCAGCCGCTCCTTCGCCCGGGTGGCGGCGACATAGAAGAGCCGGCGCTCCTCGCCGAGCAGCGCGCCGGGGCTGAGCGGTTCGGCCAGCCCGTCGCGGCCGATCCGGTCGGCCTCCAGCAGCGAGCCGCGCCGCCGCAGGTCGGGCCAGAGCCCCTCCTGCACCCCGGCGACCACGACCACCCTCCACTCCAGCCCCTTGGAGCGGTGCGCGGTCAGCAGCCGCACCGCGTCGGGGCGCACGGTCCGCCCGGACAGCGTGTCCGCGGCGATGTCCTGCTGTTCCAGCTCGGCCAGGAAGTTGAGCGCGTCGCGCGGACCGCGGACCCGCTCGACGGAGCGGGCGGCGGTCTCGAAGAGCGCGCAGATCGCATCCAGGTCGCGGTCCGCGTTGCGGCCGGCCGTCCCGGGCCGCAGCGCCGCCGCCTCCAGACGCTGCCGCCAGCGCTCGGAGCCGTCCCACAGCGCCCACAGGGCGTCCTCGGCGGAGGCGTCCCCGGCCAGCATCTCCCGGACCTTGCGCAGCAGCTGGCCGAGGTGGTGGGCCTTGCGCGCATGCGGCCCGTCCAGCGTGACCAGGCGCTCGGGCTCGGCCAGGGCCTCCCGCACCAGCTGCTCGGCGGGGCGCACGGCGCGCTGGTGCTCGACCGGGAGCGCACGGATCGCCGCGCGCTCGTCCTCGCGGAGCGCACGTCCCAGGCGGCGCAGGTCCGCGCCGTCGAGGCCGCCCAGCGGACCGGTGAGCAGGGTGTGCGCCAGCTCCGAGGTCAGCGGGTCGGCCGTGTGCGGCGCGCCGTCCACCGCGCGGCGGCGGTCGTGGGCCGCGCCGTCGGCGCACACCCGCAGGCCGGTGAGCAGCGGGGCGACCGCCGGTTCTGCGTGCAGCGGCAGGTCGTCACCGTCGATCTCCAGCGGCACCCCGGCCGAGCTCAGCGCCCGCCGGAAACCGGGGATGGACCGGCCGCCGGCCCGGACCAGCACCGCCATCTCGCCCCAGGGGACGCCCTCCTCCAGATGGGCCCGCCGCAGCAGGTCGGCGATGTTGTCGATCTCCGACCCCGGGGTCGGGTAGGTGTAGACCTCGACCCGGCCGCCCTCCCGCGAGGCGATCAGCTGCCGGTGCTGCGCCAGTGCCTCGGCCGGCAGCCGCCCCATCGGCATCCGCTGGGTGACCGTGCGGCTGGACGCGAGCAGCGTCGAACCGGCCCGGCGGGACACCCGCAGCACCCTGATCGGGGCGGGGCGGCCGTCCGGCTGCGGGAAGTCGCGCGGGAAGTCGAGGATGCCGTTGATGTCGGCGCCGCGGAAGGCGTAGATGGACTGGTCGGGGTCGCCGACCGCGACCAGCTCCCGACCGCCCCCCGCCAGCGCGTGCAGCAGTCTGACCTGGGAGGGGTCGGTGTCCTGGTACTCGTCCACGAACACCACCCGGTACTGCCGCCGCAGTTCCTCGCTGACCTCGGGCCGCTCGGCCAGCAGCACCGCGCGGTGGACCAGCTCCGAGTAGTCCAGGGTGCCCTGGGCGTCCAGGACGTCCAGGTACTCGGCCAGGAAGTCGGCGGCCGCCGCCCAGTCGGGGCGGCCGACCCGGGCCGCGAAGTCGCGCAGCTCGCCGTCGCCGAGGCCGAGTTCGCGGGCGCGGGCCAGCACCGCGCGCACCTCGTCGGCGAAGCCGCGGGTGGTCAGGCAGGCGCGCAGCTCGTCCGGCCAGCGGATGCCCAGGCCGGCCCTGGCATCCTCGGCGCCGCCGGTGAGCAGGTCGCGGACCATCACGTCCTGCTCGGGCCCGGAGAGCAGCCGGACAGGGTCGGCGAAGAGCTGCGGGTCCTGGTGGGCGCGGAGCAGGGCGTAGCAGAACGAGTGGAAGGTGGTGGCCTGCGGCGTGCCGCGGCCCCCGGCGACGCCGATCCGCGCGGTCATCCGGTCCCTGAGCTCCACCGCCGCCTTGCGGCTGAAGGTCAGCACCAGGATCTCCTCGGCCGGGACGCCCTCGGTGATCCTCCTGGTCACCGCCTCCACCAGGGTGGTGGTCTTGCCCGTGCCGGGACCCGCGAGCACCAGCAGCGGGCCGCCCCTGTGGTCCACGACGGCCTGCTGGAAGGCGTCGAGCACGGGGGGCACGGGCGACGCGAGCGGGTCGCGCACCAGGCGGTACGCGCCGCCGCGCACGGGGGTGGCGGGCTTCGAGGTCATGAACACGGTCCAGGGCAGGTACAGAAACGCAGAGGAGTCACGGAAGGCGGCTCACGAGCCGCCCGCTGACGCGAGCCTACGACTCTCCCCCGTCGAGCACCCCGCTGTCAGCCGTTCCCGTCCCAGCGGGCGCGGAGGAGGTCGATCCGGGGCATGCTGTCCCGGCCGCGCACCGAGCGCAGCGGCGTCCCCTCCTCGCGGTACCGGTCGAGTGCGCGCAGCTCGTGGCCCGGCAGCAGCGCGCCGTCCGAGCGCACCACCCGCCACCAGGGCACGGCCGCGCCGTAGAGCGTCATCACCCGCCCCACCTGGCGCGGTCCGCCCTGCTCCAGGTACTCCGCCACATCGCCGTAGGTCATCACCCGTCCGGACGGGATGCGCTCCACCAGTTCCAGCACGCATTCGGCGAACAACGGCAGGGAACCTGAATTCTCTTCTTCGTTCACGCGCCGCATTGTGTCCCATCGCACTGACACGACCGGGTGGTGCAGACATGGAACCTCCTCGCTCACCCGGGCGGGGGAATGTAGCATCCGCCGAGGGCTCACCGGAAAGCCACCTGGTACCGACACGCACCCCTTACCCATGCCACCCTTGAAACGGCGGCTCCAGGCGACCAGAAGGCAAATATCACAATGACCGGATCGAACGCGAGCGCCGACCAGGCGGCGGACGTGTCCGGAGTCGTGCCCGCAGCCGCACCACCGTCCGCTGTTCCGGAACAGCAGGACCTGGGCCGCCGCGTCGACCTGGTGAAGCACCCGGCCCCGCCCGCCGCGGCGCCCGCGGAGACCCGGTCCAGTTCGCATGTCTCCGTGGACGAGCCGCTGCTCGCCGCGAGGGTGCACCGGCCGGCCGACCTGATCCGCTTCCTGCTCGGCATCCTCGGCCTCGCCGCCGTCCTGGTCATCGCCGGGATCGCCACCCACTCGACCCAGGGCCTGCAGAAGGACATCTCCTCGGGGGCCGACAAGGTCCCCGGCTTCCTGACCACGATCATGGCCTTCGTCTCCACGGCCGCCGTGCTGATCGTCCCCCTGGCCTTCGCCGTCGAACGGCTGATCAAACGGGACGGGCTGCGGGTCGCCGACGGCGTGCTCGCGGCGGTCCTCGCCCACGGCATCTCCCTGGCCGCGGACCTGTGGGTGGTCAAGGAAGCCCCGTCCGTCCTCACCTACGCGCTGACCCAGCAGCTGCCGAACCACACGCTCACCGACCCGGTCCACAGCTATCTGACCCCCGTCATCGCCTATATGACGGCGGTGGGCATGGCCAGCCGACCACGCTGGCGGGTGGCGCTGTGGGGCGTGGTGCTGATCGACTCGGTCTCGCTGCTCATCGGCGGCAACACCACGCCGCTGTCCATTGCAGTAACCATCCTGCTCGGCCTCACCGTCGCCTACGGCACCCTGTACGCCGTCGGCACCCCGAACGTCCGCCCCACCGGCGAGCACCTGCTGGCGGGCCTGCGCAAGGTCGGCTTCTCGCCGGTCAGCGCCCACCGCTCCCCCGACGGCCCCGAGGGCACCCGCCGCTACCTGGTCATGCAGCAGAGCGCCTCGCCGCTGGACGTCCATGTGATCGACCGGGAGCAGCAGGCGTCGGGCTTCTTCTACCGGATGTGGCGCAGACTGCAGCTGCGCACCGTCGCGGTCCGCTCCAGCCCCCAGTCGCTGCGCCAGGCGCTGGAGCAGGAGGCCCTGATCGCCTACGCGGTCAACGCGGCCGGGGCGCACTCACCGCATCTGCTGGCGACCTCCGAGCTCGGCCCCGACGCGGTCATCCTGGTCTACGAGCGCATCGAGGGCCGGTCGATGGACAGCGTCGACACCGGGGAGCTCACCGACCAGGTCCTCGCGGACGCCTGGGGCTCGGTCCGCGCCCTGCACGACCGGCGCATCGCCCACCGCCGGCTGACCGGCGAGTCGGTGCTGGTCACCGAGGACGGCCGGACCTGCCTGATCAACCTGGCCGGCGGCGACATCGCCTCCGGTGACCTGACCCTGCGCATGGACGTGGCGCAGCTGCTGACCACCCTCGCGCTGCGGGTGGGCGCGGAGCGCGCGGTCGCCTCGGCGAACGCCACCCTCGGCGCCGACCGCACCGCGAGCGCCCTGCCGCTGCTGCAGCCCGTCGGGCTGAACCGCTCCACCCGGCAGGCGCTCAAGCAGTACAACCGGGCCCGCAAGGCCGAGACGGACGCCCTGCACGCCGAGCAGATCAAGTCCGGGGTCAAGGTCGAGGACGCGCTGGCGGCGGCACCGGAGGCGGCCGACCTGCTGTCGCAGATCCGCGAGCAGATCCTGGAGATCGTCCCGCAGGCCCCGGTGGTGCCGGCCAACCTGCAGCGGCTGAAGCCCAAGACCCTGATCACGGTGATCGCCGGGGCCTTCGCCGGCTATCTGCTGCTGAGCCAGCTGGTGGCGAGCAATCCGACGACGGCCTTCAGCCATGCCAAGTGGACCTGGGCGCTGCTGGCCCTGGCCGCCTCGGCGATCAGCTACGTGGGCGCGGCCATGAGCCTGGCCGGCTTCGTCCCGGAGCGGCTGCCCTTCTGGCGGACGATCGCGGCGCAGGTCGCCGGATCGTTCGTGAAGCTGGTCGCCCCGGCGGCCGTGGGCGGGGTGGCGCTCAACGCCCGCTTCCTCCAGCGCGCCGGGGTCCGCTCGGGCCAGGCGGTGGCCAGTGTCGGCGCGGCCCAGCTGGTGGGCCTGGGGATGCACATCCTGCTGCTGCTGGGCTTCGGCTTCGTGGCCGGGACGGGGCAGAGCTCGGACATCCCCTCCTCCCGGACGGTGATCGCCGGGCTGCTGGTCGCGGCCGTGCTGGTACTGATCGTCGCGGCGATCCCGCCGGTGCGGCGCTGGCTGACGATCCGGGTGAAGTCGCTGTTCATCGGCGTGATCCCGCGCATGCTCGACCTGCTGCGGTCGCCCACCAAGCTGGCCACCGGCTTCGGCGGCATCATCCTGGTCTCGCTGGCCTTCGTGGCCTGCCTGGACGCCAGCGTCCGCGCCTTCGGCGGCCACCTGCCGTTCGCGACCATCGCCGTGGTCTACCTGGCCGGCAACGCCGCGGGCTCCGCCGTGCCGACACCGGGCGGCATCGGCGCGATCGAGGCGCTGCTGATCGCCGGGCTCACCGGCGCGGGCCTGGCCGGGGTGCAGGCGACCTCGGCCGTGCTGCTGTTCCGGCTGCTGACCTTCTGGCTGCCGGTGCTGCCCGGCTGGATCGCCTTCAGCTACCTGCAGCGCAAGCAGGCACTGTAGCGCGCGCAGGGCGCGGAGTCGCCCGTACTAGTCGAGTTGGGCCAGGCCCTCGGCGGCGATCTTCTCGAAGACCGCGAGGTCGGCCTCGAAGACGGAGTCGAGGACGGGCCAGTGGATGACGATCTCGGTGATCCCCAGCTGCTGGTAGGTCCCGGCCCAGTCGACGAAGGCGTCGAGGGACTCCAGGGGCTTCTCGACGGTGGAGCCCTCCATCAGCACCTTGTCGATCGACGCGAAGTCGCGTCCTCGGGCCTCGCAAGCGGTGCGCAGTTTGGCCAGCTGGGCCGCGACCACGTCGGGGGCCTGGTTGACGGGGGTGTTGTCCTGGCCGCGCGGGCTGCCGTAGGTGACCCAGCCCTGGCCGTACTCGGCGGCCAGCCGCAGCCCGCGCGGCCCCGTCGCCGCGACGTAGAACGGGACCCGGGGCTGCTGCACGCAGCCGGGGATGTTGCGGGCCTCGACTGCGGAGTAGTACTCGCCCCGCTCGGTGGTCGCGTCCTGGGTCAGCAGCTTGTCCAGCAACGGCAGGAACTCGTCGAACCGGTCCGCCCGCTGCTTCGGCGTCCAGGCCTCCTGCCCCAGCACGGTCGCGTCGAATCCGGACCCGCCCACGCCGATCCCCGCCGTCAGGCGCCCGCCGGATATGTCATCGACCGTCAGCAGCTCCTTCGCCAGCGTCACCGGATGCCGGAAATTCGGAGAGGTCACCAGCGTGCCCAGCCGGATCCGCTCGGTTGCGCAGGCCGCAGCGGTCAGCGTCGGCACCGCCCCGTACCACGGCGCGTCCCGAAGGCTCCGCCAGGACAGGTGGTCGTAGGTGTAGGCGGTATGGAAGCCGAGGTCCTCGGCGCGACGCCAGATCTCCTGACCGTCGCTCCAGCGGTAGATCGGCATGATCACTGTGCTCAGACGCATGATTATCGACCTTACGAGAGGGTTTCGCCGCCATGCGGCATGCTTTCCATGGTCATCAGTGTGACCGGTATCACCGGTGCGGATCAGTCCTTTGACGATCCGTCCGAAGCCGTGCCGGCCCTCGGGATCCACAGGAACGAGGCCGTGGCTGCCGCGACCAACAGCCCGCCCGCCGCCACCGCCGAGAATCGCAGGCCGGTCGCCATGCCGAAACCGGTGGTCGAGATCAGCAGGCCGAAGAGGGTGACGCCGAGCGCGCCGCCCGCCTGCCTGCACGAGCTGAGCAGGCCCGACACCACGCCCGCCCGTTCGGCGGGGACCGATTCGAGCAGGGCCGTCATCATCGGTGGGGAGGCGAGACCGCCGCCGATTCCGATCGGGATCGTGGACAGCAGCAGGAGCCAGGTCGGTCCGTGCGATCCGACGGCCAGGATCCCCATGAAGCCGCAGGCGGACAGGAGTTGCGCGCCTGCCATGGGGTAGCGCGGTCCGACCAGCCGGGTGATCCTGCCCGCCAGGAGGTTCGCGGCCAGGACGAAGAACGTCATCGGCAGGAACGAGAGCCCGGTCCTGATCGGGGACCAGCCGCGCTCCTGCTGGAAGGTGAGCGAGAGGACGAACAGGATGCCGTAGAAGGAGAAGTTCAGCGCGAACCCTGTCGCCAGGCAGGAGACGAACACCCGCGACCGCAGTTCCCGCAGGTCGACCATGGGGGCGCGGACGGTCGACTCGACCCGCAGGAACCAGATCACCGCGGCGACCGAGACGAGCAGCGGAACGAGCACCATGGGCGACCGTACGCCCCTGGGAGCGATCTCGATCACGGCGAATGTGAAACCGGTGAGCGCGACGATGGCCGAGACCTGCCCGGCCAGGTCGAACGAGGTGCGCTGCGGGACCGAGCGAGTGGCCCGGGAGAGGCCGGCCACGGTGAGCAGGCCGAACGGGACGTTGACGAAGAAGATGGCCTTCCAGCCCAGCAGGGAGGTCAGGAACCCGCCGGCGATCGGGCCGGCGCAGAGGGCCGCTCCCCCGCCCGCCGCCCAGAGCGCGATCGCCCTGGTGCGGGCGGCGGGGTCCGGCAGCAACTGGCGCAGCAGGGCGAGGGAGGACGGCAGCACGGCTGCGGCGGCCGCGCCCTGGAGGACCCGGGCGACGATCAGGAACGCGACGTCGGGTGCGAATCCGCAGGCAGCCGAGGCGGTCGAGAAGCCCAGCAGGCCGTAGCCGAACAGCCGGGTGGCTCCGATCCGGTCGGAGATCGTGCCTGCCGACAGCAGCAGCCCGGCGAAGGCCAGGGTGTAGCCGGCCACCACCCACTGCAGATCGGACAGGCTCGCGTGCAGCCGCAGGCCGATGGCCGGCAGCGCCACGTTCACGATCGTCGCGTCCAGGTTGATGAGGAAGAAGCCCAGGCAGGACGCCAGGATGACGACTCCGGTCCGATTCACCGCGCCCGGACCCGGACCCGGCTCCGGCTCCGCGGCCTCGGCCGGTGCGGCTGTCTTCTGACCGAGGGACCCCATGTTCGATTCAACCCTTCGTCGTTCTGCTCGGCGCACAGCGCGCCGGTGATTCCAGTGCTTCCAGTAGTACTGATGGTGCCAGTGGCTCAGGCAGGGCCGGCGGCCTCGATCTGGACCCGGTTGTCGTGGTACACGGCCCCTCGGCCCATGTCGGCGTCGCGTTCGGCCACCGTGGTGTTGACGCCCGCTCCGCCGGTCAGCTTCGACCAGTGCCCCTTCGTGGTCGCGGCGACGCCGGGGCGCACCACGTCACTGACCCTGACCGCAGCCTCGAACGAGCCGCGGTCGTTGAAGATCCGGATCGTCTGTCCGTCGGTCAGGCCGCGTCTCGCGGCGTCCTCGGGGTGCACGGCCACCGTCGGCTGCCCGGCGCGCTTGGCCAGCTTGGGCCGGTTGGCGAAGATCGTGTTCATGAAGTAGTGGGAGGCGGCCGCGATCAGGACCAGGGGGAACCGTCGGGCCAGCTCCGGATCGTCCACCTCCCGCGCGGGGGTGAAGCCCGCCACCCGGTCCAGGCCCGCCGCCTCGGCCGCAGCGGACACGAACTCCAGGCACCCCGAGGGCGTGGGGAAGCCGTCCTGGAAGAGGACCCGGTCCACCGGATGGTTCAGGCGCATCCAGCCCTCGGTTCGCAGCCGTTCCGGGGTGATGCCGTCCAGCGACGGGTGGCCGCTGTCCAGCAGTTGGCGCACGAGCTCCTCGTCGGAGTCGAACAGGCTCGGTTCGGTCAGCCCCATCCGCCGGGCCAGGCGCCGGAAGATCTCGGTGGCCGGCAGGCACTCCCCGGCGGGTTCCACGGCCGGCTCGTTCCAGCCGAGGTAGAGGTGGCCGTAGCCGGTGTGCACGTCCAGGTGTTCGGTCTGCATGGTGGTCGGCAGCACGATGTCCGCATGGTCCGCCGTGTCGGTCGGGAACTGGTCGATCACGACGGTGAAGAGATCCTCGCGGGCCAGGCCGCGCCGCACGCCGTTCTGGTCGGGGGAGCTGGCCGCCGGGTTCGCGCCGTAGACGAACAGGCACTTGACGGGCGGGTCGTCCAGGGCGAGCAGGCCTTCGGACAGGCGGGTCATCGCCAGGCTGCGGACGGGCGCCCGGCGCAGGTCGTCCCGGCGCAGCGCCGCGAGGTCTCCGCCGAAGGACCCGCCGGTCGAGTACGACAGGCCGCCGCCCAGGTGCTTCCAGTCCCCGGTCACCCCGGCCAGGCAGGCGAGCAGACGCAACGCGGCGCCGCCGCCCGCGTGCCGCTGCATCCCCATGCCGGCCCGGATCGCGGTCGGCCGGGTGCGGGCGAGCCGCTCGCCCAGTGCGGTGATCTGCTCTTCGGGTACGCCGGTGACGGCGGCCGCGCGGGCGGGTGGGAACGCCAGGATCTGCTCGCGGAACTCGGCCCAGCCCAGGGTGTGCTCGGCCAGGTAGTCGCGGTCCTCCATCCCGAGCGAGAGCACGACGTGGAGCAGTCCCAGCACCAGGGCGCCGTCGGTGCCCGGGATGGGGGCGCAGTGTTCGTCGGCCTGCTTCGCCGTCCGGCTCAGGACCGGGTCGATCGCGACCACGTGGGCGCCGTCCTGCTGCGCCTGCTTGACGAAGTGCCACAGGTGGTGGCCCGTGGTGAGGGTGTTGACGCCCCAGAGCAGGATCAGCCGGGAGTGCGCCAGCGACTCGGGGTCGATGCCCTGCTTGGTGCCGGTGGCGAAGCGGACGCCCTCGGTACCGGCGACCGAACAGATCGACATGTCGTGACCGGACGCGCCGAGGACGTTCCAGAATCGCGCGCCGGCCGGGCCGCGCATGCCCTGGAGATGACCGAGGTTTCCGGTGCCCCAGTACGGCCAGATCGCCTCCCCGCCCCAGGTGGTCCTGATGTCCGCCAGGCGCTCGGCGATCTCGTCCAACGCCTGGTCCCAGGTGATGCGTTCGAATGCGCCGGAGCCCTTGGGCCCGGTCCGGCGCAGCGGATGGAGCAGCCGGTCCGGCGCCGCGGCGTGCTCCAGGTACTGGTTCACCTTCACGCAGAGCGTGCCGCGCGTGTACGGGTGGTCCCTGCGGCCTTCGAGCCGCACGGCGACGCCGTCCTGGACGGTCACCGTCCAGCTGCAGCCGTCCGGGCAGTCCAGTGGGCAGGCGCCCGGTACCTGCTCGGGGGCGCCGCTCCCGATGGCGACCGCGCGGACGGTGCGTGGCACTGGCACGGAGTTCACCGGCCGGCTTCCGCCGCGCGGCGCACCACCCGGTAGAAGCCCTCGATGTCGTCGATCGACACGCTGTGCTCGGAGCTCAGCGGCGTGTAGTCGTCCTCGGTGTAGCTCCCGGTGGCGTTGACGAGGATGTCGCGGTCGCTGACCAGCCCCCGGTCGATTCCGTTGAGCACCCCGGTCAGCGCCATCACCAGGCTCCACTCGCGCAGCTTGCGCGGATCGGCGGGCAGCTCGATGCCGCCGGTCACGCCGAGCAGGTCGCGGACCTCGTTGTAGCGCCGGAGGCACTCGTGGAGCGACACGACGATCCCGGCGCCGCCGTTCTCCCGGATCACCGGGTTGATCTGGGCCGAGGAGGCCGGGGTCCGCGAGTAGAAGGTCGCGTCCAGGTGCTCGGCGGGGTCGAACGTGGTGGAGGGGAAGTGCGGGTCCCGGTCCTGGACGTAGACGCCGTCGGACTCCCGACGGTGGTAGGCCGGGACCAGGTCCATGTCGAAGGAGTCGTGGTAGAGGCTGAGCACCATGTCCGGCGCGCCGAGGTGCTGGACCAGCATCAGTTCGAGTGCCGGCAGCTCCACGCCGAGCTTGGCCAGTTCGTTGCGGCCGTGCCGCAGGCCCAGCAGGCCCATGGCGCTCGACACGGCCTGCGCGTGCACCCGGCGGCGGCCGGTCCGGGGCATCAGGTCGTTCTCCGCCAGTGCCCGGACCATGTCCGCCTGCATGTAGTTGCGCAGTTCCAGCGTGTGCCACAGCCGCACCCCGTGCTGCGAGTGGAACTCCTCGGTGTAGCGGGGCATGAATTCCGCGATCAGCAGCTTCACGTGCATGGGGACTTCGACGTCCAGCACGGCCATCGGGTTGAGCTCGCGCAGCCGGGCGTCCTCGCTGAGGCCGGAGCTCCACAGCTTGTGCCGGGAGGCCTCCGGAGACACCGTCGCGACCTGCAGCTCGGTGTCGCGCACCAGCCCGACCGCGATGGCGTGCTCCACCGCGCCGCGCAGCGCGGTCCCCTTGTTGCCGGACGACGGCGAGATGATCAGGATCCGCTCGCCGGTGGTCCGGATGTGGTTGACCGCGCGGGCGACGTTGATCATCGAGCCGAAGGTCTTGCTGGTCCGGGTCCAGGGATTGCCGATCAGGTTGAACAGCCGCAGCGAGCAGTCGCCGTACTCCCCCAGATCGGCGAGGCCGATGCCGGAGGGCTGCAGGAACTTCTCCATCGTCGCGTCGAGGACGGGCAGGTCGAAGGCGGGCAGGAACTGGTCCGAGGGGACGAACTCGTCCGACTCCTGATACCCGTTCATGGAACGCTTCAGCACGTCGTAGTAGTGCGCCAGCGCGTTGTCTATGCGGTTCACGGTTCCCCCGTTGCTTGTGGTGTCGGTCAGTGGGCGACGGACGGTGTCTGCCGGCCCTCGCGAGGTCCGCGGACCGCGGACCAGAAGCCGTCCAGCCAGACCACGATCTCCCTCATGACGGCGTCGTTGTGGTCCGGGCGCATGGCCCTGAACTGGTAGGTGCCCTGGGCGGCGGCCGCCGGCCCGAGCACGGTGATCCCCTCGACGGGCCGACCGTCCTGCCCGATCGAGCGCGACCGGGTGTCGAGGTCCAGGAAGCCGGGGACGAACGCCTCGTGACCGGGCGTCGTGTTGCGCCAGAGCCGGGCCAGCCCGCGCTCGACCAGACGCCGGTAGAGCGGACGAACGTCGTGCTCCGCGTCGAAGGGATGGACCCGCCCGTCGAGCAGCACGTCGAGCGGCGCCCGCAGGGAGGTCCCCCCGCCGCACAGGACGAACGTCCCGTTCTCCTCGTCGAGCTCCACGGTCGCCCCCGGCCCGGCCGAGACGTCCAGGGCTCCGTGCGCGATCAGCGCGCGGATCTTCGTCATCACCGCCGGCGCCGCGCCGCCGGCGAGCTTGTTCTGCCACCGGCGGTGCCGGTCCAGGAACTGCCGGTGCGAATCGGCGCTGAGCCCGCCACCGTCCACCGCGTAGCTGAGCACGGGCCGCAGGTCGCGCCAGACGCCGTCCGTGGCGGCCTTGAACGGATTGTCGAGATTGCCCTGCTCGGCCCAGGCGAGATCGCGGTCCAGGAAGTCCAGGTAGGCCAGGCGGAACTCGTCCGGCGCGGCCCCCGCCCGGAGGCGGACGGGGTGGAGCAGGGTCTGCCAGTCGAACCGGTTGAGTGCCGGATCGGTGTCCAGCCGCCAGGGCGACCCAGGGGGAACCGGGAGGCGCCGGCCGTCCTCGGCCGCAGCCAGAGCCGCCGCGGCGGCCTGCGGTCCGAAGACCACGGTGAGCCAGCGCTCCAGCGCAGCCCGGCCGTCCAGGCCCGGGACGGTGCCGTCGGCCTCGCCCGGCGTCAGGGCGCCGGCGAGGACGGCGCGCAACGCCGTGCCGACGACGTCGGCGATCGCATCGGCTCCGGCGAGCAGGCGCTCCACCCCGGTGCCGTCCTCGGCGGGGCCGACCGGTCCCGCCAGGAAGCGCTCGTAGTCCTCCCGCGCGCCCTCGGCCACGAGCTCTCCGACGGCGGGCCCGAACAACGTGCGGTAGTGCACGTACGCCATCTCCAGGACGATCAGCGGCATCACATGCGCCTCGAAGTCCAGACGGTGGCGTTCGCCCTCGGCGACGCGCAGGCCGGAGGCCTCCCGGACCCGGTCGATCGCCTCCCTCGTCAGGAACCGCCCCCGGTGCGGGCTCTGCTTGCGGCTCAGCGCCCGGGTGTAGGGGAACATCCCGCTGGGGCTGAACGCGTAGACCTGGGCCGGCTCCGCCCCACAGGCCTCGTAGCGCAGACGGTCACCGTCGGGCAGGAACTTCCCGCCGCGGCCCTCGGTGAGGTACAGGACCTGGTCCATCGAGGTGAGCCCGAGGCCCGCGCAACCGACCGTGGCCTCGGCCGAGGGCGTCCGTGTCGAGAGGTGCTCCTGGAGCGGATAGGCGCTCGGCACATAGACCGCGCCCGTGCGCCCGGAGAAGTCGAGGTAGGCCTCCGGCCCGGCCTCGCCCGTGTGCTCGTTGCTGGAGTGACCGGTGACCAGCAGCACCTGATCCGCAGTGCAGCGCACGCCCGCCGGCGAGACCACGTCCATCCGACCGTCAGCGGTCGGGACCAGGTCGACGACCTCCTCGGGGTGCAGCTCGACGGTGACGCCGGGCACCGCGCGAAGCTCCGCGATGTAGGCGGTGAACATCTCCTGCAGCGCCAGGCCGTGCTGACGCCGCCTCGGCGAGTCCGTCGGCTCCAGGTCGAACGCCGGATCGCCCGTCCGCTCGAACCGCGCCCGGCACCATTCGTGCAGGTTCGGGCGTTCGTGCGGATCCCGGATCGGGTCCGCGCCGGCCACCGTCGGGTCGGCCGCGAACGAGACCTGATGGGCGGCCCGGTTGAGGTAGCTGGTGTGCGGCTGGTTCACGCTGTAGACCTGTCCCGGTCCGAACTCCCCGCTCGCCTCGAACACATGGACCGCCAGCCGACGGCCGTCCAGTCGGCCGATGGTCGCGGAGAGGCGTTCGAGCGCATACGTCGCCCTCGGGCCGCCGCCCACCACGGCGAGCGCGAAGGATTCTGTGATCGTCATGCCCGCGCCGCCCGACCGAAGCGGGCGGCGGACTCGGGCGGCGCCAGCGCCGGGCGGCCGAGCCCCGCGTCGGAGCCCGATCGGATGAGGGCCCGGATGAAGTGCGGCCCTGGCTCCGCCTGAGCCCGGCGCACCGCCTCACCCAACTCCACGAGCCCGTCGACCAGTACCTGGCTCCGGTACCCGCACGCGGCCGCGACGGCGCCGAAGTCCACTCCGGCGGAGAACGTGGGCTGCCCGCCCGTCGACTCGTAGGCCCCGTTGTCGAGCACCACGTGCGTGAACCGGGTCGCCGTGCTGCGACCGATGCTCGCCATCGCCTCCATCCGCATCAGCACTGCGCCGTCGCCGTCGATGACGGTCACAAAGCGCTCCGGAGCGTTCAGGGCGACGCCGAGCCCGATGCTGGAGGCGCAACCCATCGAGCCGACCACATAGAGGTTTTCGTCCCGGTCCCAGTCCCGCTCCAGCTCACGCCCCGTCTTCCCGGTGGTCGCGACCAGCAGCGTGTCCCGATCGGAGGCCCCCAGCACCGCGGCGATCGCCTCGCTGCGCAGCGCCAGGCCCTCGGCCGGAGCTGCCTCCCCCTCGGCCTCGGCCGGGGTGTAGGGCAGCAGGGCCCCCTTCGGCACGATGAACGCGAACGGCAGGCCGGTCTCGCTCATGTGCGCGCCCGCCCGCTCCAGCGCCGCGGCCAACTCCGTGAGATCGGCCGGGAGGAGCTCCCACCTGATCTCCATCGCGTCGAGCAACTCGGGGGTGATCCGCCCCATGAGCTGGTGCTGCGGCTCGTCCGGCTGCCCGGGGCGCCCACGCCAGGTGACCAGCAGCAGCACCGGGATCCGCAGCGTGTGGCAGAGCGAGGTGAGCGGGTTGACCGTGTTGCCGAGCCCCGAATTCTGCAGGATCACCACGGGCCGGCGACCCGCCAGCCGGGCCCCGGCCGCCAGTGACACGGCCTCGCCCTCGTTGCCGGCGGCCCAGTACTGACCCGGGTGCTGCTCCTGAAGGACGCTGATCAGCGGCCCGAGGAACGAGCAGGGAACCCCGTAGAAGGGGCCGACGCCCGCGTCCAGCAGGGTCTGCGCGACCGCGTCGGCCGGGAGCGGCCGGTCGGGGCCGACGGGTGCGGAGAGTGTGTCCGCGCTCACTGGACGGCCCCGGCGGTCTGGACCGGCCGGCGCACGAAACGCTCCTCCGCCGCGAGGAACTGCCCCATGCCCTGCAGATCGAAGACGGTGCTGAGCGGAGTGATCTGGTCCTCGATACCGGTGGTTCGCCCCTCGCGCAGGATGGTGTCGAAGGCCGCGCTCACGGCGGTGATCGCCGCGCGCAGTCCGTGGTTGGCGTAGATGACCAGCTTGGCACCGGCCTCGGACAACTCGTCGGCGGTGACCGTGTGGTAGGTGGTCGGGACGACCGCCACCGGCTGCGGCATCCGCCACAGCTTGAGGAAGTCGAGTACGGGCTGCGGCGACTTGCCCTTGGCGTGGATCAGCACCATGTCCGCGCCGGCCTCGGCATAGGCCTCCCCGCGACGCAGCGCCTCGTCCAGGTCCCAGCCGGCCACCAGGGCCTCGAGCCGGGCGATCACGACCAGGTCCGGCCGGGACTGGGCGCTCTTCGCCGCAGCGATCTTGTTGCAGAACTCCTCGGTCGTGACCAGTTCCTGACGCCCTGGTATGAAGCTGTTCACCTTCGGGAAGCACTTGTCCTCCATGCAGACCGCGGCGATGCCGGCGGCCTCGTAGCGGCGGACCATGTGCATCACATTGCTCGCGTTCCCGTAGCCCGCGTCGCAGTCGGCGATCACCGGCAGGGGGATGCTCGCCGCCATCGACTGGGCCACAGCGAGCAGTTCGGTCATCGTGAGGATGTCGGCGTCGGGGAGCCCCTGCGAGGCCGAGATCTCCAGGCCACTCGACCAGACGGCGTCGAAACCCGCCCGCTCGGCCAGCCGAGCGCCCAGCGGATTGTGCGCGCCCGCGGCCCGAACGGGTCCGGGCCGCTCCAGCAGGGCCCGGAACGCCGCCGAGGCGCTCGCCCCGGCGGAGGCGGCCGGGGAGACCGAGGCGACCGGCCGGGCGTCGAGCCCCTCCTCACGCTTGCCGGGGGCCGACAGGGGGGTGTTGTGTCCAGCAGTCATCAGTACCAATTCCTTTCGCAGATACAGATCGGACACATACTCGGAGACTCCCGCTGACGCTCGATGCGGAACCTGGTCCGGTCATTGGGCCGACCGCACGGCGCTCCATCGGTGAACTCGCGAGGAGTGCAGGAGTTCTGACGAACATTCATGAGATGTCGTCGAGGGGAGTCGGACTGGCCTGTGGATCATTACTGACCGCCCATGATCGCGTCAACTCATAATTCGCCCGGATGTCATCTCGTCTCCGACGAGCAGTAATGCTTATGCCCGTTGACTGTTGACTGTCTGTCAGGAGTTCAGACGGATGTCATCCACTCGTCGCCAGGAAGTCGCTCGGTGATCCGGCCTCGTCGCCGTGTGGCATTCCCCACATGGCCGTGACTGCGCAATGCGATGGACCGGCGTACTGCCCATAAATCGCCTCGTGTGCGATGGATTCCCGACATTCCCCTTTTGCCGGGATCGCAGCAGCTGACATTCAGGGCACGAGTTCCTGCGCCGGGTGGGTAATTGGCCCGCATTGGCTCGGTATGCACGAGGCTGTGATCACGGGCGAGGCAACGCCCGACCCGGAACAAGCAGCGCCCCGTCCCGGACGGGCAGGAGGCATTCGTTCTGCACTCGCTCACCCAGGAAGAGCACCCGGGAGCCCAGGGTCGGCCCAGCCGGCGAAAACAAAAAGCGGAGCTCCCGTGGTGAGGATGTCCTGGAGGGACATACCTCTTCCACGGCAGCTCCGCTGCTTTCAAGCGAGCCACGCCCTGGCTGAAGGGCGTGGGACCTGGTGTCGGACCTAGTAGACCGGCTTCTCGGGCTCGATCTGGTTGACCCAGCCGATGACGCCGCCGCCGAGGTGCACCGCGTCGGCGAAGCCGGCGGAGTGCAGCACGGCCAGCACCTCGGCCGAGCGGACACCGGACTTGCAGTGCAGGACGATCTTCTTGTCCTGCGGCATCTGCTCCAGGGCGTTGCCCATCAGGAACTCACCCTTGGGGATCAGCACCGCGCCCGGGATGTTGACGATCTCGTACTCGCCGGGCTCGCGGACGTCGACCAGGAAGATGTCCTCGTCGTCGTCCTGCCACTGCTTGAGCTGCTTGGGCGTGATGGTCGAGCCGATCGCCGCCGCCTGGGCCTCCTCGCTGACGACGCCGCAGAAGGCCTCGTAGTCGATGAGGTCGGTGACCGTCGGGTTCTCGCCGCAGAGCGCGCAGTCGGGGTCCTTGCGGACCTTGACCTGGCGGTACTGCATCTCCAGGGCGTCGTAGATCATCAGTCGGCCGACCAGCGGCTCGCCGACACCGGCGAGCAGCTTGATGGCCTCGGTGACCTGGATCGACCCGATGGAGGCGCAGAGCACGCCCAGCACGCCGCCCTCCGCGCAGGAGGGGACCATGCCGGCCGGCGGGGCCTCCGGGTACAGGCAGCGGTAGCAGGGGCCGTGCTCGGCCCAGAACACGCTGGCCTGCCCGTCGAAGCGGTAGATCGAGCCCCAGACGTAGGGCTTGCCGAGCAGCACCGCGGCGTCGTTCACCAGGTAGCGGGTGGCGAAGTTGTCGGTGCCGTCGACGATCAGGTCGTACTGCGCGAAGATCTCCTTGACGTTGTCCACGTCCAGGCGGGTCTCGTGCAGGACGACGTTGACGTAGGGGTTGATCTCCTTGACCGAGTCACGCGCGGACTCGCCCTTGGAACGGCCGATGTCGGACTGGCCGTGGATGATCTGGCGCTGGAGGTTGGACTCGTCGACGGTGTCGAACTCGACGATGCCGAGCGTGCCGACACCCGCCGCGGCGAGGTACATCAGTGCGGGCGAGCCCAGGCCGCCGGCGCCCACGCAGAGCACCTTGGCGTTCTTCAGCCGCTTCTGCCCGGCCATCCCGACATCCGGGATGATCAGGTGGCGGGAGTACCTGCGGACCTCGTCCACGGTGAGCTCAGCGGCCGGCTCGACCAGGGGTGGCAGCGACACGGGGGACTCTCCGGTGGTCGGTTTCTGTACGGTTCTCCCGCCAACAGTGCCATGTCGCCCGGTATTCCAGCGCCCCTGGTCCGAGGTGCGAGACAGCCGCTGAGACGCCCCGGGGTCGGGCCCTCGGTCAGACCCGGCAGGCGGTCTCCGTCCAGATGTCCGCGAGGGACTCCTCCAGCGGGACCCGGGGCCGCCAGCCCAGGCGTTCGCGGGCGGTGCGGATGTCGGCCTGGCGCCACAGCACCTCGCCGGGGCGGTCGGCGCCGTCCGCGCCGGGGATCGGGCTGCGGCTCTCCTCCAGCAGCCGCCCCTCGAAGCCCGAGGCCCGGACCAGCAGATGGGCGGCGTCACGCATCCGCACCCCGGCGCCGCCACCGATGTTGATCACTCCGGTGGCCGCCGACACCGCCGCGGACTGGACCGCCCTGGCGACGTCGCGGACGTCCACGAAATCCCGGAAGGCGGACAGATCCGCCGCCCTGACCTGAGGCTCGCCGCGCTCCAGTGCCCGTCTCAGCCCCTCGGAGAGCCGGCCGAACAGCGATCCGGCCGGGACGCCCGGGCCCACGGCGTCGAAGATCCGCAGCACCACCGCGTCCAGCCCCGAGGACAGCACCAGCTCCGTACCGGCCAGCTTGGTCACGCCGTAGGGGCCGATCGGCCGGGGTTCGGCCGTCTCCGCGGTGGCGGTGCCGATGGGCACCGGGCCGTACTCGGCGGCCGAGCCCACATGGACCAGGCGTGCCGGGTCATGGCTGCGGCGGATCGCCTCGCAGACGGTGGCGACCGCCTGGGTGTTGGCCCGGACCAGGTCGCGTGGGCTGCCGTAGGTCGCCCCCGCGCAGTTGACCACCGCCCGGGGCATCACCGCGTCCAGGAACCTGGCCAGCGCGCCGGGGCTGCCCGCGGCCAGGTCGAAGCGGATGTCGGCGGTGTCCCGTCGGCCCAGCACGGTCACCTGCAGCTCCGGATCGGCGAAGAGGCGGTCGGCGACGCGGCGACCGATGAATCCATCGGCGCCCAGCAGTAGTACCCGCATGAGGCGGTCCTTCCTTGAGCAGCTTGAGCAGTGGGGAGGGTGGAACGGAGGGGACCGGCTGCCGTCAGCTGCCGTCAGCTGCCGTCGTCCGGCAGCGCGGGCAGGACGGGTTGGCGGACCGCCCGGTGGGACTCGGGGCGCAGCAGTACCGCCCAGGCGTAGGGGAGCAGCAGGGCCGCGGTGGATCCGCAGCCCCAGAGCAGCGCCGCCGGGACGCCGGGCCCGGGGCTGCGGGTCAGCGCCGCCGCCGTGCCGACGGCCGACAGGCAGCACAGCAGCGCGGCCAGGGCATCGCGTGTCCGCCCGCACCGCCAGAGCAGCAGGACGAGCAGCAGCAGCAGGCCGGTGCACTCCTGGGTGGCCCAGGCCGTGCCGTCGGTCCCGGCCACGGCCGCGGCCACACCGCCGCCGACCGCGCGGCGGAGGGCCGACGCGAGCGCCAGGGCGGCGAACGTGATCGCGGAGAGCGCGCTCAGGTACAGGCCGACCGCGACCGGCAGTACCGGGCGCATCCGCTCTCGGAACTCGGCCCGGGAGTGGGCGGCGTCCAGATGGCCCCAGCCGATGTGCCGGAACCAGCGGGCGCACCACTCGGCCGCGCCCAGGCCCGAGGCGAGGGCGGCGGCCATGGCGGCGTCGAGGCCGCCACCGGCCACGACCAGCGCGAGCAGGGCGGCCACGCCCAGCGCATAGCCGAGCCGCTCGGCGGCCGGGTGCTCCCGGCCCGAGGTCGCGGCGGCGACCAGCGCGAGCGCGGCGGCAGCGGCGAGGCCGACCCCCGGGCCTCGGCCCGGCCCCCCGCTCTGCCTGAACGCCCACAGCCCGAGCGAGGGCAGTGCGAACAGCACGGCGACCAAGCAGGCATAGGGCGCGCGTCGCCGCCAGGGGCTCTCCGGCGGCGGCGTCCGCAGCGCGGCCGGGCGGCGGGGCACCCGGGCGTAGAGCTCCTCCGCCAGCGAGAAGACATCCGCGTGCCGGTAGCGCCCGGCGGTGCCGGGGCCGATGCCGGCCGCCTCCAGTTCGGCGGCGATCTCCAGCGGATGCACCGCGCCCTCGCAGCACTGGAGATGACGCTCCTTCAGGTCATGCACGGGATCGGCGGTCATCCGGCACCTGCTTCCACCGGAACCGGGCCGCGCGCCGCGACCCAGTAGTCGGCCGTGCGCTCGAAGGGCTGCTGCACCGCGGGGACCTCCGGGGTGGCGGGCTGCCGCCCCGGCCAGCAGGAGACCAGCTCCACATAGAGCGAGCGGAAGGCCGCGACCGCCGGCTCGACGGCATAGAGCTCCTGGGCGCGCAGCCTCCCCGCGTTGCCCAGCCGGGAGCGCCGCTCCTGGTCCCGCAGCAGCGCTGAACAGGCGGCGGCCAGGGCCCGTGGATCCTCTGCGGGAACCAGCAGACCGGTCGGCCCGACGACCTCGCGTGCCGCCCCGACATCGGTGGCGACCACGGGGCGCCCGCTGAGCATGGCCTCGGCCAGCTGCCTCGGCCGGGCGCCATTGGCCCCCGAGAAGACCACGATCGTGGACTGCTCACGGGCCGCACCCGGTGACGGTGCGTCCGGCTCGAACACCACCGCCTCGGCGTCCTCGGGGAAGAGCTGCCGGGCGAGTCCGCGGCAGTGCTCCGCATAGGAGGCGGCGCCCGCCGGAGCCTCGCCGTGGACCCGCAGCACCGGTGCCGGGGCCCCCTCCGGGGCCTCCCCCGCGGCCTCGTCGCGGAGCTCCGCGAAGGCGCGCAGCATCGTCGCCAGCCCGCCGTACGGCTCTATCGGTCCGAACCAGGCGAGTGCGGGCACGGTCGGCTCCGGGTCGGCGGCGGGCCGGTCCTCGCTGTCGACACCCTCGTAGACCACCCGGATCGAGGCCGGGTTCGCACCGCAGTGGATCTGCCAGCGCTGGTCGTAGGCGCTGCCCGGGGTGATCAGCCCGGCCTGCTGGTACGCCTCGCGGGCCAGCAGTCTGAAGAAGGCCAGCAGCAGGGCGCGCACCGGCCAGCGGTACGGGGCCGTGCGGTAGCCCCGGGCCCGCTCGCGCAGATGCAGGCTGTGCTCGGTGACGATCATCGGCACCCCGTGGAAGCGCTTGGCCAGCAGCCCCGGCAGCACCGCGAGGCCGCCGCCGACGGCATGGCAGATGTCCGCACCCGCCAGGCCGTCGGAGCCGTACCAGGGCGCGGAGAGCGGACGAAGACAGCGTTCCAGCAGGTCGACGGCGACCAGCGCGTCCCGCACCAGGGGCTCGCCCACCGATCCCGGACCCACCGTTCCGCGTGCGCCCGGCGTCCGCCAGGCAGCCTCGATCACGCCGAGGGCCGCCCCCGAGCGCAGCAGGGCGGGCAGCCCGCCGCCGCGCCCGGCCTCGGCCAGGGCGTAGAGCGCGGGGCCGAAGCCCTCCGCCGCACCCGGCTCGACCAGCGCGCCCACCAGCTCCCGGTAGGCGGCCAGCGCGCGGCGCCGACGCAGCCCGTGCAGCGCGGCGCCGCCGGTGAGGCAGCCGGGCAGCCACCCCGTCGAGCCGCCGCCGGGACCGCTGTGGCGCATCGAGGCGAGCCGCGCGGGCAGCGGTTCGGGCACCGGATCACGTCGACCGGCTCCGAGGGCGTACAGCTCGAACTCGTGCTCGGCGAGCCCCCGGGTCAGCCGGTCGCACCAGCCGCCCTCGACACTCCTGGCAGTGGGGAAGGCACTCTCGGTGAGCAGAGCGATGCGCATGGAGACCTCCAGAAGCTGTGCAGTGGGCGGGAGTCGGCAGGCAGTCGACGGAGTACGGAGTGTCGACGGGAGCGGTCGGCGGCGTGAGTGCGGCCGGGCGGGGTGGCCGACAGGATATGAACGCCCCCGACGTCTGTTCGGCCCGACGAGACGAAACTACGACCGGCCACTGACAATCAGTCGGCCATTCGGGTGCCTACCACCCGAAGGAGTGAAGGGGCGAAACCCCCGGCCCACTACGGCGTTAGCAGCACCGGAATGCCCGAACCGGAGGTGGTGCCCATGCCCGACACACCCCCGCCCCGCCCGCTCGGCCCGGCCTCGGCGCTCACCCTGCTCTGCGCGGGCGCGCTGCTCACCGGCTGCGCCGCGGGCGCCCACCCGCAGCGGCCGCTGTCCGCGCCGCAGGCGCTGCTCCTCCAGGAGCCCGCCGCCCCGGCACTCAGGCTCGCCACGGCCTACGGCCCCGGCGCCTCCGCCCCGCCGGCCGCGCCGACGCCCGCCCCCTCCCGGCGGGCGACCCACGGCCACGCCCACAGCCGCCCCGCCGCTCCCTCCGCTCCCGCGGCACCCCGCCCCGAGGTCCGGCAACAGCCGGAGTACGGCGACACGGTCTGCGACCTGGCCGAGAGCTACGGCAGGTGGGCCGAGGGCGGCCCCCAGGACACCACCTGCCTCTCGCTCTACGGCTGAGCGTCCACTGCTGGGCCCTACGGCTGGGCGTTCACCGCCACCGCTGCCGTCGGCGGCGCCGCCTCCCCGCGGCCGGCCTCCGCCAGCAGGTCCCGGAACGCCCCGGCGACCAGATCGGGGCACTCCATCATCGCCACGTGCCCGACCTCCGGCAGCACCAGCAGCCGCGAGTCGCGGAACGCCTGTCCGGCCCGCCGCGCCATCCGGTAGGACACCAGCTTGTCGCGCAGCCCGTAGACCAGCAGCACCGGCGCCTTCACCTGCTCCGCCTGCCGCCACAGCGTCTGCGGCCCGCGCTCGGTGTACGCCCGGACGATGCCGCGCGCGGTCCGCGCCAGCACGTCCATCGAGTACGGCAGCGCCATCCGCCGCTGGTACTCCGCGGCCATCTCGGCGCGGTGCTGCGGGTCGATCGACCCCGGATCGCCGTAGCAGAGGCCGAGCAGCGCCTCCGTCTGCTGCTCCGGGGGCTGGCCCTTGACCATCCGCACGAAGAGCTCCGGGACCCCCGGCAGCGCCAGCAGCGCGGTCGGCAGCGCCGAGCTCTGCGGCGGGATCTCCGGCAGCGCCGGGGAGATCAGGGTGAGCGTCCGCACCAGGTCCGGGCGCAGCGCCGCCAGCCTGGTCGACACCGCCCCGCCGAGCGAGTTCCCGAAGAGGTGGACCGGGCCGCGTCCGGAGAGCTCCAGATAGTCGATCACGGCCCGCATGTGCGCGTAGACCGAGAGGTCCGCGTCGTCGGGCGGCGGTGACTGCCCGAATCCGGGCAGGTCGATGGCGTGGCCGTCGACGTCGCCGGTCAGGCGGTCCATCAGCAGCGTCCAGTTCTGACTGGACCCGCCGAGTCCGTGGACGAACACGGCCGGGGGCAGCCCGGGACGGTCGGGCCCGATCGCCTCGACGGTCAGGGGGCAGCCAGGGATCGTCAACCGGTGGGGAACCCGCACGGGGTCCGGCGCTTCACGCAGTCCGCTCATGAGGACGATGTTATGACCGCGCGGCCCTGGGCAGGTTCTTCTACGCTCGGAGCGCGAGGCACGTCCCTTCATCCCGGGAGGAGCAGCACCATGACCGACCCCGAGGCCGTAACCGAGTCAGCCGAGATCGAGGAGAGCGACGGGACCACGGACGGGGAGGAGGAGGACGAGCCGCTGGACGACCTCGGCCTGGAGGCGCCCGAGGCGGACTCCGCCGAACAGCACCGGGTCGTCCCGATCGACGAGGACGAGTACCGCTGACCTGCGACTGAGCGGTATCCACCGCAATGAGCGGGTATCACCCACCCTGCGTTGTGGACTCCATACAACACTTGACCGAGACTTTCTTCCTGCGACCAGGAGTACTCAGGATTACCGACAAGTAGGATGGCTGGAGGAAGCACCACCCGCACGGCCTCGGCTGCGCGCGGCCTGGGGCCGGGGGTGTCGGCGGGGCGACCTGCGGGAACCGCCGTCCCGTACCGGGCCCCGCGCGATCGGAGCCCACAACCGTGAGTGAGGAGCGCCGTGACGGCTGTCCAGGACACGGATGAGCGCCAGCGGCCGGGCAAGCCGAGCACAGGCCGCCTGCCTCGGAGTGCCCGACGCAATCAGCTGCTGGGCGCGGCCCAGGAGGTGTTCGTCGCCCAGGGCTACCACGCCGCCGCGATGGACGACATCGCCGAGCGCGCCGGGGTCAGCAAGCCTGTGCTCTACCAGCACTTCCCGGGCAAGCTGGAGCTCTATCTCGCCCTCCTGGACCGGCACTGCGACGCCCTGGTCGACGCGATCCGCACCGCGCTGGAAGCCACCACCGACAACAAGCTCCGCGTCCTGGCCACCACCGAGGCGTACTTCGCCTATGTGGCGGCCGAGTCGGGCGCCTTCCGGCTGGTCTTCGAGTCGGACCTGACCAATGAGTCGGCGGTGCGCGAGCGGGTCGAGAAGGTCACCCGGGAGACCGCCACCCTGGTCAGCAAGGTGATCGCGGAGGACACCGACCTGCCCGAGGAGGAGGCCATGCTGCTCGCGGTCGGCGTCTGCGGACTGTGCCAGATCACGGCGCGCTTCTGGCTCGCCCAGGGCGGCAGCATCCCCAGCGACGAGGCGGTCCGGCTGGTCTCCAGCCTCTCCTGGCGCGGACTCAAGGGCTTCCCCATGCACGGAGGGGACCCCGCCGCGGGGCACTGACGCCGTAAGGTGGGCGCGTACGGCGCGATCAGTCGCGCATGGATCCGTCAAGCAACACGCCTTTTGGGGCCGAAGGGACGAAGCCGTGGAGGTCAAGATCGGCGTGCAGAACGCGGCTCGGGAGATCGTTCTCGAGAGCTCGCTGTCTGCGGAAGAGGTCGAGGGCGCGGTTGCCGCCGCCCTCGACGGCAGCTCCAAGCTGCTCAAGCTCACGGACGAGCACGGCCGCAAGGTCCTGGTCCCGGCCGAGCGTCTCGCCTATGTGGAGATCGGCGAGCAGACGGCACGCAAGGTCGGTTTCGGCGCGATCTGAGGCCGTCGGCCCCAGCGGCCCCGCACCCCCTCCCCGGGGGTGCGGGGCCGCTGTCGTACAGGGCGCCCGCGCGAGCCGCCCGCCGGGTTCATCCCTCGGGGTGATTCCGGGCCCGGAGCACTGTAGTTCGCGACATGCCGCATGTCCCGGGGGTCGGCTGGGTATTTCCTGAGTGCCCGTCCGAGAGAGGAGGCGTCGCCCATGCCGCTGGACTACTTCGTATTCGCCCTTGAGGGGTTGCTTGTCGGAGCCGGAGCCGCGTTGCTGCTGCCGAAGCTGTTCCGCACCCCTCGCATCCTCACCACGCTGACCGGCGTGGCGTCGGCGCTGATCGCCGGCGGCCTGGCCCGGGTCGCGCTCGGCACCACCGATCTGCTGACCAGCGCGCCGATCGCGCTGATCGGGGCGTGCCTGCTGGTGTCGGTGCTGGCGAAGACGGACCGGCGGTCGTCACAGCCGGGGATCCACCCGACCCTGCACGCGAGCCCCTGAGCAGCCCCTGAGCAGCCCCGACGGCACGGTCAGGAGGCCAGGCCCAGCGCGGCCATCCTCCTGGTGTGCGCCTCGGTGATGCGGTTGAACATCTTGCCGACCTCGACCAGGTCGAACCCGCGGACCTCGACCCCGCCGATGAGCAGGTTCGACAGGGCGTCGCGCTCGGCCACGACCCGCTGGGCCTGGCTGAGTGCCTCGCCCATGAGCCGTCGCCCCCACAGCGCCAGCCGTCCGGCGATGCGCGGGTCCGCCTCGATCGCCTGGTGCACCTTCTCCACGGCGAATTCGGCGTGGCCTGTGTCGGACATCACCTTGAGCACCAGCGACCGGGTGTCGTCGTCGAGCCGAACCGCGACCTCCCGGTAGAAGTCCGAGGCGATCGAGTCGCCGACATAGGCCTTGACCAGGCTCTCCGGCCAGTCCGACGGCGCGGTCATCCGGTGGAACGCGTCCAGCGGCTCGGCGAAGGGCTGCATCGCCGCGGTCGCGTCCACCCCGACCCCGACCAGCCGGTCGTGCAGCTGCTTGTAGTGGTGGAACTCGGCGGCGGCCATCCCTGCCAGAGCGGCCTTGTCGTCCAGCGTGGGCGCCAGTTTGGCGTCCTCGGCGAGCCGTTCGAAGGCGCTGAGCTCGCCGTAGGCCAGGGCGCCGAGCAGGTCGAGCACGGCGGCCCGGTACTCCGGGTCGGCCGCGCAGGTCTCCCAGTCGCCGATCGAGGGATGCGTCTCCTCGGGGCCGAGGGTCTCCGTGCTGTCCTGTGGGGTCTCCATAGGCGGCACCTTAGTCCGCCACCCGTGGGTACCCGAAGAGGGCGATCCCGCCGCCGGGGCCGTTTCGAGCCCTTTTCCGGCGGTCTTCCCCGGCCCTTGTAGTCCGCGTCACGTGTTCGATCAATCGCTTGCCGGTATGGTGGTAGCGGGTACCGGCATGTACGCCTTCGGGCGCGCACCCCGATTCCCACGCAGACGGATGCCCGGTCGGTGGAACGATCGGCTCCGACCGACCCAGCCCTTCCGATTCCGGGGACGGACCACGAAGGGCCCGCAGTGGCCGAGCGAGGGCCGCCGCAGACCGCACCTACGCGGTCCCGCGCCGGGCCTCCCATCATTGGCCTCTCGCAGTGCCGCCGTACGACCGCGTCCGAGTGGACGTGTGACGACGGAGCCGGCACGCGGGACGGCCCGCGAGGACGCCGGTTGCGGTCAGCGCGCCCGTACGCAGGACGTACAGGTGCCCGGCCGCCTCCCGCCCGGCTGCCCACACCGGAAGAGGCATCGCCCTGACTACGTTCCGAGACCTCGGGATTCTTCCCGAGACCGCAGAGGCCCTAGAGGCCGTTGGTATCGTCGAAGCTTTCCCGATCCAGGAGATGACTCTCCCCGTGGCCATGAGCGGCCACGACGTCATCGGCCAGGCGAAGACGGGTACCGGCAAGACCCTGGGCTTCGGCCTTCCCATCATCGACCGCGTGCGGGTCGCCGCCGACGTGGACGCCGGCCGCTGCACCGCCGCCGACCTGCCGTCCACGCCGCAGGCCCTGGTCGTGGTCCCGACCCGCGAGCTGTGCACCCAGGTCACCAACGACCTGCAGACCGCCGGCAAGGTCCGCAATGTCCGCGTGCTCGCCATCTACGGCGGCCGTGCCTACGAGCCGCAGGTCGAGGCGCTGCAGAAGGGCGTCGACGTGGTCGTGGGCACCCCCGGCCGCCTGCTCGACCTGGCCCGCCAGAAGAAGCTCGACCTCTCCGCCGTGCGCATCCTGGTGCTCGACGAGGCGGACGAGATGCTCGACCTGGGCTTCCTGCCCGACGTCGAGAAGATCATGACCATGCTGCCCACCAAGCGGCAGGCCATGCTGTTCTCGGCCACCATGCCCGGCCAGGTCATCAGCCTCGCCCGGCGCTACATGAGCCAGCCCACGCACATCCGGGCGACCGCTCCCGACGACACCGGCGCGACCGTGGCCGCGGTCAAGCAGTTCGCCTTCCGGGCGCACTCGATGGACAAGGTCGAGCTGGTCGCGCGGATCCTGCAGGCCGAGGGCCGCAGCCTGGCGATGATCTTCTGCCGGACCAAGCGCACCGCCGCCGACGTCTCCGACCAGCTCACCCAGCGCGGCTTCGCGGCCGGCGCGGTGCACGGCGACCTCGGCCAGGGAGCGCGCGAGCAGGCGCTGCGCGCCTTCCGCAACGGCAAGGTCGACGTGCTGGTCTGCACCGACGTCGCCGCGCGCGGCATCGATGTCGAGGGCGTCACGCACGTCATCAACTACCAGTGCCCCGAGGACGAGAAGACCTACCTGCACCGCATCGGCCGCACCGGCCGCGCGGGCGCGTCCGGCACCGCCGTGACGCTGGTGGACTGGGACGACGTCCCCCGCTGGGGTCTGATCAACAAGGCCCTCGACCTCGGCCTGGCCGAGCCCGAGGAGACCTACTCCACCTCGCCGCACCTGTTCGAGCTGCTGGGCATCGCGCCCGGGACCAAGGGTGTGCTGCCGCGCGCCGACCGGACCCGTGCGGGCCTGGGCGCCGAGCAGATCGAGGACCTGGGCGAGCCCGGCGGCCGCGGCAAGCCGTCCGCCGAGCGCGGCGGCCGTGGCGGACGAGGCGAGACACGTCGCCCCGCCGCCGCGGTGGAGGCTCCCGTCGAGGAGCGTCCGCGCCGCGAGCGCCAGCGCCGCCGCACCCGCGGTGCGGGCGAGATCGCCCCGGCGGTCGGGACGGCCGGGGCGGTCACCGCCGAGGTGACCACCGAGGCCGTGGCCGACAGCGGCGTCGTCGCCCCGGTCGAGGAGGCCGCCCCGCGCACCCGTCGCCGTCGCAGCACCAAGACCGCCGAGGCGGTCGTCGAGGCAGTCGAGGCTGTGGCCGCTCCGGTGGCCGAGCCCGTGGCCGACGCCGACGCCCCGGCCCCGCGCCGTCGCCGCAGCAGCGCCAAGGCCGCGGATGCCGTCGAGACCGCGGTCGAGGCCGTCGTCACCGAGGAGCCCGCCGCCCCGCGCACCCGCCGCCGTCGCAGCACCAAGGCGGCCGAGGCGGTCGTCGAGACGGTCGAGACGGTGAACGAGGCGGTGGCCGCTCCGGTGGCCGAGCCCGTGGCCGACGCCGACGGCCCGGCCCCGCGCCGTCGCCGTCGCGCGCCCGCCAAGTCCGCCGCCGCCCCGGTTGCCGAGGCCGCTGTCGTCGAGGCCGCTCCGGTGGCGCCCGCCACGGCCGAGGTCCCGGCGCCGCGCCGGCGCCGCGCGCC
>Ga0302314_10001643_pt1 | contig 41772 bp, 48 predicted proteins | sample III_Palsa_N2_3_FD_200533 | JGI IMG/M metagenome (GOLD analysis project Ga0302314, IMG submission 200533) | Peat permafrost microbial communities from Stordalen Mire near Abisko, Sweden - III_Palsa_N2_3 | ecosystem: Environmental > Terrestrial > Soil > Palsa > Peat permafrost | place: Sweden... | reverse complement strand
CATGAGCGCGTTGACGGCGGGCCTTTATCTGGCCTCGCAGCAGATCCGCGACGCGGTGATCGCCGACCGGTTCCTGATCGCGGCGATCATCGTCGGCGCCCTGGCGGCCGCCTCCCTGTTGTCGGCGGTGCTGGTGACGGTGATCCGGCCGAAATGAACGCCAATCCCCTGGTTGGGGACCTCGACATCGGGTTGGTGGAGGCGGCTCGGCGCGGCTCGGACGCGGCGTTCGAGAAGATCGTGGCCCGGCATCAGAAGGCGGTGCGCGGCTTCCTGCGGCGCCTGGGCGGCGATCCGGCCGACGCCGACGACCTGGCCCAGGAGACCTTCGTCGCCGCCTGGCGCGAGCTTGACCGGTTCCGGGCTCAGTCCAGCCTCCGCTCGTGGCTGTGCGGCATCGCTTACCGCAAGCGCCTCGGCCAGCGGCGATCGCAAAGGCGCGCCAGCGAGCGGGACGCCGCCTTCGCCGCGGCCAGCGCGCTGGGCGGCGACGCGGCGGACGCCGGCGACCGGTTGGACCTGGCCCGCGCCATGGCAGACCTGCCGCTCGAGCAGCGCGCGGCGGTCAGTCTCTGCCTCGCGGCGGACTTCTCCCACGCCGAAGCCGCCGTCGCCTTGAAATTGCCGCTCGGCACGGTGAAGTCGCATGTAGCGCGCGGGCGCGGAAAGCTGTTGGCGGCGTTGAGCCGCGACGGGGGTGAGCATGACCGATCCTGAAATCCGCCTGGCCCAGCTGTGGAGCCTGGATAACCCCCCCGCCCGCGATCCGGCCTTCGCACACGCGGTGACCGCGCGGATTGAGCGGCGACGGCTGCTGTGGGTCTGGCTGGAGCGCGCGGCGGTGGCGGCGGCGGCGCTGGCGGTGGCCTGGGCCGCTTGGCCGTTCGTTTCGCGCGAATTGCTGGGCGCCGCGCCGCTGCTGGCGGTCGCCGCGGCGGCGGGACTCGCTATATGGTCTGTCGATCTGACCTTCGAACGTTTAGCGTTAGGGGGTTACGAAGATTTCACTCGCGATCTTGCATCCGAATGACGTCTATAACGCCTCTCCCTGTCAGATAGCGCGGGAGATCGGCCCGCCAATTCAGAGAAGGAGACCCTGTTATGGATATCGCCGACCTCGGAATCGTTTCCGGCGTATTACAATTTGTAATCTTCTGGACCTTCGTCGCCGCAATTGTCTTGGTGCCGAAGTACTTAAAGTCGCGCGAACGCAACAAACTTCTGGATACGTTGAAGGTTGCCTATGAAAAGGGCCAGCCGGTTCCGCCTGAACTGATCGAGGCCCTGCAGCGCGGCGACGTGCCGAGCGTGCGGTCGACGGAGATATCCACCTCCGAGAGCGATCTGCGTCGGGCCATCGTGCTGATCAGCGTCGGCGTCGGCATCGCCCTGCTGGGCTACGGCCTCTACTGGGGAATTTCGTACGCCTCCGACGAAGGCGGCGCCATCACCGGCGCGGCCGTGGCCGGCTGCGGCGCGATCCCCGGTCTGATCGGCCTGGCCTATCTGGTTTTGTGGCTCGCTCGACGTCAACCGAGCAAGAGCTGAGTCCGGGTGTTGGGAGAAGCCCGTTATGGGGGGCTCGAACACTGAAAAGACGGCGGTCGCCGCCGCCCACGATATCGAACTCGCGGCCCGGGCCGCGTTGGGCGAACGTGCGGCTTTCGGCGAACTGGTCCGCCGGCACAGTTCGGCCGTGCGCGGACTTTTGAGACGATTGGGGGCGGATTCCGCCCTGGCCGACGACCTGGCTCAAGACGCCTTCCTGGCCGCCTTCGAACAGATATCGGAATTCCGCGGCGAGGGTACGTTCCAGGCCTGGGTCAAACGCATCGCCGCGCGCCTCTATGTGCGCCGCTGGCGCCGCGACAAGCGCACCGACCTGATGGCCGACACGCCCGAACCCGAGATGGAGCCGGGGCTGGACCAAGCCGGCGCCGCGCAACGGATCGATCTGGACGCCGCGTTGAACACGCTATCGACCGCGGAGCGCCTGTGCGTTTCGCTTTGCTACGGCGGGGGCCTTTCCCATTCGGAAGCGGCCGATGCCCTAAATACGCCACTAGGGACGGTAAAATCCCATGTCAAACGTGGTTTGGATAAGCTCAGGGAACGGCTGGCCTGGGCGGAGCCCGACGACCAGGCGGGGAGGCACGTTCATGGCTGAGCTTGAGTTCGAAGCCAGACTGGACCGCCTGTTCGCCCAGGCGCCATTTTTTCCCGACGCCGCCCTTTTCGCCCTGAAGATCGACCATCGGCTTGAGCGCGGATGGACGGTCCGCAGGATGCTGATCGGCGGGCTGGGCTTGGTCGGCGGTCTGTTCGGCGTGGCCCAGGTGGTCTCTTCGGGCTTTCTCAGCCGCGCGGAAATGTTATCCGCGCAATCGAGCAAGCTCTTGTCCCAGAACCTGCACCGGTTTATTCCGCTGCACCTTTCGTTTCCGGATTTGCCTTTTGGCCGCGAAGTGTTGGGCATGTCGGCGGCCCTGGCCGCGATCGCTCTCGTACTGGCTTTGATGCGGGCGATTGAGGAGATTTGATCCTGTCCGCACAGCGTCAAGACGACAACCGCAGGATCTCGGCGCCGGACATCACCGCGCGCAAGGGCCGCGCGCCCATCGTCTGTCTGACCGCCTATACCGCGCCGGTGGCCGAGGTGCTGGACCCGCATTGCGATCTGCTGCTGGTCGGCGACTCCGTGGGCATGGTGGTGCACGGCCTGCCCAATACTGTGGGCGTGACCATGGAGATGATGATCCTGCACGGCCAGGCGGTGATGCGCGGGTCGCGCCGGGCCATGGTCGTGGTGGACATGCCGTTCGGCTCCTACGAAGGCCCGTCCGAACTCGCCTACGCCAACGCCGTGCGGCTGATGAAGGAGACCGGCGCCCAGGCGGTGAAGGTCGAGAGCGGCCTGACGATCCCGCAGACGATCGCCTATCTGGTCCAGCGCGGCATACCGGTGATGGGTCATGTGGGCCTGAGGCCCCAATCGGTGCTGGTCGAAGGCGCCTTCAGGGCCAAGGGCCGTAATCCTTGCGAGCACGACCGGGTTATGCAGGAGGCCCGCGCGACGGCCGAGGCCGGGGCCTTTTGCATGGTCGTCGAGGGCGTGGCCGAATCGCTGGCGCGCGAAGTGACCGAGGCCGTCGACATTCCCACCATCGGCATCGGCGGCTCTCCGGCCTGCGACGGGCAGATCCTGGTGGTCGACGACATGCTGGGCCTGTTCGACTGGACGCCGAAATTCGTGCGCCGCTACGCCGACCTGCGCGGCGAGATCGCCAGAGCCGCCGCCGCCTACGCCGACGATGTGAAGACCCGCCGCTTCCCCGGCGCCGCGGAAACCTATTTCGCCAAGGCGGCCGAATAGACGCCGGTGATCGGCGCTAGAGCGTGTTCCGATCTGATGGAATCAGATCGGCGCTCTAGACCTTTGTTTTGGCGCGCGTTTTGACCGAAAACCGGTTCCCACTTTTCGGAACGCGCGCTAGGGCCGGCGATAGAGTCGGTTGCGCTTGGAGCCGCTGGTCCTGACCGCCACGTCCTCGACCAGGCCGGCGGCGAACAACGGCGCCTCGATCCGGACCGCGGCCTGTTCGGCGTTTTGACCTTCGACCTCGATGATGACGCTCTTGACCTGTCTGAGCGTCTCGGGCGCGCCGCGCAGGATGGCGCCCTCCACTCCATCGACGTCGATCTTGAGGTGATCGGGCGCCGGCAGGGCGAAGGCGGATCGGAAGTCGTCGATCCGATAGGCCGGGGCGCCTTGGCTGAACACGCTGTGAAACTCGCCGAACTGGTTGGGCTGGCCCGCCACGGAATTGCCGCCCGACCCCGCGGCCATGGCGGTGATGGACAGGCGGGTGAGCCCGGTCTCGTCAGAGAACGCCAGGCACAGCGGAAAAATCCGCTCGCCAAGCGCATTGAGCGCGAGGTGCTCGATCAGGACGCCGAAGCTGGTGGCTTTGGGCTCGAATGCGTAGACGCGCACGCCGGGTTTCAGCGCGGCGTACATGGACAAAAGACCGGTGGCCGCGCCGATGTCCCACAAGGTCTCGCCGTCCTCGATCGTATCGATCCAGGCGAGGGTTTCCGGCTCCTCATTGTCGAAGTCGAGAGCGGCCGCGGCCAGGTGGGGGCCGCGATGCGGCAGGACCTGCAGCGGCCCTCTCGCGGTCTGGATGACCACGACGCTCCTGGCGTCAAGACGCTCCATCAGGCGGGCTATGGTCATGGCGCGGCGCCGGCGGCTGAGCGGCGCGGTGACCGTGTCGATGATGGCGTTCAAGGCGCGGGCGATTGAACGGCTCATGCGTGTAGGGCTCCGAACGCGCCGGCCGGCGCGGGCGCCGCGCCGCCGGCCCCCGCGCTGATCGCACAGGTATGGTCCGCTGTGAACCTCCGCCGGCGGCCTCTGGAACACATGCACTGGGCGATCTCCGGCCAAAATGAGGCTGAACCTCGCGCCGACGCCCGCCGCTGATCCTCTTCAAAGGCGCGGTGTCTCAATTTGCGGCGGCCGTCGTCGAACAGCGAGATTCCACGGGCTTTGGGCGGCGCGCGAGCCGCCGGACCTCCAGGAGCCAGGACCCGTCGACCATTCGCGACAGTTCGGTCGTGACCGTAGCGTCGGTGGACTGGAAATGAGTAACACATAGCAACCCAATCGAGGGTTGTCGTTCGGGTCCGGTTCGGTTCGTGAAATAATCATGAATATTATTATCTTTAGTAAGACGCGAAACGCCAATAGATGGCCTGAGCAAGCGACCAAAGATCTGCGTCTAAAGGGACACAAAGTCGTTCTATTCCGGTATAGGCATTCCAAAGTGGCTAAAATGCTTGAGCCACTTATGATGTCGCCGGCTCTCGGCGTGCCGCTCGGCGTGATCTTGGAGAGCAGGATTCGTCATTTCTCGCCCGACCTAGTGCTTGGAATCGGCCCGTTCCATTGGTTGCCGAGACCGGTGTTCGAGATGGTGCGGGCGATCCCAGGCCGGCCGCCGGTGATCGCTTGGGTCGGGGATACATTCGGCGAGGAGGCGGCGGCTGTCGCCAATCTTTTCGATGTTGTGGCCTATACGGATACCGGTCTTCAGGCGCGACACAATCAGTTCGGGTTCCGCTCGACCAGCGCCTATGTCCCTTTGGCGGCCGTGCGAAGCACGCGATCGCGCTTGGTCGCGGAACGCGACCGAATTCCCAGTCTTGCCTTTGTAGCGTCGGAGTCGGCCCAGCGTCGTCGCCTGCTGGCCCAGATCGCCGAGCCGATCGCATTGTTCGGCCCAGACTGGCGGCGCGCCGAAGGGCTGGAGCACCACGGGCGAGACGGGCGGCGCATCAACCAGACCCAGCTGTCGCATGTCTACCGGTCGTACATGGGAAGTTTGAATATCAGCAACGAGCTCAACGTAATCAACGGGTTAAACCAACGTCACTTCGCGCCCTACGTTGAAGGCGCGTTTGTGGTCACAGACATGATGGCGGACATCGAGCGCTGCTTCGATCTAAAGACCGAGATTTTATCCTATTGGGACGCGGATGAACTGAGCGCGACCCAAGATGAATTGCGCCGATATCCCTCCAAGGGACGGGCGATCGCCAATGCCGGGCGACGCCGGGTTCTGGCCAACCACACCTACGCCAACCGTTTGGACACCCTGGCCGAGCTCGTCGGGATCGGATCACGGTGCTAGAGCCGACACGCGAGCATGATGGGGTTGATGACGGCCCGCACCGCCGAATTTCGGCGGCCAGACCTCGGTCGACCGCTCGGACGGACGCTGCGAGGCTATGCGTTGCGGTGCGGCTCCGCAGCCTATAGGTTCCCGGCCGCTGATCCCTGCCAGGCGCGGAGTCTCGTTTTCGTGGTCGATGTATTCGAAGAGGTCGAAGAGCAGCTGCGCTCCGACCGCTATAGGACCCTCGCGCTGAGGTATCTGCCCTGGGCGGGCGGCGGGCTGCTGGCGGCGCTGGCCGTTGCGCTGGCGATCTGGGGCTATGGCCAGTATCAACAGGGCGGCGAAGAAAAAGCGTCGCAGGCCTATGCCAGCGGCATCGACAGCCTCGCCCGCGGCGACCGCGACCAGGCCTTTCAGCGGTTCGGCCAGGCCGCCACGTCCTCCTCGGCGGCCTATCGCGCGCTGGCTCTGATGCAGCAGGGTGGTATTCGCCTGGATCAGCAGCGCACCGCCGACGCGGTCGGCCTGTTCGACCAGGCCGCCAAGGCCGCGCCCAATGCGATCATCGGCGACGTCGCGCGCCTCAAATCCGCCTTGGCCTTGTCGGACACCGCCAGCGTCGCCGAGATCCAGGACAGGCTAAAGCCGCTGACCAGCAAGACGGATAGTCCCTACTACGCCCTGGCGCGTGAAGCCGTGGCGATGGCCAAGCTGCGCGCGGGGCGCATCGCCGATGCGCGGGCCGACTTCGTGGTGATCGGGCTGCTGCCAAGCGCCCCCGACGATGTGCGCCAGCGCGCTGAGGCGGCCAAGGCCCTGATCGACAGCGGCGGCGCCGCCCGCGTGGCGGCCATCGTCAAGGCCGCCCAGGCCCTGCCGCCCGCGCCGATCGCCCCGCCCGGAGCAGCCCCGGCCGGCGCCGCCGACCAGGCCCCAGATCAGCAAGCTCCTCAACAATCCCAAAGCCAGGCCCCCGGGGGCGGAGCCGCTCAATGATGATCCGACGACCTCTTGGCCTCGCAGCCTGCCTCATCGTCATGGGCGCCGCCGTCAGCGGATGCGGCCACATCAGCAATCCCTTCGGCAAGGGAACGTCTAACAAATACACCGGCAAGGGCGAGCGAATCTCGGTCATCGCCTTCGACGACAAGCTGAGCTCGTCCGAAACGCTGAAGGGCGTCGATTTCTATCTGCCCGATGCGCAGCCGATCGCGGCCTGGCCTCTGCCTGGCGGCTCTCCCGAGCAGTCGGTCGAGCACGTCGACGCCGCCAGAGATTTCGCGGTGGCCTGGCGCACCCGCTTCGGGCGCGGCTCCGATCGGCAATGGCATGTCACCGCGCCGCCGGTCGCGGCCGATGGCCGGATCTATGTCATGGACGGCTCGGCCGAGGTGTCGGCGCACGATCTGGCCACCGGCCGCGAACTGTGGCGGCGCAATCTGGCCGTTCACCAGAGAAAGTATAACCACCAGACGTTCGGCGGCGGCGTCGCCTATGACGCGGGCAAGCTGTTCGTCAGTTCCGGCTACCGCCTGGTGGCCGCGCTGGACGCGACCAACGGCAAGGTGCTTTGGCAAACCCAGGTCGACGCGCCGATCCACGCCGCGCCCACCGTCGCTGGCGGACGGGTCATCGTCGAATCCACTGACGACAACCTGATGACCTTCGACGAGACGACCGGCGCCCAGGGCTGGGCCTATCAGGCCCTGACCGAAGCCGCCCGCATCCTGGAAGCCACCAGCCCCGCGGTGTCCGGCGACGCGGTGGTCGCCTCGTTCGCGTCCGGCGAGCTGGTCGCCCTTCAGACCTCCAACGGCAACGGCCTTTGGACCAACGTGCTGTCAAAATCCAACCGCAACAGCGCCCTGTCCGAGATCCGCGACATTCCCGGCCGTCCGGTAATCTACAAGGGCGATGTTTACGCGGTCAGCCACTCGGGCGTGTTCGCATCGATCGAACTGCGCACCGGCGCCGAGCACTGGTCGATCCCGGTGACCGGGGTCAGCACGCCGTGGGCGGCCGGCGACGTGGTCTATGTGACCGATACGTCCGGCCAGCTGATCTGCGTGGCCCGCGACAGCGGCCAGGTCTATTGGATCGTCGATCTGAACAAGGCCGCCAAGAAACCCAAAGATCGCGCGCTATGGTCGGGGCCCGTCCTGGCCGCCAACCGGCTAGTTGTGGTCTCCTCGAAAGGCGAGGCGAGGGCGCTCAACCCCAAAACCGGCGCGTTCCTCAAGTCGATCAAGCTCGGCTCCGAGGCGCTGCTGAGCCCGATCGCGGCGGATGGCCGGCTTTACGTCGCCACTCAGAGCGCCGAGTTGATCGCGATCCGCTAAACTGGCCCCCTCGGCGGGACAAGAAAGGAGGCCGCCATGGCGCTGAAGCTCGCCATCGTCGGCCGGCCCAACGTCGGAAAATCGACCCTGTTCAACCGACTGGCTGGGCGCAAGCTCGCCATCGTCGATGATCGCCCGGGCGTGACCCGCGACCGCCGCTACGCCAAGGGCAAGCTCGGCGACCTTGAACTGGAGCTGATCGACACCGCCGGATTCGAGGACGTCACCGATGAGAGCCTGGAGGCGCGGATGCGCGCCCAAACCGAGCTGGCCATCGACGACTGCGACATCGCCCTCTTCGTGATGGACGCGCGCGACGGCGTCGTCGAACTGGACAAGGTGTTCATCGAACTGCTGCGGCGGCGCGACAAGCCGGTCATCGTCATCGCCAACAAGGCCGAGGGCCGGGCCGGCGACGCGGGCGCGCGCGAGGCCTTCGAGCTGGGCCTGGGCGAGCCGGTGGCGATCTCGGCCGAGCATGGCGAGGGTATGGCCGACCTCTACGCCGCTCTCGTGGCGGCCGCGCCGATGCTGGACGAGGACGACGACGCCGATCGCGGCGAACGGCCGGTCCAGATCGCCATCGTCGGGCGGCCCAACGCCGGCAAGTCGACCCTGGCCAATCGGCTGATCGGCGAGGATCGCCTGCTGACTGGTCCCGAAGCCGGCATCACCCGCGACGCCATCCCCGTCGAGTGGTCGTGGGACGGCCGCAAGGTCCGCCTGGTCGACACCGCCGGCCTTCGCCGCAAGGCGCGGGTGCAGGAAAAGCTGGAAAAGCTGTCGACCCAGGACACCATCCGCGCCATCACCTATGCCGAGGTGGTCCTCTTGGTAATGGATGCCACCCACCCCTTCGAGATCCAGGACCTGCAGATCGCCGACCTGTGCGAGCGCGAAGGCCGGGCCCTGGTCTTCGTGCTGGCCAAATGGGACCTGGTGGCCGACCCCCAGGCCCAGCTGAAGGCCTTTTCCGAACACGCCGAGCGCATGCTGCCGCAGATCAGAGGCGCGCCGGTGGTGGCCCTGTCGGCGGAAACCGGCCGCGGGGTCGAGCGATTGATGCCGGCCGTGTTCAAAGTGCACGCGGACTGGTCGTCCAAGATCAAGACCCGCGACCTCAACGACTGGCTGGCGGTCGCCATCCAGCGCCATCCGCCGCCGGCGGTGAACGGGCGGCGGATCAAGCCGAAATACATGGCCCAGACCAAGGCGCGGCCGCCGACCTTCGTGCTGTTCGCCTCGCGCGCCGACCAGCTGCCGGACAGCTATCGCCGCTATCTGATCAATTCGATGCGCGAGAGTTTCGACCTGCCCGGCGTGCCGGTGCGGCTGACGGTGAAATCGAACTCCAATCCCTTCGCCAACGCAGAAGGCGGCCCGCCGCAGCATCCCGCCAAGCCTGGCGCGCGCGTCCGCACGCCGTTCAGGCCCAGCCGCGCCAAGCCGCCCAGCCGGCGGAAATAGGCGTTATCGAGCGATCCATTCCTTGAACAGGACCGCCTTGTCCGGCAGCCCGGGGTTGGACGCGGCCAGTTCGACGACCAGCGGACCGATCTGCGAGGGATCGGGGAGGGTTTCCGGATCTTCGCCGGGAAACGCCTCCGCCCGCATGCGGGTGCGCATGGCCGACGGGTCGAGGATGACAGCGCGGACCTTGGTATGTTCGATCTCGTCGGCCCAGCAGCGCACCAACGCCTCGAGCCCCGCCTTGGTCGCCGCGTAGGCGCCCCAAAACGCGCGCGGACGGACCGCGACGCCGGAGGTCAGGAAGATCGCCCGTCCGGCCTCGGACTGGCGCAGCAATGGCTCCATCGAGCGGATCAGCCGGTAAGCCGAGGTCAGATTGACCGATACGACCCGGTCCCACTGCTGCGGGTCCATGTGCGAGACAGGCCAAAGTCCGCCCAGCATCGCGCCGGAATGCACCAGGATGTCCAGCCGGGCGTGCCGCTGATGGATCGCCAGGCCCAGCTGGTCCAGACCTTCGCCGTTGACCAGGTCGAGCGGAACCAGCGTCGCGTGCTGGCCTGTGGCGGCCAAGATGGCGTCGTCCAGCTCCTCTAGCGCGCCCTGGGTTCGCGCGGTGGCGATCACATGCGCGCCGGCGCTGGCCAGGGCGAGCGCCGAAGCCCGGCCGATGCCCCGCGTCGCGCCCGTGACCAGAGCGATGCGGCCCGAAAGCGGGCGGTCGGCGGCGGTAGAAGCTTTGTCTGACATGCCGGGGTGTTTAGACGCAGCCGGCCGTCCTGAGAAGCGGGTTAGCGTTGCGGCGCCGCCTCGTCGTAGAACCGCGCCAGATCGGCCTTCATCGCCTTCAGCGCTTCGGGGTTCAGATAGACCATGTGCCCCGACGGATAATAGGCGAAGCGCAGGTTGCCGTGCAGGCTCGGGTCCAGCTGCATGTGGCCCAGGTCATACTCGGTGCCGAAGAAGGGCGTCGCCATGTCGTAGAGGCCGTTCAGCGAATAGACCAACAGGTGCGGGTTCTCCCGCATCGCCGCCGACAGGTCCTGGGCCACATCGGCCTGATTGGTCTGGCCGCCCGGTCCGCGCGAACCGGGCGGACGGTGGGTGAAGCTCCAGGTCAGGCCGTTGGAATAATAGGTCGGCCGGTAGGTCAGATTGGTTTCATAGCCCAGCTCGTGGGTCAGATAGTCGTGGAAACTGGAAACGAAGGCGCCGGTGATGCCCGTGTCCGACGGATCGTACTCCGTGCCCTCGCCGGCGGCGTCGACATCGATGCCGGTGAAGCGGGCGTCGTAGCGGCCCAGCGTACGGCGCTGATCGCGCAGCTCTTCCTTCAGGAACCGCCGCAGCTCGACGCGCAGATCGCTGTCGATCAGGAATTTCACCGGCAGGCCGGTATAGCCCGACATCTGTTCGGCAACCTTCTGCCGCTCGTCGGCGGGCAGGTCCTGACCCTTGGCCAGCGCCAGGGCATAGGGGCCGCGCGCCCAGTCGCGCACCTCTTTCAAATAGGCGTCCAGATCGGCGGGCTGGGTCGCTGAGCGATGGTGATAGGCGGCCACGGCCGCATAGCTCGGAATATAGTTGACCAGCTCCTGGTCGAAGCCAGGATCGCGGCGGCCATAGTTCAGGATCGACGACAACAGAATCACGCCGTTCAGCTGCGCTCCGTCCTGCTGCAGGCGATAGGACAGCCCGGCCGAACGTGTGGTGCCATAGGATTCGCCGAAAATGAATTTGGGCGAGTTCCAGCGCTCATAGACGGTCATGTACCGCTCGATGCCGCGGGCGAAGGCGTCGATGTCCGGATCGGTGCCCCAGAAGGCGGCCAGCTTGGTCTCGCCGACGGGGCGCGAAAAGCCCGCGCCGATCGCGTCGATGAACACCAGGTCGGACTTGTCCAGCAGGCTCTCATTGTTGGGGCCGAGGTCGTAGGGCGCGTTGTGGGTCGACTGCGGACTGTCGGTGCGCACCCGCACAGGCGCCAGCGATCCCATGTGCAGCCAGAGCGTCGAAGAGCCTGGGCCGCCGTTGTAGAAAAAGGTCACCGGCCGATGCCGGTCCCGGGAATCGCCAACGGTATAGGCCACATAGAACATGCTGGCGGTCGGCTTGCCGTCGTCGTCGCGGATGGTCAGCGTGCCGGCGGTGGCCGTGTAGGCGATGGTCTTGCCGCCGATGGTCGCCGAGTGATGGCTGACCTTGCGCACCTCGTAGATCGGCGCGGTCGCGATATCGGCGTCCGAGAGCTTCGCCGCACTGGCGCGCGCGGCGCGCGCATCGGCGCCCGGCACGCCCTCGGTCTTGCCGGCTTCCGGTTCGTCCTGCGCGGGGCGTTGGGCGGCGCGGCTAGGGCGCGGCTGGTCGGCGGATTGCGCGGCCATGCTGGCGTCGGGCCCTGGAGACGGCTGCTGGGCGAGGCTGGCGCCTGGCAAGAACAGAAGGCTGAGGGAGGCGGCGCAGAGCAGGGCGTGACGCATATTGATTGGCCTCGGATCGGAGATGGTCTGCGCGCGAGCCATCCGCGCCCGCCGCGCAACGTGTCTATCGCGGGCCAGGACGTAAAGTCCATTTCAGGGCTGCAATCTGGGCGATCGCCGACGATCGGTCGCCAGGCCGGGGCCGCCTCTGGAGATGGCTTGTGAATTGGCGCGACCCAGTGGAAAGAGAAATAGCCGGACCGTCGGCTCCGCGCGGGCCCGGCGGCATCTCCAAGGAGAGATAGCTTGATCACCTATCTTTGGATCGCGGTCGGAAGCGCGCTGGGCGGCATGGCGCGCTATGGCTGTTCCAGTCTGATCGCGAGCTGGTTTGGCGAGACCTTCCCCCTCGGCACCTTGGTGATCAACGTACTGGGGTCATTCGTCATCGGATTCTTCGCGACGCTCACCGGGCCCGACGGTCGCCTGATGGTCCCGGGCGACGTCCGCCAATTCGTCATGGTCGGCCTCTGCGGCGGCTATACGACCTTTTCGTCCTTCAGCCTGCAGACGTTGACGCTGGCCCAGGACGGAGAGTTCGTCCGCGCCGGCCTGAATATTGGCGGCTCGGTCGTGCTATGCTTGGTCTCGGTTTGGCTGGGCTATGTGGCCGGCGCGGCCGTGAACGCGGTGAAGGGGAACTGATCCATGCAGGCGCCGCAATCCGCCGTCCTCCTCAGAATCTACACCGAAGAAGGCAAGCAGAACGACCACAGGCCTCTCTATGAGGATATCATCCTCAAGGCGCGCCGCCTCGGACTGGCGGGCGCAACCGTGCTGCGCGGGCCGATGGGCTATGGCCAGTCGCACGTCATCCACACCGCCAAGATCCTCGACCTGTCGGCCAGGCTGCCGCTGGTGATCGAGATCGTCGACAGCGCCGAGAAGATCCAGACGCTGGTCGAGGCGCTCAACGGCATGCGCGACATCGGCCTGATGACGACCTCGAAGGTCGAGGTCATTCATTATGGGAGTGGCGCGAAAAGCTGATCGGCTCAGGCCCCGCGAGGTCGGGTCGGCAATACCGCGATGAAGCTCCCGCCGCCGCCCGCTCGAACCTCGCAGGATACGCTTCCGCCGTGGTGTTCGGCGATCTGACATACGATCGACAGACCCAGCCCCCAGCTGCCCGCCGATTCCGCGCGGCCGCTTGGGCGATAGAAGGGTTCGAACACCCGCTCGCGTTCGGCCTGCGGGATGCCCGGTCCATGGTCGTGCACGGCGATGACGACGCCCGCGTCCGAGCGGCCCAGCTCGACCTCGATAGGCGGCTGGCCGTGCTTGCCGGCGTTTTCGATCAGGTTGCGGATCATCCGGCGCAGCAGCCGGGACGAGCCCATGATCTCGAAGTCCGAGGCGGCGTCGGTGTGGCGGATGCCGGCGCCCCCGCGCGCGGCCTCCTCGGCGGCCAGTCCCAGAAGGTCGACGATCTCGCGTTCCGGCTTCGCTGCCGAATGGTCCAATCGGCTGGCCAGCAGGATTTCGTCGACCAGGCCATCCAGTTCGGCGATGTCGGCGATGATCGCCGGCCGCAGGCTCGGATCGGGCTGGTTCGCATAGATCTCGATGGCGATCCGCAGGCGGGTGAGCGGCGAGCGCAGCTCGTGGCTGGCGTGCGCCAGCAGGGCCTTGCGCGCGGCGAGCAGGGCCTCCACCCGGTCGGCGGCGGCGTTGAAGCTGGCGGCCACGGCGGCGATCTCATCGCGGCCTTCGACCTCGGCGCGGCTGTCCAGCCGCCCCGCCCCCCACGCGTCCAGGCTGGAGCGCAGCGTCTCCAGCCGACGGGTCAGCCGCGAGACGATCGGATAGGCGGCGACGCCGACGGCCGCCGCGATAGCCATCAGCATGCCCAGAATATGCGGCCCGCCGCCGCTAAGCCCAGAGGGCTGCTCGACGATCAGCATACGCCCGTCGCTGAGGTGGATCCGCCAACCTCGCAGCCTCGCCAGGTGCGCGGCGGCGCCGCCAGCTGGCGCCGGTCCGGATACGATCGGCGTCGCCAGGGTCCGTCCTCGCCGCGCCTCGCTTATGGGGTGGCCGGCGGCGTCGATCAGTAGCACTCGCCCATCCAATGAGACCGACAGTCGTCGCAGCGCCTCATCCATTTGCGGTCGTGGCGCATCGCTGGCCGGCAGGAGGGCGCTCAGCGCCGCGCCGGCATAGCTCATCGGAGCCGGCATGGGTTGCTCGGCCATCCAGTGCCAAAGGCTCGCCGCGATGAGCGCGACTAGGATCAGGCTGCCCAGCAGGGTCAGATAGACCCGCCAGAACAGGCCGCGCTGGATGATCGTCACCATGTCAGGCCTGGTCCTGGGACTTGGCGAACAGATAGCCGGATCCCCGCACGGTGATGATCCGGCGCGGATGGGCCGGGTCGTCCTCAATGACGGCGCGGATGCGCGAGACGTGGACATCGATGGAGCGGTCGAACGCCTCCAGCTCCTCGCCTTTGACCAGATCCATCAGGCGTTCCCGCGACATCACCTTGCCGGCGTGCTGCGCCAGGGCGAGGAGCAAGTCGAACTGATAGGAGGTCAGGCTCACCTCGCGCCCGTCGATCCGCACGGCCCGCGATCCAGCATCGATCTCCAGGCGGCCAAAGCGCAGCGCCGAGGCGCCGTCGCCGCTCTGGCCGTGGCGGCGGCGCAGGATGGCTTTGAGCCTGGCCTGCAGCTCGCGCGGATTGAAGGGCTTGGGCAGATAGTCGTCGGCGCCCAGCTCCAGGCCCACGATCCGGTCGGCGTCCTCGCCCCGCGCCGACAGCATCAGGATCGAGACGTCGGCCGTGGCCCTGAGCCGACGGCAGACCTCCAGACCGTCCATGTCGGGCAGCATGATGTCGAGGATGACGACGCCGTAGGGCGTTTCGCTCGCCCGCCGTTCGGCCACGGCCTCGATCCCCGCGGCGGCCGTGCCGCGCGCGTCGACCACGAAGCCGGCCTGCGTCAGGTAGGCGCGGACCATGTCGGCCAGCCGCGCGTCGTCGTCGATGATCAGGATCTTGCCGCTCATGCGCGCCTCATGACCGACCCATAGCGCCGCCCTCCCGCCGCTGGCGAGGGGCCGGGGGCGAGGGGGCGACGTTTCGGCCGAAAACCGGCGCTCGATCGACGCTCAGAGATGCGGATGGTGATGTTCGGCCATCAGGCGGGCGAGCTTGGCCCGCTGCTCGGGACGCAAGACATCGGCGGCGTCGGCGAAGGTTTGGACCATCACCTTGCTGGCTTGATCGAGATCGCCGACCCGCGCGGCGCGCAACTGCTCCAGCGCGGCGCGATCGATCGTCGGCGCCGAGAGGAGCTGGTGCAGGTCGCGGTGGGTGTCGGCCAACTTCTCATGCAGCGGCCCGATGGACTCGAAGCCCTTGTGCAGGATCGATTTGATCTGCGCCTTCTGGTCGGGCGTGGCGTCGACGGCGGTCAGCATTTTTTCGATGTGCGCCATCGCCATCGCATGCATGTCGCCGTGGCCGTGCATGCCGGCCTCCATGGCCATGGTCAGCGCCGCCGCGGGCGTGCCGGACATCACCACGCCGCCCGCGACGAAGGTCACGGCGAAGGCCACGCCCAGCAACAGGCGGCGCAGGCCCGCGCCCATGCCAGCCTTTGCAGCGGAGGGTTTAGCCGCATCGATCGGATCGCTCATCGTCTTGTTGTTCCTCATGCGCAGCCAGGGTTCGCGAACGGGTGTTCGAAGCTGCTTATTGACAGGCTAACCAACTCGCGTTGCGGCCGTTCGCGGCCAATGTTGCGTTATGTAAAGTTCAGACTCGGCCGTTGTCACTCGTACCGTAAAGCCAGGACCGGCTTTGCCCGTGCGACACGCAGGGCATGTGCGAACACCGTTACCCAGGCGATGACCAGCGCGCCGGCTCCAGCCGCGATGAACGTCCACGGAGCCATGTCCACGTGATAGGCGAAGCCCTGCAGCCACCACGTCAGCACCAGAAAGCTGACCGGCCAGGCGATCAGATTGGCCCACAGCACCGGCTGGGTGAACTGCCAGATCAAAAGGCGCAGGATGTCGCCTGAACTGGCCCCCATCGCCTTGCGCACCCCGATCTCCTTGGTGCGCCGCTCGGTGGTGTAGGCGGACAGGCCGAATAGCCCCAGGGCGGCGATGGTCAGGGCGACGACGGCCGCGATGGTGATCACCGCGCCCTGGATGATGGTGTCGATATAGAGCCGCATCATGAACAGAGTGGCGAACACCCGCTGCTCGGGCTGGCCCGGCTCGATCTTCTTCCAGACCCGATCGATCCCTTGCAGCGTCTCGGGAATATGCCGGCCATCCAGCTTCAGGCTAAGCACCACCGAGTAGTACCCAACCTTGGGGCCGATCATGTACATCGTCGGCGGGATCACCAGCCGCATTGAGGCGAACGTGAAGTCCGGAACGACGCCGATGATCTGGGAAGGCTGCGCCGGATCATTTCCGAACGCCTTGTTCACGTCGGTGTGGAAACGCCACATCACCGTATGACCGATCGCAGCTTCGGGTGAGGCGAAACCCAGCTTGTGCATGGCTGTCACATTGACCACCAGGGGTGGGTTGGCTGTGGCGCCCGCGATATAGCCGTCCGTCGCCCGCCGAGGATCTTGCAGTCGGCCAGCCAGGGGTTTGACGCCGTAGACGTCGAAGAAACCGAAGTCGACCGGCGCCGTTTCCACCAGTCGATGCTGGCCATCGATCGTAACATTGTCGCTGGCATGGCTCATGCCAATGGCGTTCGACGAAGTGCAGGCTGCGTAGCGGACGCCCGGCACGGCGCGCATGGCGTCGCGCAGGGTCTCCGTGCAGGGCTCAACGATCACGGCCAGAACCTGATCTTTGTTGAGCCGCAGGCCTTCGTTCAGGGCATAGACCGTCTGGCGGGTGATGGTGGCCGCGAACAGGATCAAGCCGATCAGTGCGGCGAACTGGAGGATCACCAAGGCCTGTCGCACGCCACTGCCGCCCGCGGCCGAGATCAGGCCGCCCTTGAGCACCGCGGAGGGACGAAAGGCAGACAATACCAGGGCGGGGTAGGCGCCGGCCAGGAGAGCCACGGCCAACATGCAGACGACCATTCCGCCCGCCAGGCCGGCGTCGCGGGCGTAGTCAAAGCTGATGCGACGTTGCAGCAAGGCGTTGAAGCCGGGCATGAGCAGTTCCGCCAAGGCCGTGGCCAGCAGGGTGGCCAGCAGCACATAGATGAAGGCCTCGCCCATGAACTGGATGATCAGGTCGCTCCGCGTCGCGCCGGAAGCCTTGCGGACCCCAACCTCCACCGCGCGACGCGACGCCCGCGCCGTCATCAAAGTGACGAAGTTGATCGCCGCCACCAGTATGATCAGCACGCCGACCGCCGCGATGCCGTTGATGATCGCCTTGTCGCCCGCGGGCTTGAACGCGCCCCCGGTGGAGGGATGCAGGTGGATGTCGGCCAGGGCTATGGGATAGAGGACGAGCTTGTACCTGGCCAAGCCCGCCGCCGTAGGGTCTGGCGGGAAATGCCGGTGTACGAAGTCGGTCAGCCCGGCCTCCACACTGGCGATGGAGGCGCCCGGTCGCAGTCGGAAATAGGTGCCGACGACGTTGTTTCCAGGCGTGTCGACCTTTTCCAGCTGAGCGAGGGCGCCGTCAGGGGCGCGGCCGGAGGCGTAGATGTCAAAGGGCAGATGGGTCTGGGACGGCAGGTCGGCCAGCACCGCGTTCACCCGCATGGGATGGCCGTTGATCAGCAGGCTTTGGCCCACCGGCGCATCGCGACCGAAGTATTTGCGGGCCACCTCCCTGGTGATCACCACCCCGTCGGGCGCGTCCAAGGCGCTGGCCAGGTCGCCGGCGATGGCTGGCAGGGGCATGATCCGGAAGAAGTCGGGATCCGCCCACGTCAGGTTCTGTTCGCTGGCGATGATGTCGCCTCGCCGTATGGTGATCGGTGCGGTGAGGCCTGTCAGCCGGGCCGTCCATTGAATCTGCGGGAAGTCCAGCTTCAGCGCCGGCGCTTCCATGGTCGGTCTGTCATCCAGAACCGCGGTCTGCTCGCCAGGTTGGGTGATCGTCGCTGAAACCCTGTAGACCTGCTGATAGCCCGGAACAAACCGGTCGTAGCTGTATTCGTCGCGGACGAAGAGACCGATCAGCAGGGCCGCGGCGAAGCCGATCGCCAGGCCGGCGACGGTCATCCCCGCGTAAAAGCCGTTGCGCTCCATGTTGCGAAGGGCCGTGGAGAGGTAATTGCGCAGCATCCTAGATCTCCCTCGAAAACCGGCGCTCTAGGCGGCCAGCAGGGTCTCGCTGACCACCCGGCCGTCCAGCAGCTTGATGGTGCGCTGGGCGGCGGTGGCGTGGTCCAGGGAGTGGGTGACCATGACCACGGTCATGCCGGCCTGGACCGCGTCGGTCAGCATGCCCATCACCGCCTCGCCATTGGCCGTGTCCAGATTGCCGGTCGGCTCGTCGGCCAGGATCAGCTGGGGTTCGGAGACCAGGGCGCGGGCGACGGCCACGCGCTGCTGCTGGCCGCCGGAGAGCTGCTGCGGGCGATGCTTGGCGCGGTGGCCCATGCCGACCTGCTCCAGCGCCCGCGCCACCCGGCGACGCCGCTCTCCCGCCGGCACGCGGCGATAGAGCAGCGCGACCTCGACATTCTCCGCGACGCTCAGATCATCGATCAGATTGAAGCTTTGGAACACGAAACCGATGCGGTCGCGCCTAAGGCCGGTGAGCCGGGCTTCCGAATATTGCGCCACCTGTTCGCCGAAAAACTCGAAGGTCCCGCTGGTCGGGCTGTCCAGCAGGCCCAGCACATTGAGCAGGGTCGACTTGCCGCAGCCCGAGGGGCCCATCACCGCGACGAACTCGCCGGCGCCGATCTCCAGCGAGATCTCGTTCAGCGCCCGCGTCTCAACCTCGCTGGTGCGATAGGTTTTGCAGATCTTGGTCAACTTCAGCACGTCAATCTCCTTCAACGCGTCAGGTCCACGCGATCGACTTTTTCTAAACCGGTATAGTCCGAGGTGATCACCCGCTCGCCGGGGACAAGGCCGCCCAGCACCTCGACCTGGTCGGCGTTGCGGCGGCCCAGGCGGATGCGCCGGCGCAGGGCCTGGCGGCCGGATTTGTCCATCACCATCACCCAATCCCCGCCGGTCCGCTCCAGAAAGGCTCCAGCCGGCAGGATCAGCGCGCGCCGGTCGCCGCCCAGCGACAGGCGGCCCTCTAACGCCTGTCCGGGCAGCAGGCCGGCGGGCGCGGCGCCGACAAAGGCCAGTTCGATCTGAAACGTCGCGTCCTTGACCTGGGGGTCCACCAACGTCACCCGCAGCGGATAGGTGCGCCCGTCGAGGTCGATCTCGCCAGATTGCCCCACGCGGACCCGATCCAGATAGTATTCGTCGATCGGCGCCTTCAGCTTGAAACCGGTGTCCGGCACGATCTGGCCCAGGCGCTCGCCGCGGCCGCGGATCTGGCCCACATAGAGGTCCATGTCGGTCAGCCGCCCGGCGATCGGCGCGCGGACGACCAGGTCGTCCAACTTGGATTTGGTGATCTTCAGGCTGTCGCGCAGATTGTTCAGCTCGGCTTCGATGCGCGGCAGCTGGCTTTGGCGCAAGGCGTCCTGCCGGCGATCGCTCTCGGTCTGCAGCGGTCGCAAACGCCGGTCATAGTCCAGCTCGTCATGCACCTGGTCGTGTGCTTCGGGGCTGAGGAACCCCTTGGCCAGCAGCGTATCGCGCCGGGCGGCGGCGCGGCCGAGCCGCACGATGTTGTAGTCGATCTCCGCCGAGACCCGCGCATTGGCCAAGCGGGTATCTTCCAGCTGCTTCTCATAGCTCTGCAGCTGGGTGATGGATTCCACCAGCCGGCCTTCGCGGTCCAGCACGTCCAGCTCCAGCTGGGTGTTGCGGAACTGGACCAGCGGCTGACCGGCAGTCACCATATCGCCGGCATGGGCCAGCACCCGCTCCACCTGGCCGCCCTCCAGCGCGTCGAGATAGATCACGTCCTTAGGCGCCGCCTTGGCCCGCAGCACCGCCTGGTCGTGGAATACGCCGGCCTGGACGGTGTCGATGGTGACGCTGGCGGCGGGGACGCGGACGCTGGACTTGGCGCCGATCAGGCTGACGGCGGCCCACCCGGCCAGGACGCAGCCCGCCGCCGCGCCGATCACGACCAGGCCGCGCCGTTGCATCCATCGCGGCCGTTCGATCCTGCTGTCCATTTCAGCGGTCATGCTTCCTCCACACCGTTAGTATCCGGTGCGGGTTGGAGAATATGAAATGGCGGAGTTTCAGTAGGTTAGGTGAGAGATTGGCGGCTAGGACGCACGCTGTTGTCCGGAAATGGACAGTATCCAACTCGACAGAACCCTTCCCCTCGATGGGGGCTACGGCATTCGCACATCTCGTTTACATCGTCGCCGAGCTAGCTGCTCCCCCGTTGGGGGAGCTGGCGCGAAGCGACTGAGGGGGTCTGGCGGTCGCACAGATCTCTCCGGCAAGGCCCCCTCCACCACGTTACACGTGGTCCCCCTCCCCCAACGGGGGAGGAATTGTGGCGCCGCGCCGACCTCAGCCAGATGTGTGAATCCGGTAATCCCCATCCGCCAACGGGAGAGGCTTTGTAGTCCACTGACTTCGCCATAGACTCGCCTCCGTGGAAGCCGAACCCAAGCTCCTGATCGTCGATGACGACGCCGACGTGCTGAAGGCGGCGGCGATGGCGCTCTCAGGTCTCGCGACTGACGTTGACGTCACGACCTTGCCCGCAGGGCTAACCGAACGCCTCGACGGCAGATCCTATGACGCCATACTGCTCGACATGAACTTCGCGCCGGGGGAGCGCGGCGGCGGGGCGGGTCTGGACTGGCTGGCGCGCATCCAAGCCGCCGATGCGGCCCTGTCCGTGGTGCTGATGACCACCTATGGCGGGGTGGCGCTGGCGGTGGAGGGGCTCAAGCGCGGTGCGGCCGACTTCGTGCTGAAACCCTGGCGCAACGAGGCCCTGGTCGCGTCCATGACCGCCGCCGTGGAGCGGACCCGCCAGCGTCGCGCCGCCGCCGCCGACCTCAATCTGGACGATCTGGAGCGGCGCGCCATCGAGCGGGCCTTGCAATTGCATGAGGGCAACATCTCCCACGCCGCGGCGAGCCTGGGCCTGACGCGGCCGGCGCTCTATCGGCGGATGGCGCGGCATGGCCTTTAGCGGCGGCGGCGGTTTCAAGGGTGTCGGCGCCTTCGCGCTCGGCATCTGGGCGCGCGCCGCCGCGATCGGCGCCCTGACCTTCGTCGCTTTCGTCGCGGGCGGCCATCATCTCTATGCCACGGCCTTGATCCTCGCCGCCGCCGCGGCCCTGGTCGGTCTGGACTTGGCTCGAAGCGCGAACGGCGCCGATCGCCTGCTGGCCCAGTTCGTCGACGGACTGATCGCCGAAGGCGACGACCGCCCGAGAAGCGCGCCGGGTGTCGGCCGCCTGGCCGACGCGATCGAGCGGGCGCTGGACGGCCTGGCCGCCCGCCGCGCCGAGAGCCAGCGGCGGGCCGACTTCGCCGCGGCCTTGGCGGATAACGTCCTGGCCGGGCTGCTGGTGGTCGACGAAGCGGACGTGATCGTCCTGGCCAATCGCGCGGCGCGGCGGCTGCTTAGCGAGGTGGACGGGCCGCTGGGCCAGGTCCTGGGGCTCGCGCCGGAGAGCATCGAGACGCTTACGGCCCTCGCGCCAGGCGGACAGGCCATCGTCCGGCTGGCCGATAACCGCTCGCTGCTGGCTTCGGCGACCGGTTTTTCCGTCCCCGGGGGCGGGCCGCTGCGGCTGATCGCGCTGCAGACCTTGTCCGGCGACCTGGACGCGGTGGTGCTGAAGGCCTGGCAGGACCTGGCGCGGGTGCTGGCGCACGAGATGATGAACTCGCTGACGCCGATCTGTTCGCTCAGCGACAGCATCGCCGCGCGCCTGCGCCAATCGGCTGACGACCCATCCGGCGACATCGCCGAGGCCGTCGAGGTCATCGCCCGCCGCGGCGCCGGCTTGATGAGTTTCGTCGAACGTTACCGCAAGCTCTGCGACCTGCCCCCCGCCGCCAGGACCCCCATCGCGGCGACGGCCCTCGTCGGACGTTTGGACCAGCTGATGAAGCCGCTGATGAACGAGGCTGGCGCGGGCCTTGTAAGCGAGGTTGTCCCGGCGAACCTGATCTTGGACGCCGATCCGGAACTTTTGGAACAAGCGATCATCAACCTGCTGAAGAACGCCCTAGAGGCGACCGCCGGCCAGCCCGATCCCACGATCCGCCTGACCTGCCGGCTCGATGGCGCCCTGGTCGCCATCAGCGTCGAGGACAATGGCCCCGGCTTGCGCGATGACGATCCGGAGGCGGCCTTTACGCCCTTCTTCACCACCAAGCTCGGCGGCTCGGGTGTCGGCCTGACCTTGGCGCGCCAGATCGCCTTGGCCCACGGCGGCCGGCTGGACTATGAGCGGCCCGCGTCCGGCGGGGCTCGCTTCACCATTCTGCTGCCTTACGCTGGACAGGACGGTCCTGCTGGTGAACGGTGTTCCGTCACCTAAGGAAACGCCCACGGACGCGTGTAACGGCCAAGCCGCGCGCGCCAGAACAAGAGCAAGACCATGTCCATCGATTTTGAAATTCCCGCCGAAGCCAAGGCCATTCGCGAGCGCGTGCGCCAGTGGGTGCATGATGAATGCATACCCGCCGAGAAGCGTATCGTGGACAAGGACTCCTACAAGACGGTTCTGGCGGAACTCAGGGGCAAGGCGCGATCCCAGGGACTGTGGTGCCCGTTCGTGCCCAAGGAACATGGCGGCATGGGTCTTGGCCCGCTGGCCAACGCCCTGGTGCAGATGGAACTGGGCGAAAGCCATCTTGGCGCGCTTTCCATGAACAGTCAGGGCCCCGACGACGCCACCATCCTGACGCTGCTGGCGCACGGGACCGAGTTCCAAAAGGAAAAGTATCTCAAGCCGCTGCTGAACGGCGAAAAGCGCGTCTGCTATTCGATGACCGAAAAGGCCTCCGGCGCGGACGCCACCGGCATGCAGACCCGCGCGGTCAAGGACGGCAACGAGAACTATGTCCTGAACGGCGAAAAGTGGTTCTCATCCGCCGCCAGCGCCGCCGATCTGGCCCTGGTCATGGCGATGACCGATCCGGACGCGCCGCGCCACCAACGCTACTCCACCTTCATCGTCGAGCTGCCGAACCCCGGCTACATCATCAAGCGCGACATCCCGACCATGGCCGCCGAAGGGCCGCTGTCGCATATCATGGGCGGCGGCCACGCCGAGATCGACATCAAGGACCTGGTGGTGCCGGCCGAGAACCTGCTGGGCGGGGAGGGAAACGGCTTCAACATGGGCCAGCACCGCCTGGCCTACGGGCGCTTGCGCCACGGCATGCACAACGTCGCCATGGCCCAGCGCGCCCTTGACATGGCCGTGGCGCACATCACCAAGCGGGAGACGTTCGGGCGCAAGCTTTCCGAGCGCCAGGGCGTGCAGTGGATGATCGCCGACTGCGCCAGCGAGCTCTACATGGCCCGCCTCATGCTGCTGCACATCGCCTACAAGGCCGAAAAGGGCCTGGACATGCGGCAGGAAAACTCCATCGCCAAGGTGTTCCTGGCCCACATGGTGCACAAGGTGGTCGACACCGCGATCCAGCTGCACGGCGCCTTGGGCTATTCGCGCGATACGCCCCTGGCCGCCTGGTACACCTACATCCGCTCCCAACGGCTGGTCGACGGGCCGGACGAAGTGCACCGCTGGACTGTCGGCCGCAACGTGATCAAGGCCTATCAGCAGTTCGGGACCACCGCGTCGGCGGCCGGGGGCGACCTGCTTTAGACCGGCTCAAGGCAAGCGCCGATGAGCATTGATCCCGACCTGCGGGCCCGCATCCTCGCGCTCGGCCATATCACCGGCCGTTTCACCCTGCGATCCGGCGCGGTGGCGGATAGCTACTACGACAAGTACCGCTTCATGGCCGACCCGCCGACGCTGCGCGACATCTGCCAGGCCATGGCCGACCGGCTGCCGCCTTGCGATTTTGTCGCCGGCATCGAGGTCGGCGGCATCCCACTGGCGACCGGCGTTTCGCTGGCCAGCGGCCGGCCGCTGCTGATCGTGCGCAAGGCGGCCAAGACCTATGGCACTGAAAAACTGATCGAGGGCGCTGACCCCGCCGGCGCCGGCGTAGTGCTGATCGAGGACGTGGTCACGACCGGCGGCCAGATCGTCCTGTCCGCGGAAGAGCTTCGCAAGGCTGGCGCGGAGATCGTCGCGGCCATGTGCGTGGTTGATCGTGGCGGCGCGGGGCGCCAAACCATGGCGAGTCACAATATCGACTATCTTCCCCTGATGAGTGTGCAGCCATGATCGGCAAATTGAACCATGTCGGCGTCGCCACCCCCTCGATCGAGGCGTCGGCGAAAATGTACCGCGACATGCTGGGCGCCACCTCGATCACCGAGCGCAAGGCGTTGCCGGAGCAGGGGGTGTGGGTCAGTTTCGTCAACCTGCCCAACGCCCAGATCGAGCTGATCGAACCCTATGGCGAGGCCTCGCCGATCCACGCCTTCCTGGCCAAGAATCCGCGTGGCGGCCAGCACCACGTCTGTTTCGAAGTGGCCGACATCTTCGTCGCCCGCGACGAGATGCGAGCCAAGGGCGCCACGGTGCTGGGCACGGGCGAGCCGCGCATCGGCGCCCACGGCGTCCCGGTGATTTTCGTACACCCCAAGGACATGGGCGGCGTATTGGTGGAGCTCATGCAGACGCCCCCAGAAAACGCTTCGGCCGAAAGCCACTGATGGATCCGGTCCTGTCCGTCGCCGTCTATCTGACTATCTGGTGGGTGGTGTTCCTTTCGATCCTGCCTCTGGGCGTGACCAGCCACGCCGAGGCTGGCCTGGACCTGGGCGACGGCGGCGATCCCGGCGCGCCGGTCGATCCCAAGCTGAAGCGCAAGTTCATCACCACCACCTGGGTCTCGGCGGTGGTGTTCGCGATCGTCTGGGTGGTCGTCTATTTCCACCTGATCCAACTGCCCGCCTTGGGGAGCCGGTGAGCTTGCGGCGGTCAATAGAACCCTTCCCCCTCGATGGGGCAACAGCATTCACACATCTGACCGAGGACAATGCAGCGGCTAGGCTCCTCCCCCGTTGGGGGAGGGGGACCGCCTGCAAGGCGGTGGAGGGGGCCCTTGCCGGAAGAGTCTGTGCGCCGCCAGGCCCCCTCAGTCGCTTCGCGCCAGCTCCCCCAACCGGGGAGCAGCCAATTTTTGGCGTCGCGGACGAGATGTGTGAATGCTGTTGCCCCATCGAGGGGGAAGGGCCTGGCCGCGCAAGCTCCTTCGTGCATCGGGAGCCAGCATGACCGCCGAGGTTCAGCCCGCCGCGCCGTTCGGTCCGTGGGAGCGAACGCTCGCCGCGCGCTATCTGCGCACCAAGCGCAAAAACGGCGGCGTGGCGGTGATCTCGATCATCTCCTTTGTCGGGGTCATGCTGGCGGTGGCCGTGCTGATCATCGTCATGTCGGTGATGAACGGCTTCCGCACCGAGCTGCTGTCGCGCATCCTGGGCTTCAACGGCCATCTGTACGTGACCGGCGCGGTGCTCAATGACGGCGAGCGGGACGCGGTGATCGCCCGCCTGCGCGCCATACCCCACGTGGTCCAGGTCTCGCCGATGGTCGAGGCCGAAGCCCTGGTCCAGGGCCGCGAGCAGACCTCCGGCGCCGTGGTGCGCGGGGTGACGCCCGACGACGTGCGGGCCAGCAAGTTCATCTCCGGCAACATCAAGCGCGGCTCCCTGCAGGGCTTCGGCGAGGGTGAATATGGCGGCGACCTGATCCTGGTCGGCGATCGGCTGGCCGCCTCGATGGGGGTTGGGCCAGGCGATACCCTGACCCTGACCTCGCCCTCCGCCTCGGCGACGGCGTTCGGCTCGGCGCCGCTCAGCAAGGCCTATACCGTGGGCGGCATATTCAGCGTCGGCATGAGCCAGTTCGACGAGGCCTATATCTATATGCCTCTGCAACAGGCCCAGCTGTTCTTCGGCCGCGACCAGGGCGTCGACAAGATCGAGATCAAGCTGGACGATCCCGACCGCGCTGGCGAACTGCGCGGCGCCGTCGCCCAGGCCGCGGGCGCGGGCGGGGTCGTCTCCGACTGGCGCGACCAGAACCAGGCCTTCTTCGGCGCCTTGGAGGTCGAGCGGACCACCATGCGGCTGATCTTGATGCTGATCGTGGCCATCGCGGCGATGAACATCATCTCCGGCCTGATCATGTTGGTGAAGAACAAGGGCCGCGACATCGCCATCCTGCGCACCATGGGCGCTGGACGCGGCGCGATCCTGCGCATCTTCTTCATGTCCGGCGCGGCGATCGGGGTGGCCGGCACCCTGGCCGGGCTGCTGCTCGGCATCCTGTTCTGCACCTACATCCAGCAGATCCAGTCGTTCGTGCAGTGGGTCACCGGCGCCGACGTATTCAACGCCAGCGTTTATTTCCTGTCGCACATCCCGGCCAAGCTGGACTGGGGCGAGGTGGCCTTCGTGACCGTCTTCTCGCTGCTCATGTCCTTCGTGGCGACCCTGCCGCCGGCCTTCCAGGCCTCGCGCGTCGATCCGGTCGAGGCGCTGCGCTATGAGTGATGAGCCGGTGCTGCGCCTGCGCGGCGTCGCGCGCAGCTATGAGAGCGGAGAGCGGCGGCTGGACGTGCTGCGCGGCATCGACCTGGACGTGGGCGCCGGCGAGGTGGTCGGCCTGATCGGCCCGTCGGGTTCCGGCAAGTCCAGCCTGCTGCACGCCGCGGGTCTGCTGGAGCGGCCGACCGCCGGCCAGATCATCATCGAGGGCCGCGACTGCTCCAAGCTCAGCGACCGGGCGCGCACGCGGGTGCGGCTGGGCGTGATCGGCTTCGTCTATCAGTTTCATCATCTGCTGGCAGAGTTCAGCGCCCTGGACAATGTCGCCCTGCCACAGATGATCGCCGGCCAGTCGCGCGCCGCCGCGCGCCGCCGCGCGGAAGGGCTGCTCAGCCAGCTGGGCCTGGCCGAACGGCTGAACCACCAACCTGGCCAGCTCTCCGGCGGCGAACAGCAACGCGTCGCCATCGCCCGCGCCCTGGCCAATGCGCCCCGCGTGGTTCTGGCCGACGAGCCCACGGGCAACCTCGACCCGCACACTTCCAGCGCGGTGTTCCGCAACCTGTTCGAAGTCGCCAGGGGGACCGGCGTCGCGGTGGTGATCGCCACGCACAACATGGAGTTGGCGCGATACATGGACCGGGTGTTTGCGCTGCGCGAGGGGCGGCTGGAGCGGCAGGCGATGGATTAGGTCCGCTCGACGGTCTCCAGCGCCTTCGCAATGCTCGTCCGAGCCCGCTCGAACACCGCCCGGTCGCCGTGCGGATCGGCGGTGTCGGCCGCGGCTTGAAACGCCAGCAGTTCGAAGGCCAACTGCTCGACATCGGCGCCCGCGGCCAATTCGCCTCGGTCCCTGGCCATCGCCAGCAAGCCTAAAACCGTAGCGCGCCAGGCGCCGCGACGTTGGCGGACCCGGTCCTGGATAGGCCCCGGTCTGGCGCGATACTCGCTGATGACCGAATGGAGAAAACACCCGCCCGGCAGGGTGCGCGCGCCGACAAATTCGAACCAGGCGCCGAACAGGTCGGCCAGCCGGCTGAGTGCTGGCGCATCTGGTTCTGTAACAGCGACCGCCGCGAAGCGCGCAAGGGCTTCATCCAGCGTCGCCAGTTGCAGCGCGAGCCTGTTTCCGAACAGGACGGTGATTGCTCCCTTGGTCACGCCCGCACCCTTGGCGACGTCGCCCAGGGTCAGGCCTTCCAGCCCTTGGCGCGAAGCAAGCAGCACGGCGGCGTCCAGAATGCGCGCTCGGGTCCGGTCGCCCTTGGCGCGTCGCCCGTCGATTTTCGCGGCGTCCGTCAACGAGATCGCATCCCCAATCAGAACGGCATCGGGAGGTAGAACGGAAGGTTCCAGAACCGCTCAAGCCAGGCCCCCACATTTGGATAGTCTTCGAGTTCGATCAGAGCATCTCGCGCCTTCTCCGCCAACGGCGCGCAGCCGATGTCGGCCAGGGTCGGCCGATCGAGCGCGAGCCAGTCGTGGGAGGCCAATCGCAGATTCAACACTCCGAGCGCTCGTTTCGCGCGCGCCTGCGCGGCGGCCCCATCGCCCGGCAAGCCGAACTTGTAGTGGTTGCGCGCGTAGCCGATACCGTTGTGCAACTCATTCGCGTCGAAGAACAGCCACTGCAGGACCTCCGACTCCGCGTCCGGATCACGCGGGATCAGCTGCTCGCCGCCATATTTGCGCGCCAGATAGACCGCGATGGCGTGGCTATCCAGGATGATCGCCTCTCCGTCGCGCAGCGCGGGCACCTGACCGGCGGGATTGATGTCGAGATAGGCGGCGGAGCGCTGTTCAAGACTGAGCAAGTCGATCGTGCGCTCGTCATAGGCCAGGCCAAGGAAGGCCAGGGTGAGCCGAACGCGATGGACGTTCGCCGAATAAGGGCTTCCGAACAGAATGAGCGTCACAGCACTTCTCCAGTCTGACAATTTATACATTGTCGACCGTATATATAAGTGACGTCAAGAGCGCTCGTTCGCCGATCGGTCCACCATGGCGGCTACGACCCACTCCCGAAATGCGCGAATCTTCGGTTCCCGCAGCCGATCGTGTCGGCACACCAGCCAGAAGGCGTAAGGGCTCGCCAGCTCGACCTCGAAGAGCCGCACGAGCGCGCCTGAGCGGAGGTGTTCATCAACCAGCGGCGTCAGCCCCAGGGCCACGCCCTGTCCCGCGACGGCCGCCGTCAGCGCCATGTGCAGGCTCTCGAACAGCGGGCCACGATGGCCGCCCGTCCATTCGACGCCGGCGGCGTCGAACCAGCCGCGCCAGTTGGGCAGGCCGGGTGAGCGAAGCGAGGTCTCGTCCCGCATCAGCGGCAGACCCGTCAGGCCGCCGGGATCGTGCAGCTCGCGCCGGTGCGCGTCCAGGAAGCCTGGGCTGCAAACCGGGAAGGCGCGCGCCGGCGCCAGGCGTTCCGCGTGCAGCGGCGCATAGTCGCCCGGCCCGTAACGCAAGCCGATGTCGACCCCGTCGCGATCGAAGTCGACCAGCCTGTCCTCTCCCACCACCCGGACCGGGTACTTGGGGCGTCGCGTGGTGAAATCCGCCAGCCGCGGCGCGAGCCACTGGGCGGCGAAGGAGGGCATGGCGCTGATCTGGATCAGATTGCTGGCTGGCGCCACCACCTCGGCCAGCAAACGGTCGAGGTCGGCGAAGATCGCGCCCAGCGCCGGCGCCAGACGCGCGCCGGTATCCGAAAGGCTGACGCCCCGATGGCGGCGAACGAACAGTGGGCGGCCGATCCGGTCCTCAAGCCGCCTGATCTGCACGCTGACGGCCGAAGCGGTCACGCCCAGCTCCTCCGCCGCGGCGGCGAAACTCATATGCCGCGCCGCCGCCTCGAAACTACGCAAGGCGTTCAACGGCGCGCCGCGCAGCTCTGATCGTCCGCTCATCCGACGTCCTTTCTCCGGGCTTTGGATGACATTTTGTAACGTGAAGCGGCGAATAAGTCGTTTGAGAAAACGCCCGCGCGGGCGCTGTTGCGCGGGCGTCTCAATCACCCCCGGCGGCTCTGTCCATGATCGATCCGAAGTCTTCGCCGGCGCTCGCCGACCTCACCGCGCTGGGTCGGACTCGGCTGTCCGAGCACTTTTTCATGCGGGAGATGCTTTATAGCGAGGTCGCCAACGTCTGCGGCGTGCAGAACACCCCCGAGGATGCCGAACTCGCCGTTCAGGCCGGCCGCATGCTCTGCACCCAGGTGCTCGAGCCGTTGCGACGCGCTTTCGGCCACATCAGCATCCGCAGCGCCTACCGCTCTCCAACCCTGAACGGCCACTGTCATGAGCTGTTCAAGGCGGGCGTAAAAGACGCCTGGTGCATCTGCAACGAAGACAACTACGCCTTTCACATCTGGGACCGACGCGACGCAGATGGCTTTCTCGGCGCGTCGGCGACCGTCGTGGTTCCCGGCTATCTGGACCACTACGAGCGCACCGGGGACTGGCGCCCGCTCGCCTGGTGGATCCGCGATCATGTCGACAACTACGCCGAGGCGCAGTTCTTCCCCTCGCTCTGTGCGTTCAACATCCGCTGGTACGAAGGGCCGAGCGAACGCTCGATAGGCTTTCTCGATCCGCCGGTCAGAGAGCGCCTGACATCGCGAAGCGAGCCGAATTTCGCGGGCGACCATTCCGCCGCCTATGCCGGCGTCATTCCCGGCTGAACAGCCCAACAGAAGGACAGGCGCGTGTTCAAAGTCAGCAACATCGATCATGTTGGCATTCGCGTCGCGGACCGCGACGTTGCGCGCGCCTTCTATGAGAAGCTGGGCTTTGTCTTTGACCCCGACGAAGATTCGCCGCGCGGCAGATCGATCGGCTTGGTCAACGACGCCGGCGCCCGAATCAACCTGATCTACAACGCCCGCATTCCTGAAGACGGCGCAAATGTCCTGATGGACACGCCCGACAAGTGGCCCGGCTACACCCACGCCGCGTTCATCGTCGACAGCATCGCCGCCCTCGTCGAGTGGCTTGAACAACAGGGCATCCCGATCACCGAAGGCCCGGCCGTGTTCGGTCATGGACGCCGAAAAGTCTGCTTCATCCGCGATCCGGACCGCAACGTCATAGAGTTCGACGAAATCCTGTGAGCACGCTCTTCGCCAATCCATTCAAATCCCTGCGTCATGTCCGGCAAGCAGCCCTCGCCGCCGCGTTAGGTCTTTTCTGTGTGACCCAGGCCCCGTCCGCGGCCGCCGCCCATCTGCACTACGGCTGGCAGAAGGTGGGCGCGATCAAGCTGTTCTATCGCGAAGGCGGACCCGCCGATGCGCCGACCGTGGTCTTCCTGCATGGCAATCCCGCGTCGTCCATCATGTACGAGGAGGTCATGCAGGCGCTGATCGACAAAAGCGGCCTGCACGTCATCGCGATGGACTACCCGTCGTTCGGCTATTCGGACGCGCCCGATCATCTGAACTACAAATACACCTTCGATCACATCGCCGAGACGGTTCGCGGCTTTCTGGATGCGCGCGGCATCCACCGCTATGCGCTCTACATGCAGGACTACGGCGTGCCCGTGGGCTTTCGACTGATCCAGGCCGACCCAGGCGCCATTTCGGCGATCATGGTGCAGAACGGGGTCATCCATCTCGACGGATTTCCGACGGCCCAAGATCCCAAGGGCGAGCTTCGCCAGCACTGGCTGAAACGCAATCCCGCGGTCGACAAGCGGCGCGCGGCCTATGCGGCCAGCCTCGGCTTTCCGTCCGCGGCGACGTGGGACGAAGGGGCGGACTTGAATCCGGACGCCGACCTTTTGATGTCCGCCTCGGAGCAGCGGCCGGGCGTGATCGAAAGCCGCAACGATCTTTGGTTCGACTACGGCTCCAATGTCGACCGCTATCCCCAATGGCAGAGCCTGCTCAAAACGCTGAAATGCCCGGTGCTGGTGATCTGGGGCGACCGTGACGACTTCTTCACCACGCCCGGCGCGCTGGCCTATCTGCGCGACGCCCCCCAGGCCGAGGTCCACATCCTGGATACCGTCCACTTCGCCACGCTCGAAGCGCCAGACCCGATCGCGGAGCTGATCGCGGCCTTCTATAGGCGTCACGGTTTGCGGTGACGGGTGTGGGGCGCCGCGCACGACACTGAGTTGACGCGATACGTGGGCCAGGTGTTCGCGCCGCGCGAGGGGCGAGTGGCGCTGCAGGATATAGGGTAAGGATGGTCGCTTTTGGATTTATCAAATGCGCACTAAGTATGATATGATGCGCACTTCGATGGAGGATTCCGTGGCCGCGATCGAACGTATCAGCATCACATTGCCGGCTGAAATGGCTGCGGCGTTGCGACAAACAGTTCAGGGCGGCCAATATGCTTCCACCAGCGAAATTGTCCGCGAGGCGTTGCGCGAATGGACGCGCAACCGCGACGACGAACGCCGTGACGTTGAAGCCTTGCGTGAGGCCGTCCGGATCGGCGATGAAAGTGGCCCCAGCATTCCAGCGGACGAAGTGTTCGCCGAGTTGCGTCAACTGATCGCCAAGCGCCGCGCCGCCACCTCGTGAAGCGGCTCGCCTTCGCGCCGGCTGCGCGGGACGACTTGACGGCGATCGGTCTCTACATCGCCGTTCACGGGCGCTACTTGCTGCTGTTCCGCGAACTGCACGAGGAGGTGCGGATCGTCCACGGCGCCCGCGATTTTCCTCGAATATTCGATGCGTGATTGGGGGGTGTTGCTTTTGCTGCGCTTGTCCCGCCTTTTACGGCTTCAGCGCGCTCGGGGCCAGCGGCGGGCGAGCGAAGTCACTGATTTCACACCCCGACACACAGGCGTTTCGCCATGACTTGAAATGCCTCCTTAGATAAACTAAGTCTAATGGACTAAGTCTGAGATCGCGCCATGCGGACCGTCAATATCCACGAAGCGAAAACCCAGCTGTCGCGTCTGGTGGACCAGGCGGCGAAGGGGGAGCCGTTCGTTATCGCCAAGGCCGGAAAGCCGCTGGTCAAGGTGATGGCGTTGAACGCGCCCGAGCCTTCGCAAGTTCGCCGGCTGGGTTTCCTCGCCGGTCAGATTTCGGTCCCCGCGGACTTCGACCAGATGGGCTCGTCCGAGATCGAACAGATGTTCGGCGTTGATCCTTGAACTGCCTGCTGGATACGCATCTGCTGCTCTGGGCCGCCGGCGCCGATGAAGGCGGACTGTCGGCTGACGGGTTGTCGGCGAAGGCGCGGTCGCTCATCGACGATCCCGAAAACGTGCTGTACTTCAGCCCGGCCAGCATCTGGGAAGTCGCGATTAAGGGAAGGCTCGGACGCCCAGACTTCAAGGCCGACCCCCACGTGCTGCGTCGCGGCCTTTTGGACAACGGCTACGTAGAGGTGGCGATCACCAGCGAGCACGCGGCGGCGGTCAGCGCATTGCCGATCCTGCACAAAGATCCCTTCGATCGAATGCTCGTTGCTCAGGCGGGCGTTGCAGGGATCACTCTGCTGACCTCCGACGATCGGCTCACCGAGTATCCGGGGCCGATTCAAAAGGTTTAGCCGTACCGCCGATCGACCCGGCGGGAGGCCGAGGCGCCGAACGCCCGCCACAGATGTGCCGCATCAGGATTTCAGCCAGATCGGCCCGTTCAGGAGCGGGGCGAACGAGGTCGCGCGCGGCCAAGGCCGAGCCGCCGGCCAGCACGAGCGTCACGGCGAGCACGGCCGCCACCCATCGCGCGCCCACCCATTGCTTATGGGGCAGATGCGCCAGGACGCCTTTGAGAACGCTCCGCGACGCAGCGATCGCCGCCGCGAGCAGAGCGACAAGCGCACAGCACATCATGGCCGCGCGCCCATCTCAGGACGCCTCGGCATGGATGCCGCAGCCGCAGCCTTGCGGGTGATATTGCCCGTTGCGCGTCACCATGCCGCCTTTGCCGTACATGTTCCGCGGGCGCACCCAATCGCCCATCGCGTGGTAGGGGCCGTTCTCGTTCCGCCCCTTCGGCATCACATCGAAGATCCGGTAGATGCCCAGGTAGCCTTCGCAGCCGCGGCTATAGCTCGAATAGGTGTGGAAGATTTGCCCGTCGTCGTCCTTGTAGAAAACGACGTTGCCCGTACTCGTCACCCCCTCCGGGTTAAAGGTCAGATAGACGTCGCGGTAAAACTCTCCCATCCCGCACGACACCCAGGGAAACCGCCAGTCCATGCGCTGGCGCATCGCTTCGATTTCGGCGATCGGCGCAGGCGCCACGACCGCATAGGTGACGTCGTTGTTCTGTAGATGCTCAAGCAACCCCGCCACGTGATCGACCTCCAGCGAACAGCCGGTGCATTGGCGGACCTGGCCCGGGTCCAGCATGAACATTTTGATGAACAGCTGGCTGCGGCCATCGAACAGGTCCGACAAGGTCAGCTTACCAGACGGTCCTTCGAACACGTACTCCTTGTCGATCTTGACCCAGGGCAGGGCGCGCTGTTCGGCGCCCAGGGCGTCGCCGGCCCGAGTGAACGCCTTTTCCTTGGCGATGAGCGCGCCGCGGGCCATTCGCCATTCTTCGCGGGAGACGACTTGGTTTTGCATGGATGGTCCCTTGCCTGGTTGTCGATGTCGGGTTTGCGATCCAGCCGAGCTCACGCGCCGGTCGACCGAGGTTTAATACATTACCATATAGTAAAGTATTTGAACGCGCCTTAGCCTGTCAAGGCTCCGAGGCGGAATTTTGGGTGGGGTCGGGCGGCGCCTGTCGAAACGGCGATTGGCTGGTGGCGTCGGGCTCGGTTAGGGTCGCGGTCTTGCCGCCGCCGTGCGCGGCGATGTGGAGCAAGACATGACGGATCGCCCCGGACGCGTTCAAGGCAAGGTCGCCATCGTCACCGGCGCGGCGTCGGGCCTGGGCGCGGCGTCGGCGCGGCGGCTGGCGCAGGAGGGCGCCTGCGTCATGCTCACCGATCGGTCGGTGGCGGCGGGCGAGGCGGCGGCCGAGGCGATCTTGGCCATCGGCGGCAAGGCGGCCTTCATGGCGCACGATGTCGCGTCGGAGGAGGACTGGGCGGCCGTGGTGGCCGGAGCGCTCAAGGGGTTTGGGCGGATCGACGTCCTAGTCAACAACGCCGGCATGGGCGGCGGCGCGCCGCTGATGGAGATGTCGCTGGCCGACTGGCGGGCTCTGCTGGCGATCAATCTCGACGGCGTCTTCCTGGGCATGCGCGCGGTGGGCGCGGCGATGGCCCAGGCGGGCGGTTCGATCATCAACCTGTCGTCGATCCTCGGAAAGGTCGGTCAGGCCGGCGCCGGCGCCTATTGCGCCTCCAAGGGCGGCGTCTTGATGCTGACCAAGGCGGCGGCGCTGGAGTGGGCGCCGTTGAAGATCCGGGTGAACTCCATCCACCCCGGCTATATCGACACGCCGATGGTCTCCCAGGCCTTGCACAATGCCGAAAACGGCAACGAAATGCGCGACCTGATCATCTCCCGCCACGCCATGGGCCGGCTCGGCTTGCCGCGCGAGATCGCCGACGGGGTGGTGTTCCTGGCCTCGGACGAGGCCAGTTTCATGACCGGCGCGGAGTTGGTGATCGACGGGGGGTATACGGCGCAGTAGGGCGGACCCGCCCCAATCCACCCGACCTAAGCGGGCTCCGATTCCTCGCGCGAGCCATAGACGTGATCCACCAGGCCCCAGGCCTTGGCTTCCTCGGCGTCCATGAAATTGTCCCGATCCAGGGTGCGCTCGACCTCCTCATAGGTGCGCCCGCAGTGCTTGGCGTAGAGGGTGTTCAGCTGGCGCTTGGTCTTGATGATGTCCTCGGCGTGGCGCTCCACGTCAGAGGCCTGGCCCGAGAACCCGCCAGAGGGCTGATGCAGGATGATCCGGGCGTTGGGCAGGCAGATCCGCTGGCCCGGCTCGCCGGCCATCAGCAGGAACGAGCCCATCGAGGCGGCCACCCCCATGCAGAAGGTGGAAACCGGGCTCTTGATGTATTGCATGGTGTCGTAGACGGCGAAGCCGGAGGTCACCACGCCGCCGGGGGAGTTGATATAGAGGAAGATCTCCTTCTTCGGATTGTCTGCCTCCAGGAACAGCAGCTGGGCGCAGATCAGCGCCGAGACGCCGTCATCGATGGGCCCGTTCAGGAAGATAATCCGTTCACGGAGTAGTCGTGAGAAGATGTCGAACGCCCGCTCCCCGCGGCTCGACTGCTCGACCACCATCGGCACCAGATTCATCGCCGTCCGCATTGGATCGCTCATCACATCCTCCTAGGCGGCCAGACGGAAGGCTTCGGCCAGGACGCCGACAATCCGCCTCGCCAACACGCCCGAAATCGCGTGACCGGCGCCAGCCAGGGCCAGTGTACGGCCGCCGGTCAACGCGAACCCGTCATGCACCAGCCGCAGGCGGGTTCCGCCGACGAAGGTCGGGGTCAGGGTCCAGGTCACCTGGCTGTCCAGCGCTGGGCCGTCATCGCGTTCCTCGCGCCAGGAATAGGTGATGGACCGTTTCGGGTCGACCTCCAGGATCTCGCATTGGATCGCGCCGCCCAAGCCGGGTTCGGCGGTCTCCACCTGGAACCGGTGGCCGACTTCCGGGCGGATGTCGTTGGGGCCGAGCCAGGCGGCCAGCAAGTCCGGCTCGGTCAGGGCGCGCCAGACCTGATGCGGCGGTTCGGGCAAATCGTAGTCGGCGACGATGGTTTGCGTGGTGTTCGCAAGATCGCTCATTGATCCATTCCTTTGAGCACGTCCTTCAACCGGTTGATCCGCTCCGGCCAGAACGCGCGGTAACGATCGATCCAGTCCAGCAGCGGCGTCAGACCTTCCGGCGCGGCGCGATAATAGGCGAAGCGGCCCTCGCGGCGCTCTGCAACCAGGCCAGCGCCGCGCAGGGCGGCCAGGTGTTGGGAAATCGCCGGTTGGGATACGGAAAACCCGGTCGTCAGCTCCGAGACGTTCATTTCCCGCGCGGCCAGGCGTTCGAACACGGCGCGCCGGGTCGGATCGGCCAGGGTGCGGAAAATGTCGGCTTCAGGACTCACGGGCGCCTCGCTGTCGTTACATAAGTACATACTTATTCGAATGGCAAGGGAAAACCGCGCATTTGACGCTCGGTTCGCCTCGCGAGTAACGCCGGCAAGCCTAGGGTGTCGGCCTATCGAGGTCCTCGCGGCTAATCCGGCACACCAGGCGGTCATCCTCCCACATCTCGGCCACGCGATGGTGGGCGGACGATGAAAGCCGTTGGGTTGCAATCTCGATGGCGCGGTCGTCATCGCGCACGACGATCGCGTCCAGCGTCGGCACCGAGTAGCGGTCATCGTGCATGTAAAGCAGGTAGGTCTTCACGCCAGTCGCCGACAATATGGATTGCATGGCCGCACCACCTTCATCTCCACTGAATGATGTGTCGGCCAAACCCTAGCGGCATGAGTGAGCGGGCATTGTCGCCTGGGCGACATTGATCGCGGCGATGGCCGCTAAAAGGTCGGCGAACCTAAACATCCGCCGCGCGCTTAACAGAAGCTGGGCCGCTTCTCAGGCGCCGACGGGCCTCGCCAGCGCCGGCCGATCGTGAAAGGGCCTTGGATGGACAAAAACACCCAGGTGGACGCCGTGGCGCTCCGCAACCTGGTGCTGGCGGCGCTCATTCGCGCCGACTGGGCTGCGCTCGAACCTCACCTGCAGTTCGTGTCGCTAAATTCGGGCGATATACTGTACGAGCCAGGCTATCCGGTCGATTGGCTCTATTTTCCGAACACCGCCGTCTTGTCGGTCGTGACCGTGATGGCCGACGGCCGGGCGGTGGAGAGCGACACCGTCGGCTATGAGAGCGTCGTCGGCGTCCTCTGCGCCTTGGGCGGAACCCGATCCGTCAGTCGCACCTTCACTCAAATTCCCGGCTCCGCCGCGCGGCTCTCGGCTTCCCGCTTGCGGCGTCAAGCGGACGCGAGCGCGGATCTGCGCCGTCTTCTGATCCGCCACGCCCAGGCGAACCTGGCCCAAGCGCATCAGTCCGTCGCCTGCAACGCGTTGCACGGCCTGAGCGAACGGCTGTGCCGCTGGCTGCTGATGTCGCACGACCGCACCGCCAGCGATCGGGTCCAGTTAACCCAGCAGTACCTGGCGACGATGCTGGGCGTGCAGCGCACGACCGTCACCGAAGCATTGCGTGAATTGTCCGACAAAGGGCTCGTCCAGCAGGGGCGGGGCTGTATCCACATCCTCGACCGTGGTCGCATGGAGGCGCTGGTTTGCGAGTGCTACGACGCGGTGCGCGCCAATCTCGAGCAGTTGATCGGCGCCGAACCTGTCAACGGGTGACGCCCGCGCGAAAGTGATGGCGGCTGCCCCAACGGCGGCCTTGCCTCTGGGGCGCACGGATGATCAGGCTAGGGTTGCCAATCAAAACGCGAGAGGAACCGCCATGACCCAGCTCAAACTCCTGATCGACGGACAGCTCGAAGACGGCGATCTGAGCATGGACGTGATCAATCCGGCGACCGGCGCGGCGTTCATGACCTGCCCGCGCGCCTCAAAGGCCCAGCTGGACCGGGCGGTCGCGGCGGCCAAGGCGGCGTTCCCTGCTTGGAGCAAGACGCCGATCGCCGAGCGCAAGGCGGCGCTGAACGCCATCGCCGACGTAATCCAGGCCAACGCCGGCGAGTTGGCGCGCCTGCTCACCCAGGAGCAGGGCAAGCCGATCGGTGACGCCACCGGCGAGGTCTACGGCGCTGCGGCCTTTTTCCGCTATTTCACCTCCCTCGACCTGCCGGTGAAGGTGATCGACGACAGCGAAGGCCGCAAGGTCGAGGCGCACCGCCGGCCGCTCGGCGTCATCGGCGCCATCGTGCCGTGGAACTTCCCGCTGATCCTGATGGCCTTCAAGGTTCCCGCCGCCCTGCTGGCCGGCAACACCATGGTGCTGAAGCCCGCCGCCACCACGCCGCTGGCCACCTTGCGGATGGCCGAACTGATCAAGGACCTGCTGCCGGCCGGCGTGCTCAACGTGATCGCCGACGCCAACGATCTGGGCGGCGAAATGACCGCCCATCCAGACATCCGCAAGATCTCGTTCACCGGCTCCAGCGCGACGGGCGCCAAGGTCATGGCCGGCGCCGCGGCGACGCTGAAGCGGATCACTCTGGAGCTTGGCGGCAACGACGCCGGCATCGTGCTGGGCGACGTCGACCCCAAGACCGCGGCGCCGAAGATCTTCCAGGGCGCCTTCCAAAACAGCGGCCAGGTCTGCATCGCCATGAAGCGGCTCTATGTCCATGAGAGCATCTATGACGCCATGTGCGACGAACTGGCCGCCCTGGCCGAGGCCGCCGTGGTCGGCGACGGGCTGGAGCAGGGCACTCAGCTCGGCCCGCTGCAGAACAAGATGCAGTACGACAAGGTGATGGACCTGATTGAGGACACCCGCCAGCACGGCAACATCATCGCTGGCGGCGGGACTCCCGACCGGCCCGGCTATTTCATCCGCCCGACTATCGTCCGCGACATCACCGACGGGTCGCGGCTGGTGGACGAGGAACAGTTCGGCCCGGTGCTGCCGGTGATCAAATATTCCGACCCCGAGGACGCCCTGGTCCGCGCCAACGCCTCGCCCTATGGTCTCGGCGGCTCGATCTGGTCGTCGGACCTGGACCGCGCCTACGCTCTGGCCGAACGCATGGAGTCGGGCACCGTCTGGATCAACAAGCACAGCGAGCTGGCCCCTAACATCCCCTTCGGCGGCGCCAAGCAATCGGGCCTAGGCGTCGAGCTGGGCGAGGAAGGCCTGATGGAGTTCACCCAGCTGCAGGTCATCAACATGGCGCGGTAGGGGCTGGCTTCTTGAACGCTCGCTCCCCGAAGAGGTTTCAGCGGCCGCAAGCCCCCTCCGTCGCTTCGCGCCAGCTCCCCCCACGGGGGAGCAGCCAGGCCTCGGGCGGAGCGTAATCGGGCCGCGCTGGCCGCGCCGGCTTTGGCCGCTGGACGCGCGCCGAAAATGCAGCGAAGTTCTTGAGTGGGGCGACGTCGCCGAACGCGCGGCCGTTCTGGGAGCGGGGTGATACTATGGCTCTAGTCGAGTTCCTGGGCGTCAATGCATTGATCATCGCCCTTTGCATCATCGGCCTTTGGCTGGTCAGCCTCCGGGTCCGCGACGTCAGCTTCATCGATAGCTGGTGGCCGGTCGGGATGGTGGTGCTGGCCTGGGTCAGCTTCCTGCAATCGGCCGAACCCAGCCCGCGGCGGCTGTTGCTGGTCGGGCTTTGCACGGCGTGGGGCCTACGGCTTGGCGTCTATCTGTTCTGGCGCTGGCGCCAGCATGGGCCGGATCGGCGCTACGTGACCATGATCGGCTTGGCCGAGAAAGAGCGCGGCTGGGGTTTCGCCACCTCGTCGCTATTGCTGGTGTTCGCACTTCAGGCGCCGCTGCAGTTCGTGGTCTGCCTGCCGAGCCAACTCGGCCAATTCGGCAGGGTTTCCGGCGACATCGGGCCGATGGCCTCGGCTGGCGCCGCATTGGCGGTCGTGGGCATCCTGTTCGAAACGATCGGCGATTGGCAGCTCACCCGTTTCAAGGGTGATCCGCGCAACGCGGGCAAGGTGCTGGACACCGGCCTTTGGCGTTTCACTCGCCATCCCAACTATTTTGGCGACGCCTGCGTCGGCTGGGGTCTGTTCCTGATCGCCGCGGAGAGCCCGCTGGGGCTTTGGTCACTGCCGGCGCCCGCGCTCTTGACCTTCCTGCTGACTCGCTGGAGCGGCGTGCCGACTGTCGAGGGCCGCATGCGTCGCCAGCGGCCCGACTATGAAGCTTATGTCCAACGCACCTCGTCCTTCATTCCATGGCCGCCTAAGGCCGCCGCGCAAGGCGCGTCCTCCCAACCCTGAGCGCGGAGCCGCCTTCAAAACGACCCAATGCCGGGGTGCGATGGCTTGCAACTTGGAGGGCTTGTCATGAGGCGACCTATCGCGGCGAGCGTGGCGGTGGCGGTGGTGGCGATCGCGGTCGCCACCACGGCGTCGGGCGCGCAGAGCCGGCCGGACAAGGCGGTTAGCCTGGTGCGGGAACTGAAGGAAGCCAGCGGCGGCGCGGCGCTGGACCGGCCGGACGGATTTCATGAATCCGGGACCGTAACTCGCGACGGCCGGGCCGGCGTCTACGAATACTGGGGCGATCTTAGATCGCTCCGCAGCCTGGGCAGCCACACGATCGCGGGTCAGACCAGTGTGGGCGGCTTCGACGGCAAACAGGCCTGGTCGGTGGATCCAAACGGCAAGGTTCTGATCGACGCCTCGCCCAAGGGGGTCAGCGCGGCGCGCCTGGGGACCTATGTCAGTATCGGCGGCTATTTTTATCCGGATCGATTTCCGGCCGCCTTTTCCTATCAGGGTCGCCGGCGCCATGCCGGCTGCGTCTATGACGTGGTCGCGGTGACCCCCAAGGACGGCGACACCGCCGAGCTCTGGCTCGACGCCAAGACGCACCGTCTCATGCGGATTTCAGCGCAGGCGGATGGCGTGCAAACCAGCGGCGACATCCTTAGCTATCAGGTGGTCGACGGGACCTGGATCGGCTTCGCCCTGCGTCAGAACGAGGGGCGGCACCAGATGACCCAGCAACTGACCCGCTACGTCTACGGGCCCGTCGATGCGGCGCGGTTCTCCCCGCCGCCGCCGTCTTAGGCCGACGTCAACGCCGCCCGGTCCGCCCAGCAGGCGTGGGTGCCGCTGCAAAGCTTGTGGGGCAGGGCGATGCGGCAGACCGGGCCGGCCTCGATGTGCTTGGCGTCGATCAGGATGCACTCGGAGGTTCCGGTGTTCTCGTCCGTGATGAAGCTGACCAGATAGCCGTCATCCTCGTCCACCCCGCCGATGCGCGGCGCGAACGGCGCTTCGCTGGCGTAACGGCCGGGGCCAAGCACATATTCCGTGCTCCGGCGCGTCTCCAGGTCCGTCTTGACGAAGCCCTTGAACAGGAACCAGCCGGGCTCGGACAGGGTGGAGTAGGCGTAGCGGTATTTGCGCCCGCCATAGCGGCCGTTGATCATGCCGAACTCCATGATCCGATCGTCCAGCCGCTCTTCGCGCGTGGTCCCATCCACCAGGTTGAAGCGCCAGCGGTGCAGCTTGGGGCGAAAGCTGTACTCGTCCAGATAGGCCATCATGTGCTCGAAGCCGGGCAAGGCGTCC
>Ga0302314_10001640_pt1 | contig 41780 bp, 33 predicted proteins | sample III_Palsa_N2_3_FD_200533 | JGI IMG/M metagenome (GOLD analysis project Ga0302314, IMG submission 200533) | Peat permafrost microbial communities from Stordalen Mire near Abisko, Sweden - III_Palsa_N2_3 | ecosystem: Environmental > Terrestrial > Soil > Palsa > Peat permafrost | place: Sweden... | reverse complement strand
GAGCACCGTCGCGCATGCGCAAAGCAGCGTCACGTTCTATGGCCTGATCGACGAAGGGTTTGACTTTACGAGTAATGGTCAAGGCCATCGCGGCTACGAAATGGTCAGCGGCGACACCGTGGGTAGCCGCTGGGGCTTGAAAGGCAGTGAGGACCTCGGCAATGGACTGAAGGGAATCTTCTTGTTGGAGAATGGCTTCAACACGAACAACGGGCAACTGGGTCAAGGGGGTCTTGAGTTTGGCCGTCAGGCTTACGTTGGCTTGTCGTCCGTTCAATACGGTACGTTCACCATGGGTCGTCAGTACGATCCCACCATCGACATGTGGAGCGGGTTCACGGCTGCGGGCAACACCATTGGCGATCTGGCGGCGCATCCGTTCGACAACGATAACTCGGACTGGGATTATCGTATCCAGAACTCGGTCAAGTATGTGTCACCGACCTTTAGCGGCTTTACTGGCGAAGCCATGTATGGCTTCAGCAACCAGGCGGGCGGGTTCGCGACGAACCGCATGTACAGTGCCGCTGGTACCTACAAGATGGGAGGCTTTGCCGCGGCGCTCGCGTACATGAAGACCAACAGTGGCGGAGCCAATGCTTCAGGCGCCGTCTCGAACGATACAACGGTCTTTACGGCCGACTCGCAGCAGAACATTGACGCTGGCGTGTCGTACACGTTCTCGAACAAGGCGATGTTGGCGTTCGCGTATTCGCATGTGGATGTCTACAACCCGACTGGCAATGCGTACTTTACGAATCAGCCGGTGGCGGGCACGCAGAACTCGTGGAAGTTCGACAACTTCGAAGTTAATGGACAGTATTTCTTCAAGCCTGATTTCTGGATGGCGGCTGCTTACACTTATACGTTCGCTCACATTTCCGCTACGACCGGACGCTCAATGCCTAAGTACAATCAATTCTCCTTGATGCTTGACTATGACCTCAGCACGCGTACATCGGTCTATATTCAAGGAGCATATCAACACGTGAACGGCAGCACGGGAACGCAGTTCGACAATGCGGATATTCCGGGTTCGTCGGGGATTTCTTCAACCGGCAATCAGATGATGGCCCGGTTGGCGATGACGCACAGGTTCTGATCGTTCGCACTGAAGGGCGCGGCGCTTGCGTGCCGCTGCCCGCTTCGGCGGTCTGATTGAGCCGGATTCTCTCTTGATCACCTAATCGACAAGAGCGGCGCCAATCTCACTGCGCTCAAGGTCATTGATGCCGAGCGCGAAACGCCCCTCAATATCCGTCAACCGGAATATCTCAACACCCTCGTCGACCAGGACCAGGCGATCAAGTCGCCGGCCACGTCACGCGTCGTTCGGCCAATCCAGCGAAAAATTTCACCAAATCGTCATTATTTCCTTGAAAACAATAATTTTTTGGCAGAAACTTCATCACAGTGTAATTTTCCATGCATTGCCCCTATAAAACGAAACCGTGTCCGAAGACTCCTTGCCATTGATGGACGCACCTGCCCACGAGCAGGACGTGGTCATAGGCGGCCGCTTGCGCGCCATGCGCAAGGCGCAGGACCTGCGCCTCAAGCACGTGGCTGAGCAGGCCGGCCTGTCCGTCAGCATGCTCAGCCAGATCGAGCGCGGCATCAGTTCGCCATCCATCCGTGTGCTTCGCAACATCTGCCATGCGCTGGGCGTAGATGGCGCTGCGTTGTTCGACGAGCGCAACGCGCCTGCTCCGCAAGACGTCGCAGGCGCAGACTTTGTCGTGCGGCTCGCGGACCGCAAGCCGGTGAGCGTCGGCGGCGTCACTAAATATCGGGTGACACCTGCGGGCTGCTCGGTCATGGAAGGGTTCCTCATGGAGATCGGCGCAGGCGCTGTGTCCGACGTGAACTTTGTCCTGCAGACCGGCGACAAGATTGGTTACGTGGTGCGCGGCAAGCTGCGCTTGTTCGTCGACGACCAGGAAATGCTGCTGGAAGCCGGGGACATATATGGGTTTCCGTCAGGCCACCGCTATAGATGGGAGAACGGCTGGGAGTCGCCCACCACCATTCTTGTCATCAACAGCAATCATTTCTACGTTTAGGTTTTCGCCCGGGCGCGGCCAGTCTTGTGCGCCTACTTAGCTGTACTGGACACACCGAGCCCTGAGACCGGCCGGTGCTCACTACACAGGACGCAAGATGAAACAGGCGATCGGCAGTATCGACTCGGGCGGCATTCCATCGTCCAGGCAAGCATCCACACACAAGATTCGTGACGTGGTGGCAGCGAACGTGGGCACGTTCTTCGAGTGGTTCGACCTGCTCGTCTACGCCATGTTCGCGATCACCATTTCTCGCCTGTTCTTCCCCACCGGCAATCCGCAGTCGGCCTTGTTATACAGTCTGCTGACCTTCGCAAGTGCCTACGTCATACGGCCCGTTGGCGCGGTCGTGCTGGGCATCTACGCCGATAAGCGCGGCCGCCGCGCCGCGTTGACCATCGCGGCGTTCCTGATGCTGTGCGGCACCTTCCTGATGGCGGTGATTCCGACGTATCGGATGATTGGTGCGTGGGCGCCGGCCCTGCTCGTGTTCGGGCGCCTGCTGCAGGGGTTCTCGGTCGGCGGTGAATTCGGCTGCGCAAACTCTTACCTGACCGAGCAAAACGCTCGCACAAAAGCGTTCTTCGCCAGTCTGCAGTTCTCGACCTCGGGCCTCGCCGTGCTGACCGCCTCGCTGTTTGCTTACCTGATCAATCATTATCTTTCGCAGGAGCAGGTCGATTCGTGGGGATGGCGCACCCCGTTCATCTTCGGCTGCCTGATCGGTCCGGTAGGGCTTTATATCCGCACCAAGATCAACGAGACGCACGAGTTCGAGGAAGTCGCTGACAAACCGCATCGGCCGCTTGCGGAGGTCTTTACCTTTCACAAGCGCTTCCTGCTAATCGGCGCGGCAGTCGTGGCGGCGGGCAACGTGGCAAGTTTTCTTAACATCTACATGCCGACGTTCGCCATCAACAACCTTGGGATAGCTAAGGACTCTGCGTTCATCGCATCAATCTTCAGCGGTCTCGTGAGCACGATCTTCCCGATCTTCGGCGGGCTGGCTGCGGACCGCTTCGGCACCATCAAGGTCATGCGGATTGCGTTGATCGCCGGTTTGATCATGATCTTCCCCATGTTCTTCATGCTGACGCATACGCCCTCGTTCCAATCACTGATCTTGTTTCAATGCGCGATGTCGCTGGTGTTCTACAGCTTCTATTACGCGCCGGTCGGTTCGCTGCTGGCACAGCTATTTCCAACGTCATGCCGCACAACCGGCGTGTCGATCGCGTACGTTGCATCGCAGACATTTTTCGGTGGCGTCACGCCGCTCGTGATCGGCTTCCTTGTTGCACAGACCGGCAGCGTCATGTCGCCGGCTTATTACGTGATCGTGATCGGCGTGGTTGCGCTGGTCGGCTTGTCGGCAAGCCGAAGCCGTGCTCACTGACATCAACGACCGCTTTTCTTCAAGGACATAGCATGCGTTCGACATTGCCTGCGGAGGTCGACGTTGCGATCGTCGGGGGCGGCATCATTGGCATCAGCACTGCACTCGCGCTGGCGCGCAAGGGCATACGTGTAGCCGTATTCGAAAAAGGCACGGTTGCGGGTGAACAGTCGTCGCGCAACTGGGGATGGATTCGCACGGTCGGGCGCGATCCAAGGGAGTTGCCGCTATCTGCCATAGCGAACGACATGTGGACGGACATCCAGGCGCGCGTCAACGTGGGTTACCGGCGCACCGGCCTCGCCTATCTGGCGGAAACGGACAAGGAGATGGCCCGTCATCAGGCGTGGCTAAACTCGGCCAAAGACACGGGCACAGAAGGAAGCCTGCTGGGACGCGACGAACTGGCGCGCCTTATTCCGACCTCGAACCGGCCGTGGATCGGCGCTTTGTACAGTGCGGGCGATGGCGTTGCCGAACCCTCGCTAGCCACGGCCGCAATCGCCAGACTGGCGGCCGAAGCCGGTGCGATGGTGTTTGAACGGTGCGCGGTTCGCGGGCTGGAATCCAGCGCGGGGAGAACGTCGGCGGTCGTCACCGAGCTTGGTGTTGTGAAGTGTGCGTCAGTGGTACTGGCAGGCGGCGCCTGGTCGCGCCTTTTTTGCGGTAACAACGCCGTCGATTTTCCGCAGTTGAAAGTACATGCGTCAGTGCTGCGGACGGGACCTTTGGAGACCGGTCTGGAGATGGCGATCAACGGGTCGGACTTTACATGCCGCAAGCGCGCTGACGGCGGTTATACGGTGTCGCAACTCGGCGCGTCAATAGCAGACGTTACGCCGGACAGCATCCGCTTGTGCCGTCAATTCCTGCCGGCGTGGATGGCGGAGCGCAAGTATCTAAAGCTTCGTGTAGGCAGGCGTTTTGTAGAGGAAATGAAAATCCCGCGCCACTTTCCCCTCGATGCCCCCACGCCGTTCGAAGCATGCCGGACGCTCGATCCACCGCCGACCATGAAGATGGTCGACGGCGCACTTGGCAAGCTGAAGCATGCGTTCCCGGCATTCAAGAATGCGACGGTTGCACAAGCGTGGGCCGGGTTTATCGATGTAACGCCAGATGCGGTCCCGGTCATCTCGGAGGTCGGCAAGATTCCAGGGTTCTTCCTGGCAGCGGGATTTTCAGGGCATGGTTTTGGCATTGGCCCGGCAGCCGGCGCATTGATGGCGGACCTGGTGACCGGAGACACCCCAGGAGTGGACCCGAAGGCGTTCCGGCTGGACAGGTTTAATGCTTGAAACTTGACCGGATACGCGGCCTGCCGGTACGTGCTGGCATCGCCGAAATGCATCGATCAGAATTCCTGCAGGGTCGGACGAAGCACGATCTCGTTGATATCGACGTCGGCCGGTTGCTCGATCGCGTAGGCAATCGCGCGCGCCACCGAATCCGCGGAAATCGCTTGCTGATAAAACTGTCCCACCACCTTCGCGCTCTCTTCATGCGAGCTGCCGAGTTTCAGTTCGGAGTCGACCGCGCCCGGCAAGATGATCGTCGTGCGGATCGACGCGCCGACTTCATGGCGCAGCCCTTCGGAGATCGCGCGTACGGCAAATTTGGTGCCGCTATAGACGGTGCCGCCGGGGCTGAAAACCTTGATTCCCGCCACCGACGAAATGTTGATGAAGTGGCCGCTGTCCTGCTTCTGGAACACCGGTAACGCGGCGGCGATTCCATACAGCACGCCCTTGATGTTGATGTCGATCATGCGTTCCCACTCGTCGACTTTCATTTCCGACATCGGCGCGATCGCCATGAAGCCTGCGTTATTGATCACTACATCCACGCGTCCGTAGGTGCTCACTGCCTGATCGACCAGCGCCTGGACATCTGCCCGGCGCGTGACATCCGCAGCCAATACTTCGACCTTGCCGCCCGCTTCGCGCAACTCTGCAGCGATGCGCTCAAGCCGGTCCAGACGACGCGCGCCCAATAAAAGCGCTGCCCCTTTCGCCGACAAATGACGCGCAGTGGCTTCACCAAGCCCGCTGCTCGCGCCGGTGATGACAACGACCTTGCCTTCGATTCCATTGCTGACGTTATTAACCATTGTTGACAGGCTCCTGTGTTCCTGAGGGGGCGAAGGCCCCCGCGACAGAAGACAGTATGAGAATCGCAACCCAACCATTCAATGGAAATGATACGATTTCATAATTCCGTTTTATGGAAGCAAAATCGAGAATCCCGAGAACCCCATTATGCAGAATCGCCTTGAGATGTTGCGCATCTATTGCGCGGCCGTTGAAGCGCAGAGCTTTAAAGAAGCGGCTACCCGCCTGGGCACCTCGCCTCAGGCCATTACGCGCGCCGTTCAGGAAGCGGAGGCGCTGGTAGGCGAAATCCTCTTCCACCGCAACACCCGGCGCGTGCGCGCCACGGAAGCAGGAGAAGCATTCGCGCAGCGCGCACGCAAACTCGTGCAGCAGATGGATGATCTCTTAAGGCCGAAGGACAGCGAGATCGATGCCGAGATTGCCGGCCTGGTCCGCCTGACCACACCCAAGTCCATCGGCGAGCGTTTTCTCATGCCCGCGCTTGTGCGTCTCGCCGAGAAGCATCCCCGCATCACGCTCGACCTGCGTTTATCCGATGCAATCAGCGACCCCATCGCGGAGCAGATCGACATTGGCGTGCGGATCGGTTTCATGCGAGATAGTCGTTTCGTGGTGCGCCCTGCATCGCACGTCGGCTTCTCCGTCGTTGCCAGTCCGAAGCTGATAGCACGCGTGGGCCGTCCCGCGGACCTGGCTGAGCTTGCGCTGCTGCCGTCGACCGGATTCATCGACAGGAACACCGGGCGGGTGTGGCCCTGGCAGTTTTCCAACGGGCAGCAAATGACGCCGGCCAACCTTGCGTTCCAGACCGACGACGGCGAGTGTGAGTGCCGCGCCGTCGTTGCGGGACTTGGGTTCGGGCAGATCGTGAGTTATCTCGCACTGCCCCTGCTGCGCGCGGGCAAGGTGATAAGCGTACTGGACGAAGTTGCGCCGGAGCCATGGCCGGTCTACGTCTATAGGCCGCAGAGAGGACCGGTCCCTGCACGCATCCGGCTCGTGTTCGACGCCGTGTTGGCAGCGCTGGAAAAATCAGAACTGCAGCATGGGCCCTATGTGTCGGGTTGACTTCGCACTCCGGGCGATCCTCCCAACAGCATGCAAGCGGACGGTCAATCCGGCACGACGAAAGACCGGCCGCACCTGCTACAACCCAGGTTATTGACCGGCCGCGTTAAAACGCCTCCCACTCCGCATTCGACGTGCTACCGCTGGTTGCAGGCTTTGCCGAGGCTCGCACCGCGCGCGGCCCGTTCACGACCTTCTCCTCAGGCACCGGACGCGGTTTGACTTGCGTCCTCGGCGGGGCTTTCGCGCTTGTAACCGGCGTTGCATATCCCATTGAATGTTCGGTGCCCAGCCGGAACGAAGACACCGCCTGAGTGAGTTTGCGCCCCTGATCCTCGAGCGATTGCGAAGCCGCTGTCGCTTGCTCGACCAGCGCGGCATTTTGCTGCGTCACTTCATCCATTTGCGTGATCGCGGTGTTGACTTGCTCAATGCCGCGACTTTGCTCGCCCGATGCCGCAGCGATCTCTCCCATGATGTCGTTCACGCGAGCGACCGCGTTCGTGACTTCCGACATGGTACGGCCCGCTTCGCTTGCGAGTCCCGAACCGGTCTGGATCTTCTGCACCGACGACGAGATCAGGTCCTTGATTTCCTTCGCTGCACTAGAGGAACGTTGCGCGAGGCTGCGCACTTCGCTCGCCACAACGGCAAATCCCCTGCCCTGTTCGCCGGCGCGAGCGGCTTCGACCGCTGCATTCAACGCGAGGATATTAGTCTGGAACGCGATCCCTTCGATGATCCCGGTGATATCCGCGATCTTCGTAGAGCTCTCGCTGATGTCGGCCATGGTCTCTACAACCTGTCCTACGACGCTGCTGCCCTTCGCCGCCACTTCCGATGCATTCGATGCCAGCGAACTGGCCTGAGCCGCACTTTCTGCGTTTTGTTTGACCGTCGAGGTCAGCTCTTCCATGCTTGCCGCGGTTTCCTGCAATGACGACGCCTGCTGCTCGGTGCGCGACGACAAGTCGATATTGCCCGATGCAATCTCGCTGGAGCCGGTGGCAATACTGTCGGCGGCAGTCCTGACGTCGCCGATCAACTTGACCAGGCTTCCTTGCATTGCACCCATCAGCGCAAGCACGCTTCCGGCCGGTGCCAGATCGGCCCCACGAACCAGGCTCAGGTCGCCGTTTGCCACCCGTTGCGTCACTTCGCCAAGCGCGACAGGTTCGGCCCCCAAGGCCTGGGTCAGCCCGCGAATAATCAGCGTGGCTGCGCCGATCGCCATGGCGAGAGCGATCAGACACGTCGCGATAAGCAGCGTGCGCTTGTTTGAATAATCAAGCGCCGACTGCTCCTCCATTGCCTTGGCGCGCCCGGCGGTGTAATCGGAATAGTCATTGGTCGCCTTGATCAACTGAGCGAGAAGCGGGCGACACTGGTCATCGATCATGGTGATGGCTTCGTCGCGCCTGTTAGTGAGCGCCGCGTTGACGATGTTCATCGCAACCGGACCATAGAGACTCTCTACGCGGCTGATTTCGGCCACCAGACTGCGTGCCTTGTCGGAGACGCTAGGGTCCTTGACCTTTTCGCTCAGTTGACGCAGCGCGTTTTGTACGTCCTCGTGGGCCTTGATCACCTCGGCTTTCTCCGCATCGAGGTCAGCGGGCTGGGTCACCAATACAAGATCTCGCGCCGCGATCGCACGCCGATCTACTGACGTGCGCACCGTCTCTGCAAGACGAGCGCGTACTTCTATGCCGGAAACGTAGTTGGAGAATTGACTATTCGCGTCGCTAAGCGCCTTGAGTGAGAAGATCGAGATGGCGACAAGCATGAAGATCAACACACCAAAGCTCCATGAGAGCTTGGCTTTGACGGAAAGCGATTTGAAGTTCATTTTGATAATTCCCCTTGTTGACAATGACGTGAAACGCTCAAGCGAGCTCGACTCAGGCTTTGCCGCGAGCAATCGGCCAAACATTGATCCTTGGAAAATGCAGGACGCGGCACAGCTTTTCTCTGTCTGTACTACGGCGGGGCGGGCGCAATCTGGAGAGAGCTTTTGACGGACAAACGTTTGCTGAGAAAATAAATAATCGCTAAGCAGATTTGTCTTATGCTTGTCCACCTCGATTAACTTGGAATTCTAAGTTTCTGTAAAAACAAGGCATATTTACCTGCAATGGATTCGCTCTAGCAAATGACAAGACATAACGTTTGTCCTGCCGTTGTCCACTATCGACGGTTCGGCCGAACATGGAATAGCGGGGTGTATTCATACCGCGTGTTAGACGAACGCGTTCGAAAATAGTCTATCGGGCAACCGTTGGTACGATCATCGCTGAAGACGAAAAAAAAGGCGTCGTGCGAACACGACGCCTGAAATTCTAGCTCCGAGGGGAGGGCTAGAACTGAGAGCCAGCTTACATCTCAACCTCCCGGCATATGGGCCGCTGAAGGTTTTACAAACTCGCCGCATACACCGTTCGTGGCGGCGTGAGCGTCAGTGCATCACACCAAAAAAAGCGTGGACGGCATCGCCTGGCGTCAGGCCCACATCGAAATAACCTTGAAGACGGTCCGCGGTCGTATCGTCAAGAACGAACGGTGGATTGATGAACCGCGCAGCGACCGCCTGGTCGTACCAGACGCTGATCCAGCCCCTAAGCTCACACACATCTTCCTGTAGTTGCAGCCCGGATTTGCTATCCATGGGATCTCCGTAAAACTCACCAGGGTCGTCAAGCTTCCACCCGGACACGCTCCATCAAAGCCTTCCCGCCGGGGGGATCCTTGCCAAAAGCCATCGTGATGAAAGAACACTGAGAGCCGGGCTGCGCACGGATGCGTGTGACCAAGCACATTCGCAACCGCTGCACCCCGCCATGAAATATGAAAATACCAAACAAACAGACTAGCACTTGAACCACGACGATCTTTGGCGACTACTATGAGCCCTCGCTAAAGACCTAAGGTCTGGCCGATACCGGCGTCCTCCTCGTACCGTTTCGCATGACACCATGCTATCCGCTTCAAATCTATTTTCCAGTCGGCAGAAGCGGAATTTGATCTAGGAATATCCTGCAATGACTATAAGGATTTCCTGACAGAGCAATCATGTCGATTGGGATGGTTAGCGAGCCTGGTGAACCGTCCATCCGCGTCAGTGAAAACAGATCATCGCAATGGCGCCCAAATTCATCACTCCGTCACTAGGCCGTGCCGTACAGCATAGCGAATCACTTCCGAATTGTTATTGAGCCCAAGCTTTTGCATGAGCCGCATCTTATGCGTGCTGATCGTCTTTGCGCTCAGCGACAACGCATCGGCAATATCATTGATGCTATTACCGGCGGCCAGCATTTGCAGCACCTGGAACTCGCGGTCAGAGAGAATCTCATGCGGTGGTCCATCGCTGGAAGGTGAGTCGAAAACGATTGCGTCGACCAGCTTCGGATCAATGAAGCGCCCACCCGCGGCTAGCTTGCGGATCGCAGCGAGGAGCACCTCAAGGTCGCTGTCCTTGGTGACATAGCCCGTCGCGCCCGCGCGTAACGCCCGCGATACCACCTGCCCCTCGTTGTGAATGCTCAGCACCAGGATCGGCAACGTGGGCTGCTCAGCCCGCACGCGCCGGATCAGATCCACGCCGCTAATGCCCGGCATGGTCATATCGAGCAACAGCAGGTCCACGCGGCAAGCACGCAGCTTGTCCACGACTTCAGACCCGTGCGCGGCTTCACCGACCACGGCAATATCGGTCGTCGTGGCCACGATCTGCTTGAGCCCGCTTCTTACGATTGCGTGGTCATCCGCTATAAAAATACTAATCATCGTTCCCGTCCGCTATCCAGCGGCAAATTGATTGAAACCATGGTTCCTGCACCCGGCGCGCTGTCGACCTGCAGCGTCCCGCCGATCAGGCGCGCACGCTCGCTCATGCCCAGCAAACCATATGAATAGCCGCTTTGCGCCGACTCCAGGTCGAAACCCTGACCGTCGTCGCTCACCCGAAGATCGAGCGCCAGGTCAGTGCTGACGAGCGTCACCGCCACGCGCGACGCGCCGGCATGCCGCGATACGTTCGTGAGCGACTCCTGGACAATACGGAACACGGCCGTTGCATGGGCGTCCGCAAGGGTCGGTTCGCCGCCCCGCACTACCAGTTGACAAGGCATGCCGTTACGCCTGCTGAAGTCTTCCGCAAGCCACTCCAAGGCCGACACAATACCGAAGTTGAGCGCAGCCGGTCTCAAATGGCTCGCCACGTTACGTACCATCCAGATGGTTTTCTCTACCAGCTCGCGGATGTCATCTATCTTCCGGGTAGCTTCCGCGTCGGCGACTACTCGCATCTTGAGCAGCGCAACATCCATTTTCAGCGCGGTGAGCAACTGACCCAGTTCGTCGTGAATTTCCAATGCTATACGACGCCGCTCCTCTTCCCGGATTGCCTCCAGGTATGCCGACAACTCGCGCAATTGCTCGCGCGACGCCAGCAGTTCCTCCTCGGTACGCTTCCTCTCGGTGATGTCCTGGACGGTGCCGACAATACCCCACGACTGCCCCTCTCGCGCATCCACGAGCTCTGCCTGAAGCCGGACGATGCGTGTCGTCCCGTCCGGACTCGTGATGCTATGGTCAATGCCGAAGGGTTGCCCCTTGGAGAGCAGTACACGTACTGCGCGCCTGACAGTGGCATGGTCGTCGGGATGAACCAGCGCAAGGTAGGCGCTATAACAAGGCTTCACGGCCAAGGGCTCCAGCCCGAGAATGCGGTAGAGCTCAGTCGACCAGTGCGTGAGCCCGCTATCGCGATCCCATGCCCAGTCGCCGAGCCGCGCCAGGCGCTGCGCGTTGGCGAGGCTAGCTTCGCTCGCACGCAGTTTCTCGTCGGCCTTCCTGCGCGCCGTGATGTCGTAGAGTCCTACATAAATAGCCGGAACGTCGCCGTAGGTCGCCACCCGTGCGTTCGCCACGGCCCAGAACGAGGTGCCGTCGGGCCGCCTGAAACTCAGCTCGACGTTGCGCAGACCTCCCTCGTCGCGCAGATGGCACACCAGTTCGTCGCGCTCCCTGGGCGAAGCATACAAGTCGATAATGTTGCCGAATGCCGGTTGCGTCGTATCGAGCGCAAAGAGTTCGCGCAGCGGCTGATTCATGTAGAGAATGTCGCCTTCGGGCATGGACGTGATGCACAGCGGAACCGGGCTCGTCTCCACGATCGCGCGAAACCGCGCCTCGCTCTCCTTCAGCCGCGCCTCCACGCCACGGCGTTCGACAATCTCCAGGTTGAGGCTGACGTTGGCCCGTGCCAACTCCTCGGTGCGTTGCGCCACTCGCGCTTCGAGTTCGTCGCGCGCATCGCATAGCGCTTTTTGCGTCTTTTCGCGTGCGGCAATTTCATGCTGCAACTGCATGTTCCGCGTCACGAGTTGCTGCTGCAGCGTGCGCAATGCCAGATGCGTGCCAATACGCGCCACTACCTCGTCAACCCGGATCGGCTTGGTCACGTAGTCAACGCCGCCCGCTGCCAGCCCTTCGATCACGTCGGCAGTCGCGGACATCGACGTCATGAAGATCACCGGGATATCGCGGGTTTCGCTATTCGATTTAAGCCGCCTGCAGGTCTCGTAGCCGTCTATGCCGGGCATCTTGACGTCGAGCAGGATGAGATCCGGTTGCGAGAACGCCGCGCGTTCCAGCGCTTCCAGACCATCCAGTGCCACGAGCACGCGAAAGCCCTGCCCCTCGAGACTTTCCACCACGACGCTCAGGTTGGCGGGCATGTCGTCCACGATCAGGACCGCAGGCGGTTCCAGCGTCGCAAGTGCAAGGTCGATAGTCGTGTCATTCATGACGCGTGCCCCCCTTCAAGATGTCGCTCGACGAATTGCACGATCGCCTTGGTCCGGTAGTTCTTCGCAAGCGAGCGCAATTCAGTCGCGAACGCGCTGTAACGCTCGTCGAGGGTTGCAATGCGTTCGGCCCACAAGACGATCTCGCGCATGTTGCCCTGGCGTGCAAGCCGGTGCAGGTCCTGCATTTCCTGCGAAGGCACCGCCGGGCACGGCATCATCGCAATGGATTGGACCAGCGGCTCGCCGAGCGACGCATAAGTCCAGGTGAGCGAGAGCAGCGCGGCAATTTTCGTCAGTAGCGTGTCGAGATGGATGGGTTTCGCCACGAACGCGTCGGCGCCGGCGCCCAGGCTGCGCTTTTCGTCGCCACCCGTCGGGCTGGCGGAGATCGCGATGATCGGCACACCGGCAAAGTCCGGCAGAAGCCGCAAGCGGCGCATGGTTTCAAGTCCGTCCATCTCACGCATCACGATGTCGGTCAGGACAAGCGACGGGCGCTTCACCTGAGCTTTTTCCAGCGCTTCCTGACCGCTGGCCGCTTCAATCATGTCGAAGCCGATCTGCCCCAGCATGTCGGCGACCACCGCACGGTTGGTGGCAACGTCGTCGATGACCAGCACGCTCCTGCGCACTCCTGTGTAACCGGTGACCACCCACGCGGCATGCGACTCTGCCGACACGGACGGTGCCGGTTGCGCTTCGAGGTCGAACCAGAAGGTACTGCCCTCGCCTTTGCGGCTTTCGACCAGGATGTCGCTTCCCATCGAGCGCATGAGTTGCCGGCTGATGCCGAGACCGAGCCCGGCCCCTCCACGATGCCGTTGCTCGTCGCCAGTTTGCTCGAAGGGTTCGAAGATCAGCTCACGTTGCATGTCGCCAATGCCGATCCCGGTATCTTCCACCGTGAAGCGGACCCGGCCATCCAGCAAAAGCGCCACGCGCAAGCTCACGTAGCCTCTGTCGGTGAACTTCACTGCGTTTGCCAGCAGGTTGAGCAGTACCTGGCGCAGCCGCCGTTCATCGGCACGCACGGCGTTGGGCACGTCGCGCGCTGCCTCGCACACGAAGACGAGCTGCTTTTGCTCAGCCTTCACGCGAATGATTTCCTCGACGTCACCTAGCAGTCCGGCGAGTGGCACCGCAACAATATCGAACGGCATTTTGCCGGCCTCGATCTTGGCGATATCAAGAATGTCGTTGATCAACGCAAGCAGGTGTTCGCCGCTGCGTTGAATCACGCCGAGTCCGTCCCGCTGCCGCTCACTGAGCGTGCGGTCCCGGCCCAGGACTTGTGCGTACCCCAGGATGCCGTTCAGCGGCGTGCGTAATTCGTGGCTCATGTTGGCGAGGAATTCGGATTTAGCCCGATTGGCCGCCTCGGCGGTGCGCCGGGCTTCGCGCCCCTCGGCAGCCTCCCGCTCGTCGATATAAGCGCGGTGCAGGCGTGCGCACATGGAGTCGAACGCGGCCACTACCCGTTCGAGTTCGTCCGGACGGCGCGGCCGGCGGCGCTGCAGCGTGAAGGTTTGCGGCGCCTGCCGGAAGTCGTAACTTTCGACGCGTCGCGCCACCGCGGCGAGATGGCGCGTGACGAGCCGCGAGAAAATGTAGATGGTGAACAGCGACACGAGAAACGTATTGGCGCCCTGGCTCAGCAAGATCACCAATGCTGTCCTGAACAGTTCGTTGTACAGGTTGGCGAGGGTTGCCTCGACGCGCAGCGTGCCGATCGATTCCTCGTGACCCTGGATGCGATACACGATCGGAAAACTGCGCACCATGACCGGACCGCGTGAATGGGTTCCGGCGGCGACCACCATGGAGCTGTCGCTGGCGATCACCTCGGTGACTTCGGCCAGCCGTATGTCCGGCAGATGGAGAATGCCTTCGAGCTGGAGTTCGAGTTGCGGCCGGTCGAGCCGCCAGAGCGCTTCGCCCAGGCTACCGCGATAACTGCCATCAATCTCCGCAAGCCGGCTTTCGATCAGCATCACCCCGCGGTGATAGTCGCGATACAGTTGAAGCGCCGTGAGCGTGAGTGTGACCGTGCAACTGAACAGGAACACTGTAGCGAGTAGCCGCATCACGACACTGCTGCGGTGGCGACCGACCAGGTCGCACAGTCCACCGAACGTATTGAGCGCCATAGTTCTTCCTCAAACCCGCCTTTCGTTCTTGATCCACCTATTCTGCACGCTCTGGCGGCGGTGGTCTAACGATGGCATAACACCAAGGGTTTGCTTGGCTATCGTGTCGCGCTGATTTCGAAGGGCAGCCACGCAAAAATTGCCCGAGTCCAGATGCTGGATCAAATCCGCACGCTCTCGGTCGGCCAGGGCGCGTCATGGGGCGATGTACGCGTATACGCGTACAACAACGTCCCGGTGAAGGCCGCCGAGACCTATGAGTCGTCGTTTCTCATGCTGACACATGGACGCTTCGACATGTTTCCTCGCGGCGTCACTGAGGCGACTGAAGAGCTTGCCGCCTGTCGCATGCGTTATCCCGATCTCGCGATCGAGCAGCATCGGCTGATCAAGTACGCATTCGCCCAATGCTTCTACATCGGCAAATCCGATCCACGTCTGGCAGCCCGCATCAACGACGGGCTGGAACAAATGGAACGCGACGATCGTTTTGACGCTTTTTTCGACCGCGATTTCGCCAAGCAGTTAGCAGAACTCAAGCTGAAGACGCGAACCGTCATCGAGCTCAAGAATCCGTTTCTGCCCTCGTGGATACCCTATGGATGCAAGGGGCTATGGTTCGATCCTGCAAAGCCGCAATAACTTCGACGTGGCCCATGCGCGATCGCGGCTCTGGCGAATAATCGCGCGATCTTCCGGCGCATGCACCTGCAGGTCATCAATACATTGGTTTAGTTCGGCCAGCAGTTCCGCCTGCTTCTCATCCAGTACGTTGCCATTTGATTCCCGAAGCTCGCCCAGGGTATTGCAAAGTCGTCTGAGCGAAGCCGCGTCCATGCTGATCAACGGCCAGCAACGCAGCAGGAAGGTTAAAGAGATAACGTTTCTGCTATCGCACCACGAATCGAACAGGCGCAGGCAGATAGCGTCTATTTGCTCGGCGGCAGGCTTGGGGTCGAAAGAATCGGCGCTCATCGCAGAATGTGGAGAGCAAGGAGTCCGGGATTGCTCGATCGTAAAACACGACCCAGAGTTTCGAAATCGGGAAACCCCCGAAAATCGCTAAGAAAGCGCTGCTCGCGGCTTAAGGGAATTCTGACTTGAGCGCCGCACCCCACGCCGACCATTACTCCATGTTATGGATACTCAAACAATTGCGGCATTTCGTCCTCAAAAATGGCCCCCTGAATTTTCCCCATGCCAGCCGTGCGCATCTTGCCTTGCATTGCAACAGCGGTCGCTTGAGCAGACGAGTCCGGATGGACAGCATGGCAAGAAGAAGACATTACATTGATCGCGCGAGGAGTTTTGTATCAACGGGCAAGCCGCATGCGACTCCGTGACCGCCAACCGAATCGCTCGACCATCAGGACCGCCTTCGATGAGAACCCTGTCGCTTCGCCCCGTCGCACTGTCGCTGCTAAATGGTCTTGCTTCGGGCGGACGCGTTTTCGCCGCGAGACAGATCAGATCGAAGCGCGCGCAACCGGGGTGGAGTCGGTGACGTTATCGGTATTGACCGCATTCACCACGCACTGGCAGATGCCGCGCATGAACCGGCTCAACCAGGCATTTCCCTCCGTCGACCTGCGCTTTCAGCTGATTTCCGGGCGCATTGGCGAGCCGCTTGTCGACGTCGATCCTGGCATGCGCTTCATGACACAAGACGAGATAGGTGCGAACAGTGTGCTGGTGATGCCTGGAGTGCTGCTGCCGGTGTGCAACCGCCGGTACCACGAACAGGCGCTGCTGGACGAGGCCGGCACGCATGGAGACACCGTGATCGTCATGGACGATGGCGAGCGTGGCTGGCATGACCGCTTCAGTGCGGTTGGCCCGCATAAGCGGCGTGCGGCCAGCATGCTGAACTTCGACGACTACACCACCGTCGTGCAAGCCGCGTTGCCTGTGCAAGGGATCGCGCTTGGCTGGCTCAACGTGGTTTCGCACTGGCTGGCGGAAGGTGCGTTGCTGCCGGCCGAGCAGGAGTTGCTTGTGACGAGCAGGCGGTGTTGTCCGGTATCGCCGGAAAGCCGGCCGATGCGTCCGGTTGTAGAAGCGATCCACGACTGGATTGTCGAGGAGACGCATGCGGATATGCGCACCGTCGACCAAGCCTATCCCGCACTTGGAATTCGCGACGTGCTCAAGGGTGCGGGAAAGATGTTGGGATGATGCTGGCTAGGGGTAACCCGATAGGCGGCAACCTGAGCCCAGGCCGCGCCGCGACTGGGATCTTATATGTTCATACAAATAATTGAGCCAAAGCGCTGTTTTCAGCCTAAATTAGTATTTGCCTCCAATGCCGAGCGCGAGGCCGCGACCACGAAGCCCCTTGTCCGGCACCGGATTTGAACTCGCCGCACGTGTGTTCTCATAACAATCGAGCCTGGTCGCTACCTGTAAATGGGCGAACGTCAAATAACGTGAAATAATTAGTTTTGGCGGCAAAAAGCAAGCCGACTGGCCACATGCGAAGAAAACATGTGCTATTAAGAGCTATAAAAACTTATTGCCGAAAAAAATCCTTGCCGGTGAGGACAAGAGACGTGTGACCTGTTTTTTGCTTGATGCTCACCCGAAAACGGAACGCGAACTTCAAACGGGGCTTTACGGCATGACCAAGAGACAGCCGATCTACCTCGATTCCTTCAAGTTTCCGCGTACTGAGTCGTTATAAACAAAGCGCGTGCAGTTTTCGTGAGGCCGGCAACTGCAACTTATCGCCACGTGCCCAAAATGTGCTGACCCCGCAGCGTCTTGATAGCGGTGTTCGCTATAACTAACCGGTATGACTTTCATGGCTGCTTCGTCACCGCTTCCCAGGCATCTGTTTTACGTTGGCGATCCTTTGACGCTCGAACTTCGCTCGCTCCTGGATACGCGCGGCTGGACAGTCAAATCCCTGGAACTGGACCGTGAGCCGGGAAATTTTTCATCAAAGCCCAGCGGGGGGTTACTCGATTTCTCGGCGCGAAACGTTCTGGCCAATCTGCGGCTGGCCGAAAACTGGCTATCGGTAAAAACAGTGGGCTGGTTAGCGCTCTTGTCACCGGCGCAACTTGAAGATTCAACCATCCGGCGTCTCGTCCGGGATTTTTGCTTTGATTATGTAACGCTCCCCGCGTCTGGCGAGCGCATTCTGAATGCGCTGGGCCATGCTTACGGAATCGCTGCCTTGCATGACGGAGGGACACGCGACCCCGTGAGCGCGAAGAGCGATAGCAACGCCGAAGGCGACATGATCGGCTCTTGCGACGCCATGCTTGCGCTCTTCCGCGCGATCCGCAAAGTGGCCATGACCGACGCGCCCGTGTTTATCTCCGGCGAATCGGGAACGGGTAAGGAACTGACGGCGGTGGCCATTCACGCGCGGTCGGTGCGCCGCAACGAGCCGTTTGTCCCGATCAACTGCGGGGCCATTCCCGCGCATCTTTTGCAATCCGAGTTGTTCGGTTATGAACGCGGCGCGTTCACCGGCGCGAATCAGCGCAAGATCGGGCGCGTTGAAGCCGCGAACGGCGGCACGCTGTTCCTCGATGAGATAGGTGACCTGCCGCTGGAGAGCCAGGCGAGCCTGTTGCGTTTCCTTCAGGAACGCAAGATCGAGCGCCTGGGCGGTCACGAGTCCACCTCCGTTGACGTGCGCATTGTCTCGGCCACGCACGTGGACATGCAGACTGCCATGATTGAAGGCCGGTTTCGCTCTGACCTTTACCACCGCTTGTGCGTGCTGCAGATCGAGGAGCCGCCGTTACGGGCGCGTGGCAAGGACATTGAATTGCTCGCCCGGCACATGCTGGATCGATTCGAGAAAGACGCTAGCCGGCGTATTCGCGGTTTCGCCCCTGACGCCATCGCCGCGATCCATAACTATGGCTGGCCCGGTAATGTGCGGGAACTGATCAACCGTGTGCGGCGCGCGATCGTGATGGCCGAAGGCCGGTTGATCGGAGCGCATGATCTCGAACTCGGCGAGTTTGCGGAATGCGTGCCCATGTCGCTTGCGCAGGCGCGCGAAGTGGGAGAACGACAGGCTATCGAAATGGCCTTGCTGAGGAATCGCGGGCGCGTAGGCGACGCGGCGCGCGAACTCGGTGTGTCCCGTGTAACCCTGTACCGGATCCTGTCCGCCTACAACATGCGAGATGCAGAGACGCCGTCGAGTCTTGGCCTGGACTAGCTGCTGCCTTCGGCTACGGCTGCCGGAACGGCCGCGGCGCCAGCGCTTCGGCCCAACCCGGCCCAACCCGGCCCGAGTGCCAGACACGGGCCGTCGCGCGAGCTGTTTAGCCCGCCGACAGGCTCTATTTCTCGCCCGCCTTGTTATCCTGCTGAAGACTTTCGCTCTGCAGGAAATCGAAATCCACTCCTTCATCCGCCTGCGTCACCGTCTGCAAGAACAACTTCCGGTAACCCCGTCCTGCGGTCGGACGAACCACGGGGTTGTCGAGCGCACGCTGATGCAATTCAGCTTGCGGAACAAGCAGCGCAATCTCCCGGTTGATCACGCTCAAACGAATCCGGTCTCCATTGCGGACATGGGCAAGCGGGCCGCCAATGGCGGCTTCCGGTGTGACGTGCAGAACGATTGTGCCGAACGCGGTGCCGCTCATCCGGCCATCGGAGATCCGCACCATGTCCTTGACACCCGTTCGCGCGAGCTTTCGCGGAATGGGGATATACCCCGCCTCGGGCATCCCCGGTGCACCGGCCGGGCCAATGTTCTTCAGCACAAGAACGTCTTGGGCGGTCACGTCCAGCGCTTCGTCGTCGATCCGGCTAGTCATGTCCTCGAGATCGTCGAATACAACCGCCCGCCCCTCATGCTCCATCAATGCCGGATCGGCAGCGGATTGCTTGATGATCGCGCCGCCCGGCGCGAGATTGCCGCGCAATACCGCGAGCCCGCCTTGCGGATAGATCGGATGACTAAATGATCGTACAACGTCCTGCTGATATCCGGGTCCGCTAAGCTCGATCTCTTCCCCAAGCGTGCGCCCGGTGACGCTCAGCGCGTCCAGATGGAGCAACGGCTTGAGTTCGCGCAGCAGTGTCGCCATGCCGCCCGCCTTGTGGAAATCTTCCATGTAGTGCTGGCCGGTGGGTTTCAGGTCCAGCAGCACCGGCGTTTCCTTGCCCATCCGGTCGAGCGTGTCCAGATCGACCCGATGTCCCAGTCGTCCGGCAATAGCAGTCAGATGAACAATCGCATTGGTCGAGCCGCCAATGGCCAGCAGCACGCGCATCGCGTTTTCGAAGGCTTTCACGGTAAGAATCTTGTCGATGGTGAGACCGTCGAGCGCCATCTGAACCGCGCGTGCGCCCGTTTCTTCCGCCACGCGGATCCGGTCGGCAGTAACCGCTGGCGGCGACGCGCCGCCCGGGACCGTCATGCCCAACGCTTCCGCGACACAGGCCATGGTGCTCGCAGTGCCCATCACCGAACACGTTCCCACGCTCGCGACCAACTGGTTGTTGACGTCGGCGACCTCTTCCTCATCGATCTCGGTCGCGCGAAACCTGGCCCAATAGCGCCGGCAATCGGTGCATGCACCCACTCGTTCACCACGGTGCGAGCCGGTCAGCATGGACCCGGTGATGAGCTGGATGGCAGGCGTTCCCGCGGACGCCGCACCCATCAGTTGCGCGGGCACGGTCTTGTCGCAACCGCCTATGAGAACGACCGCATCCATGGGCTGCGCGCGAATCATTTCCTCGGTATCCATCGACATCAGATTGCGCAGGTACATTGAAGTAGGCGACGCAAAGCTTTCGTGAATGGAGATGGTGGGGAAGTCCATCGGCAAGCCGCCCCCGAGCATCACGCCGCGCTTCACCGCTTCAATCAGTTGCGGCATGTTGCCGTGGCAAGGGTTATACGCACTCCCCGTATTGACGATACCGATGACCGGCCGGTTCAAGGCCTTGTCGGTATATCCGGCGCCCTTGATGAACGCCTTGCGCAAGAACAGTGAAAAGTCCTGGTCGCCGTACGACGTGAGTCCTCGCTTCATGCCGGTCGCGCGGGCGGGTGCTTGCTTGTCATTCTGCTTGTCATCCGGCGTGTCATCCCGCTTGTCATCCCGCTTGTCAGATCGATCGGCCATTGGGGAATTCCCTATTCAGTAAATGATGTATCGCGCCTTGGCGTCGGTTGGACTCGAGTTTGCGCAGGCGGAGCGTGTGTCCACGCAGTTGATTGCGACGCTCCCGACAGAGTGAAGCCGACTGCCGTCAACTGTTAGAGCAAGTTTGCCACCATCACCGGCTCCTGGCGCTCGAGCGGTGGACGTACTGTGCGCCATCGATCGTCGCTTAGCCAATGAGCAATCGCAGGTTTCATGGCGGCGATCATCGGCAAGGCCTGGAATATCTTGCGGATCGCCGTAACACTTTCTTACAATGCGCAAGCGTCGGCCTCTATTCATCCGGCAGTGAACGACAGCGCGGTCCTCAAACGAAGTATGGCAAGCGCGGAACCACCGGGAAAGCATGCATTCCGTTCTTCACTCAATAAAAATTTTTTGTTCTGGAATAGGCCTCTGACTGGCCGCGGGTGGCGCTGCGAGGAGAGATGCGTTGTAAGCTTTCCATCAGCCTCTTAGCGCGGAGCGAAGTGGCCCACGAGCATCGCGCGTTTCCAGCCAAAGCCTGCCACTTTCCGGTATTCAAAACCCGCTTGCAGCAGCGCGCGTTTCACATCGCCGGCGCTGGTATAGGTGGAAAACGTCGCGTCGTCGACTGCTTGGGCGGCGAGTGAGTTGAAGATCGCAGGCGTCCAGAGTTCAGGATTTTTCGCCGGCGCAAAGCCATCGAGATAAAACGCATCCGCGCGCAACCGCAGCGTAGGCAAGATATCCACCGCGTCGCCGAATATGAGCGTCAGCGTGACGCTGGCATCGTCGAAATCGAACTGGTGCGTGCCGGGTTCCAGCGCCGGCCACGCCGCGGCGAGCGTATCGGCTAGTGCGAGGACCGAGGCATCGTCCACGGTCACCGCGTAGGCGCGACGCAGATCATCGGCCGAAAACGGGTGCTTTTCGATAGACACAAAATGCAGCCGTTCGCTGCGCGCGGGATCGGCTCGCCACGCAGCCCATGTCGTCAGGAAATTGATACCCATGCCGAAACCGGTTTCAAGCACGGTGAACGCTTGACGCCCCTGCCATCGTCCGGGCAAGCCGTTGCCTTGCAAGAATACATAGTGCGACTGGGCAAGACTGCCCACGATGCTGTGATAGATATCGCCATATTCAGGCGAATACGGCGACCCGTTGGGGCGGAACGCAAGCGTGGCGGGAATCAGCGGATCGGTCATGCAAGTCGGTTATCAGGGAAGGACTGCGGGGAGTCATGGTTGACGGGCCACGGCCGCGTCATTGTCGCGTGGTCCGGTAAAGGATCAGCACGTTAGCAAAAACGGCTGGCGTTGGGCGAAAAATACGCTGATCCAAACCGTCCCCACGTTCGATGCTCAATCGCGATTTATCCGGCAAGCGGCAAAGTATCTCCGTTCTGCCATGAAGACAAGCTAAGATAAATCGAGTGGTTCCGGTTGGACCGGGCCGCGTTCGCACGTGATTTTCTTTGACAGGAGAACAAGATGGCAGCCAAGAAGATCCTATTTCTGACCGGCGATTTTGCGGAAGATTATGAAACGATGGTGCCTTTCCAGGCGCTGCAAATGGTCGGTCATACGGTGCACGCCGTATGCCCTGGAAAGAAAAGCGGAGACAAGATCAAGACTGCGATTCACGACTTCGAGGGCGACCAGACCTACACCGAAAAACCGGGTCATCTGTTCGCGCTGAATGCAAATTTCGACGACGTCGATGTCACCCACTACGACGCGCTGATGATCGCCGGTGGCCGTGCGCCGGAATACCTGCGGCTCAACAAACGGGTAATCGAAATCGTACGGCAGTTCGCTGCTGCCGAAAAACCGATCGCGGCAGTCTGTCACGGCGCGCAGTTGCTGGCTGCCGCCGACGTCATTCGCGGCAAGCGGATTTCCGCTTACCCTGCTTGCGCGCCGGAAGTCCGGTTGGCCGGCGCCGACTATGCAGACATTGAAGTGGACAGCGCGGTCACTGACGGCAATTTCGTCACGGCCCCCGCATGGCCTGCTCATCCGCAATGGCTGGGTCAGTTCCTCGCACGGCTTGGAACCGAAATCTCGCTGTGAGCGATTGAGGAGGTTGCGGCAGTTGACGCTCCCAGGGCTCGATTAGAGGGCTTTGAGAGCGTCCGTGGAGGGCAGATGCCGTCTTGGCTCCTCCATACTGTTGATCGGCCTCCGACTGCTGTTTTATTGCGGTTGTCGGCGTCGACCGATGCCGCGATTGGCTGAAGATTGTCCCGCCTGCCCGAGCCTGCAGAACGCCGGGACCGGCGGGCTGCTAGAATCGATGTTTTACTTGCCTGGTCATGTGCTATGGGCTTTGAACAGCTCGCTGTATTGAAACAACAATTCGAGAAAGAGAAACAGGCGAAACGCGCGCAGTCAAAGCCCGTGGCGAAGCCTGCGCATAAGCCTGCCTCCGCGCAGGCCGCTAAGCCAGCTTCTGAGCCAGCTTCTAAGCGCACCTCCACTCCGGTCTCGAAGCCCGTCGCCAAGCCGCCACGCCCCCCTCGGCCAGCGCGGCCTGCTGCAGCGCCTGTTGCGGTCAGGTCGAAACCCGTGGACCCTGTGGTGTTGACCATCGGGAAGCTGCAAAAGCGGTTTCCTAAAGCGTTCCCGAAAAATCCGTCGCCCAAGCTGCCGCTGAAGATCGGAATTTTCGAAGATCTCCTCGCGCATGCTACCGAGTTGGCGCTGACCGAGACCGAGTTGCGCGCGGCGATCAAGATCTGGTGCCGCGGCAGCCGTTACTGGACATCGATGGTTGAAGGCGCAATTCGGGTCGACCTCTCCGGCGAGGAAGGCGGACGGGTATCGCCTGAAGACGGCGTCCGCGCGACGAAGCTCGAAGAAGGCCGTCTGGCCAGAGTCGCGTCGAAGGCCGCAGCTCCTGAAAAAGCGGCGGTTGCTGAGAACGCAGCGGTTCCAGAGGCCGCAGAAGTTGCTGAAAGGGCAGCCGTTCCGGATTCCGAGAACGTTGCCGATTAACAGCATGTGAGAGCAGGAGGCTTGCGGCGCTCCCGCAGCCTCCCCCGCACCGTCTACGCGCTAGATAGCTGGGTTGGCACAGCACGAACATCTCGGCCGAGCCAGCACGGAAATAGAGGCGTTGCGACAACGGCACAGGCAATGCGGTTGGTCCGTGCGTACCTCCATATTGTCCAGGTAACCTGGTTACGGCGAGTCCGAGCGCCCATTGCTTGGCTAGCCCTATCGCCGCTCGGACGGCCTCCTTGAGGCTGAAGATTGCCCCTTCGTGCGCCGACGTATCCACGCCCGCGCCTTCTCCGCCATGGGCAATACCGCGGACCCAATCCCTACGATCACCGGTCCCGTTTCGGCTGGAACAACAGTCCGCTTGCACCATCGCGCAAATATCCTGACCAATCCCTCCGCGCGCGGCCAAATCCGTCCGCTGTCAGATACCGGCACGTACCACAACCATTCCCGTCAAAATTTGTCGCGACCATCACGGATCCGCAGTGGGCGTCAAACGCACGATGCTCTACTTTCGCAAGCACTTCGCAGGAAACCTCCGACACCCTCCATTCGACGATTCCCAAAGTCTTGACATCCTTATTTTGTTGAACAATATTAAATACATTGTTCAACAATCTGGATCGCCGAGAGCGGTCCTTTCTACAGAAAGGGAACGTCCATGCACGCGTATCGTCTGTCCTTCTCGCCGCGCCGCGCTCTGGTTGCCGGGGTTACCGGTCTGATGCTGCTGGTCCTGCAGGGTGCGGCCAATGCCGCTACGCAGGCACCGCCCACCATCGCCTCGGGCACGCTGACCATCGGTTCAGACCTGACCTATCCGCCGTACGCGTTCATGGACGGCGACACGCCCGCCGGACTCGATCCTGAGTTCATGAAGACTCTCTCGTCGCACTTGCAACTCAAGCCGCAGTTCGTCGACACGCGTTTCGCCAACCTGATCCTGGGGATCAACGCGAAGCGCATCGACATCATTGCGTCCGCGCTCTATGTCACGCCCGAGCGCGCGAAACAGATCGATTTCGTGCCCTACTTCAAGACCGGCGGCTCGCTGCTCGCGTTGACCGGCAGCGGTTTCAAGCCCGCGACGCCCGAAGCCCTGTGCGGCAAACGCGTCAGTTCGATCAAGGGCGCCTCGTGGATCCCCAAGCTGGCCAAGGTCAGTCAGGACACCTGTGCAATGAAGGGCCTCCCAGCGATCGATGTACGCGAGTTCGAGACCTCGCCGCAAGCTTCCCAGGCGCTGCTGGCTCATGCTGTCGATGCGCAGTTCGAGGACTCGGCCGTGGCGAAAATGACCGTCGACAAGATGGGCGGGCGCCTTGCCATCACATCGACTACACCGCTTTTCCCGGTGGTTGTCGGCCTGGGGGTCGCCAAGAGCGACCCGGCGCTGCTCGCGGCGGTAAAGGGCGCGCTCGACACGATGAAGCATGACGGCGAGTACGCAACGCTGCTCAAGCGCTACAACGTTGCCGAACCGACCGGCGAGGAAATCGCGCAAGCACTCGGCGCGGCTAACTGAGCGTCATAGTCCAGTCTCACACCGGTCCCATACCCATCACCGACCACGCGGCGCGTTCGAGTCACCGCGTCGCCTTGCGGAGAAAGATGAATGATTTTTGACTGGCACTACGCCCTGTCGTTGCTCGCCGACAAGGCGTTCTGGGGCGCGTCCTGGCGCGTGGTCGAACTCAGCATAGCGACGTGGGTGATGGGTATTGTGGCCGGGTTCCTGCTGGCGCTCGGCAAGCAGTCTCGCATCGCACCATTGCGCGTGGCGTGCTCGGCGTACATCTGGCTGTTTCGCAGCTTGCCTTTGCTCGTGCTGCTGATCTTCGTGTACAACCTGCCACAGGTGTTCCCGACATCGAGCGTGGTGCTCGCCGATCCGTTCTGGGCGGGCCTGATTGCATTGTCGATCAGTGAAGCCGCTTATATAGCGGAGATTCACCGGGGCGGGCTGCTATCCATCGGCCGGGGACAGTTCGAGGCGGGTCGCGCGCTTGGGCTGAGGTATCTCGGCCTGCAGCGGCTGGTGGTGGTGCCGCAGGCGTTTCGCGTAGCCTTGCCGTCGCTCGTCAACGAGTACATCACGATCGTCAAACTCACCTCGCTCGTGTCCGTGATCTCGCTCGCCGAAATATTGCTGGTGGGCGAGCGCCTCTACACACAGAACTTCAAGGTCCTGGAGACGATGCTCGCCGTATCGTTCTACTACGTGTTGATCGTCACCGTGGTCGGATACGCGCTGAAACTGCTCGAACAGCGACTGGACGTTGCGCGCAGAGAGCCCGCGGCGTTCAATCCCGCAGAGCCGGTCGCGCCCGCCTCCGCACCAGCGCCGCAGGTCGAAAAGACGGGCCGCGTGGCGCTTGAAGCGGTTGGCTTGCGCAAGCGTTACGGTGCGCACGAAGTGCTGAAAGGCGTCGATCTCAAGGTGCAGGCGGGTGAAGTCATCTCGGTGATCGGGCCGTCGGGGTCGGGCAAGACTTCACTGATTCGTACACTCAATGGCCTGGAGGCACTCGACGACGGCGAGATCGTGCTCCACGGCAAGCCATTCCAATGGGGCGCAATCAAGGCGCGGCGAGTTGTGTCGCATCGCGAGCACATGCGTGGCATTGTCGATATCGGCATGGTGTTCCAGAGCTTCAATCTCTTCCCGCATCGCAGCGTGCTCGACAACGTGACGCTGGCCCCGCGCTATCACGATCGTGGCTCGAAGGCAGCGCTGCGCGCGCTCGGCATGGAGATGCTTGCAAAGGTCGGAATGGCGTCTCATGCGCACAAGTATCCGCACCAGCTCTCGGGGGGCCAGCAACAGCGGGTGGCGATTGCGCGGGCGCTGGCCATGAAACCATCGATTGTCCTCTTCGACGAACCGACCTCCGCGCTCGACCCTGAGCTGGTGGCCGAGGTCCTTAAGGTCATCGAGCAGCTTGCGCGTGAGGGGATGACCCTGGTGATCGTCACGCACGAGATCAATTTTGCATTCCGCATCTCGGATCGGATAATCTTCCTGGAGAATGGCTCGATCGTGGCAGACGCCGCGCCTCGCGTCATGACCGCGTTCGACAAGGATTCCCGCGTCGCGCACTTTCTTAAAGACCTCCAGATCGCATGACCCGATCCGCTTCAGTGTCTGTTATCAACCCAGCCGTGACCAAGAACAAGATCGTGACCGAGCACATTGAAGAAGAGTCCGTGACCGAACGCATCGTCACGCAGATTCGCGACAAGATCATCTGCGGCGACCTGCCTCCCGGCACCCCCCTCACCGAAGCCGATCTCACGAAGGCGTACGACGTCTCGCGCAATACGCTTCGCGAGGCGCTGCGGCAAATTTGCCGCGAGGGATTGGCCATGCACTACCGGCATCGCGGCGTGGTGGTGCGAACACTGACACGCACCGACGTGCGCGACATTTTCCGGGTCCGCCGCACGCTGGAACTGCAGGCGATTGCGCTGCCGGGAAAGACCGACCCGCCCGGCCCGGCGGTGCTGCACGCGATGGCTGCTGCCTGCGATGCCGCTGCGCAAGCCGCGTCACAAGAAGACTGGCGAAGCGTGGGCACGCATAGCCTGCGCTTTCATCAGCACATTGTGGAGATGATCGGCAGCGCGCTGCTCGATCAGTTCTTCCGAACGATTCTCGCGCAGTTGCGCTTGCTGTTCTCCGCCGCTCCCGATGAACGGCGTTTCCAGCTGCCGTGGATCGAGCGTGACCGGGAACTCTACGACCTGATCGTGGCCGGGGAACACAAACGGGCAAGCAAGAAACTTTCCGACTACCTGGACCGTTCCGAAGAAGCGCTGATCGACCTTCTCTGAACCGCTTCTTTCCAGGGTCCTTTTCTCGAACGAGGCCTGGCGCCTCGCATCGATTCATTGAGGAGATCCAAAACCATGTTGAACTACCCTGCCGCTTATCAGGTAACACAGGGTTCCGCACTCGAAGTCGACCGGGACTTTTATTCGCACGTTGCCTCCGCGCATGAAACGCGCACGCTGGTCGATTCGGCGGTAGTGCCGATCCGATCCGGCTACGCGTGGAAGGTACCGGCTGGACATGTGTTCCGGATCGTGACCATTGAAGGCCCGCAGGTCGCGGACCTCAACATCTGGAACCTGCATAATCCGCGTGAGCGTTTCTGGGCATCCCGCACGCGCCAGTTGCAGCAGGCGCATGTCAGCACATTCGACCGGCTGTGGTCGACCCTGCCCTATCTCCGGCCGCTCGTAACAATCACCGACGACAGCCTTGCCGACTACGGAGTCGATGAACACGGCGGTCGCGTTCACGACCTGCTGGGCACGCGATGCGATCCGTATGTGAACCGGATGCTCACCGGCGAGGATTTCAACTTCCATTGCCATTCGAACCTGACACGCGCGATCGCGCCGCACGGTCTCACCGAATTCGATGTGCATGACGTACTGAACGTGTTCCAGTGCACCGGCCTCAATCTGAACGATCAGTATTTCATGAAGGCCTGTCCGGCGAAGAAAGGCGACTACCTGGAGTTCTTCGCGGAGATCGATCTGTTGTGCGCGCTGTCCACCTGCCCGGGCGGAGATTTGTCCTTGCCGATGTGGGGCCCGGACGCGCGCGATCCGCTCGAAGTTTGCCGGCCGCTGGGTGTGGAGGTATATCGGCTTGCCCCCCAGATGCTCGATGGATGGAGTTCGCCGGAGGCGCCGCCTTATCGCGGCCTGCACGGCATGAGGCTGGATACGTCGGGTCGCGGCGGCTGTTGCTGACAGCGGTATCGCGGATGTCGCCTGCATAGATGACGCCATCGGGCAAGCCGCTCGATGGCGCCCGTCGGCGCTGTAATCGCGATCCGCAAATGCCACAACCGACACCATTCACGATGACGCGACGTGCGGCGCAACTTGTCGCAGCAGCGCGGCCGGATTGCCGCACGACTCGCTCATTCGCTGTCAACGTCCGTCTTGGTACTGCTCGGCACGCCACCCGGTCCGGCAGGATCGGGGTTGCCAAAACGTGGCAGTGACCCGTCCATACGGGCGCGATCCAGTTCGGCGCGCACCTGTGCACGTGTCTTCGGACCTTGAGCGGATTGCACTAGAGGCGGCTTTGGCGCTACACGCTGGGCTGGCGGTAGCGCTTGTTCGGTCGGCGGCGTCGCGGGAGATAGCGCGGGACGTGCCTGTGTGCTGGCAACGGTTGGCGCCATGGTTGGGGCGACGGTTTGCGCTATGGTTGGGGCGACGGTTTGCGCTACAGTCGGCGCTGCCGTCGGCGAACCCGAGTCCGTCCTTCCGGTTCCCAACACCGGGCTTGTCGCTTCGGTGTTTATAGCGCCGTTCGATGCGGTTCTGATCTGACGAGCATCCGTGATCCGTGACCGATGCGACGTGCTTGTCGCATGTTCGCGAACTGGGAATGCGCTCTCATGCGAACGTCCTGCTCTCACGGGCGAACGCATTGTAGTCCGGGTCGACTGCGCTGTACTGCGCGGGTTGTCAGGTGGCGAAACCGGAGGTACGGGGTCAGCCTTTTCCTCACGCGCCTGTAATTCTTTCTGGAGTGACACCGCGCGACTGTCGTCCTTGTTAAGCGTTTGCACAGCCCCCAACAGCACCTTGGCGGAAGCAAGGTCATTACGTTTCAGGCTGTCCCGAATCGCCTGAAGAATGTGGGAGATGTCGTCAGAATGGCCGCTCGCAGAAGCCGGGTTTGATCTCCGGGTTTCGACCGGGCCATTGTCCAGTTCGCCGGCGGTGGAAGCGCCATTGCGCCCCGAGCCTGATTGCGCTCCCGACAGTTTGTCCTCGCCTGACCGCATTACAGATGCACCGATCACCAGGGCACCGAAAAGGAGGCCCGCGAGGAGTGTCCTCTTGGGGTTGCTCATCATATGGTCTATCCCATAGCTTGAAATGCGCATGCGACACGCGGGTGACGCCTGCCTGACCGACTTTCACTCGGCAAGGGGGGTGGCATGCATAGACTCAGCATAAAAAGTACCGCGCATGAAATGCGGCTTTACCATCAGTAAGCTACGCGCTCGGAGGGAAGATTGGATGCGCCAATCCCTAGCCGATATCCGCCAAAATCGAGGTTTTTGTAGGCTCTCCAACGGTGCCGTTCGTCACACGGTTGGGTCCATCCAAGCACGCCTGCGGGCGCTGCTACACTTGCCGCCGTGTCAATTGCCGCATAACCCTTGACGCCCGCACGATGCCAATCGGTATCCGCCACCGTCGCGCGGCCATTCCTCTTCTGACAAAGTCTGCAACCCATGCTTCGATTCGAGAACCTCTGCAAGCGTTACGATGAGCGCGTTATTTTCCAAGGGCTGCGCTATAGCGCCGGCACCGGATGCGTGGCGCTGAACGATGAAACCGGCAGCGGCAAATCCACCTTGCTCGGTATCCTTGCCGGTGAGATCAAACCCGACCAGGGCGACGTTTGGATAAACGGGCACGCGCTGCGAAGCACCCCGCTCGAGTCCAAGTCCATACTCGCCTACATCCCGGACGACTGCATCCCGTACTCGCTGCAGACCGGCCGCGAGTATCTGGAGTTGGTGGCATCGAACAGGAAAACAGTCGTCGGCAGCATGACGCTCGACTTGGCGAACCGCTTTGGCTTGACACCACATCTCGAGAAGCGTTTCGAGCAAATGTCGTTTGGTACCCGCAAGAAAATTTTTCTGACGGCGGCGGCGCTGGGCAATGTGAAGGTCGTTATAGCGGATGAACCAGGCGCTGGCCTCGATGCCCCCGCGCGCGCTGTTCTGATTGATTTGTTCAAGACGTTGAGTAAAGACCGCGCGGTTTTCTTTTCGAGTTATGACGCGGATTTTACGCAGGCTTGTAGCGCGAAAATGATCAGTTTTGCTGAGCTTGGCATGGGGGTATAAGCGGATGCTGGGGGCGTTGGCGTGTGTCGAGATCCATCGCCCTCGAACGTACATGTCCCCACGATGCCCGAGAATGCGCGATGCTTCATCCAGTTCTCATCGCTCGCACGATCAGGACCAACCCCACCACGACGACGACGGCTCCAATAACTCTCGCCACGCGCTCGCCGACCGGCGCAAGACGTTCGACGGTGATGGCTGCCGTGACGGCAACCATCACGCGCAGATCCATGACACCCATCGCGAGAAGGATCGCCGTCAGGCCGGCACAGCAGGTGCTGCAGTGAAGACCCAGGCGCAGGCCATGTCGCCAGGCTGTGCGGGCGTCCGCCGGCAAAGCCTGCAACATGCAACCGCGCCCCGGCGTAGCCCGGCAGCAGGCAAGGTGATGCGCTTTCCAAGCGGTGAACTGAAGCGCGCCGGCGATCAGGACGACCACCGCGGACGCGATCGGAACGGCGCGCGCGAGTGCTGGCAACTGCATCTCGAGCGCCGCCAGCGTGACGCCTAGCGCAAAGGCGGCCACTCCAAGCAGGGCCCACACGAAGAAGTACCCGGCGCCCACCAGCGCGGTCAGCCGATCCAGTCCTGTCTCGACTGTCTCGCCTGTCCTGCCAACGGCCTGACGGTAGCGCCACAGCATGGGCGTGAAGGATGGCAGCATCATCGCCACCATCATCGCAACCCACATGCCGATGAACGACGCCGCAGCGCCGGTCCACGTTTGTCCGCACATCCGCATCCACGCCATCGACATCGTCCAGCCGCCGGGCATCGGCATCTCGCCCATCGCCGACATGGACGCGCACCAGACGATCGTCACCGCCGCGCTGGCGGCGAAGAGCAGCGCCGAGACGCCGAAGAAGGCCCGCTGGGAAGCTCGATCCGACACCATGCTTTGCGACATATTCTGCCTCCCGTTCGCGCGAACGACGCCCGCTATCTGGCTCAGCGCTTGCTGTATTCGTCGTGACGCTTCCACCAGACACCTGTCTCGTTGCGCCCCTTGGACGCGCGGTCAAGCCACTGGTACATGCCCCAGACGCCGTCCACGCCACGGGAATAGGCGGAATAGGTGTGATAGACAACGCCGTCCTCAAGAACGAACGCACTGATGCCCGGCCTCTCGCGTGCGTACGTCGCCGTGTCGGTTCCGGACATGGCCGCGAACGTGGTGGCCCCGTCGGGTGTCGTGCGCGAGGGTATGTCGACCACGGGCGCCTCGCGTACATAGTTGTATTCAACCGTACCCTCGCGCTGTTGCTGCTCGGTGAGCGAGATGTTGAAGTCGAAGTTGAAGTCGCTGCCGAACGAGGACGCCCAGGGAAAAGTCCATCCCATCCGGCGCTGGTAAGTCTGCAACTTCGCGAGCGGCGCCCTCGACACCGCCGAAAGCGTGACGTCGTGGTTCGCAAGGTGCACCACGACGCCGTCGAAGCCATCCGCGATCGACGAGCAGGATGGGCATCCCGCCGTGTAGTCGGGTCCGAACATGAAGTGATAGACGAGCAGTTGGGAGCGCCCTCGGAAGAGATCTGCCAGCGAGGCACTCCCTTCATTGGTTTCGAATCGGTAGTCCTTGCCAACGCGGACCCACGGCAGCGCCTGACGCTGCCGCGCCAGTTCGTCGCCGCGCCGGGTGAATTCCTTTTCCGCATCGAGCAACTCCAGCCGCGCTGCCAACCATTCTTGACGTGTCCCGGTTACATGTGTCGTCATCGTCCTTCCCTCCGTCAGGTGTTCGTCGTCGTTCGTTCAACTTCCGATCCGACATGCGTGTTGGTGATAGATTAGTACGAGGCATCGAACGGAGGGAGTGACAAGTGTGGCGGGATTCGGATAGACCATGGACTCACTAATCGCGCTCGCGGCGCGTGCGCTCGCCGCGGGCGACCCGCTCGGCGCACTGAAGCGGATCGCCTTGCGCGACGACGCGCCTGCGCTCGCGCTTCGAGGCATCGCGATGGCGCAACTCGGCGATCTCGTTCGAGCGAAGGCGCTCATGCGAAGTGCGGCGCGCGCGTTCGGTCCGAAAGAAGCCGTGGCGCGCGCGCGGTGTGTCGTCGCCGAGGCGGAGATCGCGCTCGCCTCAAGAGACCTGGGCTGGACCGCGAAGACGCTCGACGCAGCGCGCGCGACACTGGAAGCACACGGCGACCGCGCAAACGCCGCGCATGCACGGTATCTCGTAGTCCGGCGCCTCCTCCTCATCGGACGTCTCGATGAGGCCGAGCGGGCGCTCGCCGGGCTTGATCCCACGCCCTTCCCGCCCGCGTTGAGGGTCGCCCACGAGCTTGTCGTGGCAGGAATCGCCATGCGGCGCCTACAGGCGAAGACAGCGCGCGCTGCGCTTGCCCGGGCCGAACGCGCCGCGCGTCATGCGGGTATTCCTGCGCTTACGGCAGAGGTTGCAAACGCATCCCTCATACTGGATACGCCCTCCGCGCGCTTGATTGCGAGTGGTGAGGACAGACTCCTCCTGCTCGATGAGGTCGAAACGTTACTGGGGTCGAAGGCGCTTGTCGTGGACGCGTGCCGCCAGCTCGTGCGCGACCCGGGCACGGTGGTTTCGCTCGCCAGGCGTCCGGTCTTGTTCGCGCTCGCACGCGCGCTGGGCGAAGCGTGGCCCGAAGACGTGCCCAGGGACACGCTCGTCGCCCGGGCATTCCGGGCGAAACACGCCGATGAATCGCATCGCGCGCGCTTGCGTGTTGAAATGGGACGGCTTCGTACGGTGCTCGGGACGCTGGGCAGCGTGAGCGCGACGAAGCGCGGGTTTGTGCTGGTGCCGCGTGCCGCGCGCGAGGTCTTCGTGCTGGCGCGGCCCGTTGAAGACAAACATGCGGCGGTGCTTGTCTTCCTTGCCGACGGTGAGTCGTGGACGAGCTCAGCTCTCGCGCTTGTGCTTGGAGCCAGCCAGCGCACCGTGCAGCGCTCACTGGACTCGCTTGCGGCCGCCGGTAAGGTGCAGTCGTTTGGCCGCGGGCGGGCACGTCGCTGGTTGACCCCGCCAGTGCCGGGATTCGCGACAAGCTTGTTACTCCCCGCTCCACTTACCCAATGATTAGGATGCCACTATGAAACGATCAGAGGCGCAAATCATCCGTGAATATGGGCCCTTCCCGGGTGTCGATAACGTGGCTGGCGTCACGTATGACGGTGAGCACGTCTGGTTTGGATCCGGAGACAAGCTGAACGCCTTCGATCCGGCGAGTGGCAACCCTCCTCTGCGCTCACTCGATGTCGCTGCCGATGCAGGAACGGCCTTCGACGGCCAGCACCTGTTTCAGATAGCCGGAGATCGTATCCAGAAGATCGATCCGGCCACCGGCCGGGTGCTCGCCACGATCCCGGCGCCCGCTGGCGGCGCTAACTCGGGGCTCGCGTGGGCGGAAGGAACGCTCTGGGTGGGGCAGTATCAGAGCCGGAAGATCCATCAAGTCGATCCTCAAACAGGGGCGGTTCTTCGCGCCATAGAATCCAACCGCTTCGTCACCGGTGTCACCTGGGTTGACGGAGAGCTCTGGCACGGCACCTGGGAAGATGACGCGAGCGAGCTGAGACATATCGATCCGCAAACGGGAGAGGTCCTGGAGAGCCTCCAGATGCCGTCCGGTGCAGGGGTGTCGGGGCTCGAGTCGGATGGCGGCGAGCAATTCTTCTGCGGTGGCGGAAACAGTGGAAAGGTAAGAGCTGTTCGCCGGCCCCGGCGAGACTCCGCGTCCGGCAGCGACGCCGGGATTCCCGTCGACTCTGAAAGCGAGTAGTTCAAGCAACCCAGCGCGCTTAATGCGCAAGCTCAGTATCGCGAAGCACCATTCCGTGGCGCTGCCGGGCGATGTCGCGGGACGATCCAATCTCCCGCTGCATGCGGGTCGAGTCCCATCCCAACACACGCGCCGCGATTGCCGCAATTTCATCCAGCACGGCACCGGTCAATTGCCCGGAGATCGCGATCGTTGTCCGGCGGAAAAGCAGATCCGCAAGATGCGTCACGGCTTCGTGCTCACACAGGTACTGAATCTCTCGCGCTGTGTAACTCGGCTCGCTTGCGAGCGGTTTGTCATGGAACCTGTCGTGCACCGGCGAGCAGAATGCCGCGATGGCGGATGCACTCGTACCGTAACGCGTGAGCAAGGTTTCAGCTCGTTCGACCGGAACACCGCAACGCGCGGAAAACTCGTTGATCCATGCAGCCCTATCCGCAGAGGTGCGTGGAAAATCATGCCCGCCACCAATGGCTTCGTCTCGAGTGCTGACCCGACGCGTGCGCCCGAGGCGCTTGAGCGTATCGTCGGCGACGGATTCGGCAAATCCCCGGAAGGTTGTCCATTTGCCGCCGACCAGCGAGAGCACGGGGATCTCGGTATCGGGCAGATGATCGACGTGCACCACATGATCGCGACTTACGTCGCCAGGATTCGCGGCATCGGAATAGGGTAACGGGCGCACGCCGCTGTAGCGAAACGTGATGTTCGATGCATCCAGTTCCAGGCGGGGGAAGATTTCCCGCAATACGCCGAGCATATAGTCGACCTCACTGTCCTCGCAGCGAACCTGGTCGGGATCGCTTACGCGGATATCCGTCGAACCGACCAGAAGCCGGTCCATGAAAGGATAGACAAGACAAATGCGACCGTCCTTCGAGCCGAAGTACACCATGCGGCCTTGCAGTTGCGCATGGAGCTCAGGATGGGTCACGATCAGGTGCGACCCCTTCGCTCCGCCAATGTACTTTCGCTTGATACCGAGCGACTGGTTCACGGTGTCGATCCACGCGCCACCAGCGTTGACGATGACGGTCGGCGTGACAGGCAACAGCCGCTCCGACACGAGATCACGCAGCCAGACCGTGTTGCCTTCCACGTGGTCAACCGTCACGTAGTTTGCAGCCGCGGCTTCCTCGCAGGCGGCCAGTCCGTCTGCTACCAGTTCGTAGTTCAGTCGTTCGGCCTGAGTGACTTGTGCATCGAAATACGTGGCGGTTGCCTTGATGGCGGGATCGAGCAACGGCAGATTTTGAAGAGAACGTCTTCTGAGCGCGACGTAATGGCGCGGCATCGTCCGGTGATGGCGGCCAAGAAAATCGTAGATCGTGAGACCGATTTTTGAAATGATCGCACCGCGATCGGCGAGCTTCGACTTGACACCGAAAAATCGCAGCGTAGACGCGACGATGCCGCCAAAATACGAATGAATCGGCAATACGGTCTCTAGCGGCAGCACGAAGTGCGGCGCGTTTTTCAGCAAAAGATTGCGCTCGAGCGTGGATTCGGCGACGAGGCCAAATTCCCCGGTTTCAAGATACTTCAGGCCGCCGTGAATGAGCCTCGACGGCGCCGAGCTTGCGCCTGAGGCGAAGTCCGCCTTATCGATCAGCAAGCAGTCGACGTGTTGCAACGACAGGTCGCGGAACAGCCCTGCACCATTAATCCCGCCACCAATAATGAGCACGCTGACTCGGCGCTGTTGTGCCAGCCGGTCGAGAAAAAATTCGCGGGATCGTTCGGTCATCGCTTGTCTCGTCATCAATGCGCCGTGGCGGCGCGATCGAGCGCCGGCCACAACGGGGTCATGCCTGAAATAAGTTCCATGTAGCGCTTGTACACCTCGGTGAGCTGGGCGTGACGTTCCGGGTCCGGCTGATGCGTCCGCTGGATGCGGCATGCGCGCGTAGCCGCCTCCGCTAGCGATGCGAACGCTCCTGCGCTCACGCCAGCACAGAGCGCCGCGCCAAGCGCACTGGCCTCCTGATTCTCCGGAATATCGACAGGAATCCCGAGGGTGTCGGCAAACAACTGGGCAAGCATGGGACTTGATGATCCTCCACCGGTCAGACCCGCCCGCCGCGCGGGAAGAGCGCTGGTCAGTGCTTCGACGTGGTATCGGTGATTGAAGACCATGCCTTCGAGCACCGCCCGCGCCAGATGGGCGCGACGGTGCCAGCCACGGATACCGAAGAATGAAGCGCTCGCGGGCTGCTCGAAGGGGGAACCGAACAGGAACGGATGGAACATGACGGAACTCGGCTCGGCAAATGCAGCCTGCAATTCGTCTCCGATCAGGTCGAACAACGAGCATCCGCGTTGCGAAGCCTGTTGCGCTTCGTGCGCAAAAAATTCACGCAGGAACCAGTCGACGTTGCTCGACGATGCCGGCGAAATCGACATGTTCATCCATTGGCCGGGACGCGTGCCGTTGCGGCACGACCAGCGCGGATCCAGTTGCGGACGGTCCGACAGGATCTCATTGATGCTGAATGTGCCTGCCGTGATCGACAAGATACCCGGCTCCGTGTTGCCCATGCCGACTGCACTGGACGTAACATCGTGCAACCCGCAAGCGACGGGCGTTCCCTCCTTCAGACCGGTTTGCGCGGCAGCTTGTGCGGTGACATGTCCTGCTATGGCCGTGGAAGACACGATCTCAGGTAACGCGTGGCCAATAGACGCGAGACCGTATAAATCCAGGACATCGGCGCTGTATTGTTGCGTTCGGACATCGGTAAAGGATGAACTGGCTTCCGTTGGATCGGTTGCCGGGACGCCGGTCAGACAGAGTCGGAGCCAGTCCTTGCAAAAGAGCACATGGCCGATCTTTGCGTACCGCTCGGGTTCATTGACCTGGATCCATTTGAGCAGGCTGACAGCGGCATAGGGATAAGGCTGCTGGCCGGTCAGTTCCAGCGCGCGTTGCAGCACGCCGGCTTCGCGCCATTGCTCGCGGACGTCAAAGGCCCGGCTGTCGAGCGACAGCATCCCGGGACCCAGCGGAGCACCATCATGATCAACCAGATATAAGCCATCGCCGTGGCCGGTTACGCCGACCGCTGCAATCGCGTCGGCGGACACCTTGCCACGCTCGAGCGCATCGCGAATGGCACCGCTTGCCGCTCCCCAGGTTTCCTGCATGTCCCGTTCGACGTGACGGGGACGCGGCTGCCGCTGCTCCACACGCCGGGAGCCTACGACCACGGTGCGACCTGTGGTGTCGAAGATAACGGCCTTGGTCGCGGTCGAACCGCTGTCGAGGCCCAGAAGATATGTCGGCATCGTGTATCCGGTTTCGTTCGCACTCGGGGTTGGGTGGTGTTAGTGCCGAGGGTGGGTTCTGGGGTTGGTGGTCGGGGTTGGTGCTGGGTTGCTAGGGTCCTGCGTTAGCGGTCGGAGTCAGTGCCGGGTTGCTGCTTTCAGTGTTAGTGGTCTGCTTGAGTCGGATATTCTCTTTATCACTATTAGCCACTGTGCGTGGCGGCACGTCATTTCATGGTCCTTAGCGACAAAGAAAAGAAGCAAAGAAAGCGCTTTTAACCACGCTACCCTAAGTGTCCACAGCGTGCAGTTTTCATTCATAGGTGCCCCAAAAGCACGGTGCTCGCCAGAGCCACGGATGTGTGAACCCCTCCTTCTCCGAACACGGGTTCTGACACGCTTCGCCACCAGTGACTGAACCTGCCCAAGGTTCACCCCGCGCTATCCGCGAACAACCTTCCTCCGCATCGGCACGCATGACGAAGCACATCGCCAACCATTTCGGAAATGAGCTCGCCCGGGCGCAAGAGCCCTTCCCGCAAAAACGCCCGCCGATGCTTAACCGTGGTATTTGGAATCAACCTCGTTGATCGCCGCCACATTACCCGCACTTCGGCCGTTCTCATCGAAGGTCTGTGCCAGAAAAGCATCAGCAATCGTTTTGGCCACTTCCGTCCCGATCACTCGCGAACCCATCGTGATGATCTGCGCATTGTTCGACAGCGCCGCGCGTTCCGCGGAATAGGTATCGTGGCACAGCGCGGCGCGGATTCCAGGCACCTTGTTGGCCGAGATGCTGACGCCGATCCCCGTGCCGCAGACCAGAATCGCACGATCGTAATCGCCGCGCAGCAAGCCCGAAGCCACACGGTCAGACAGATTTGCATAGAACTCCTGTGGATCTGACTCGTTGGTCGAGACCTCGAAAACCTCGAAGCGGTCCTTGAGGTGTTCAGCCAGCACATGGGCCAGTCCCGCCCCAGCACTATCTCCGGCAACTGCAAGTTTCATGATGATCTCCTTCAGGTTGAAGTTTTCACGCGTGCAGACAGGTCAGAGCACAGCCCCGACTCGCTCCAGGATGTCCAGATATCCGGTTACGTCCCAGGCAGAGCGCCCAATGAACAAGCCGTCAATATGTGCACATGCGGCGAGTTCGGCGCAGTTGTGTGGATTGACGGAGCCGCCGTAAAGGCACGGTACACGCCGGCCGAGCATGTCTTGCGCGACCTCGATGATCTCGGCCTGGCGAGCATCGGCATAGTCGGCGCTGGCCGGTATGCCGTGCTCGCCGATGGCCCAAACCGGTTCGTACGCGAGCAGGATCGGCGCAGTGTGTTGTTCAGGCTTTAATCGGCCCAGCGCGCCGCGTACTTCAGCAGCCAGTACGTCGGCCGCCCGCCCGCCTTCGCGATCGGCGAGCGTCTCGCCGATGCAGATCAGCGGCGTCAGGCCATGGCGCACCGCCGCCTCGACCTTCAGTCCCACCATTTCATCGGCCTCGCCAAAATGTTCGCGCCGCTCGGAGTGGCCGAGTTCGACCAGATCCATTGCGCAATCGACCAGCATCGACGGTGAAATTTCACCGGTCCAGGCGCCATGATCGGCCCAGTGCATGTTCTGCGCGCCGACCTTCACCGTGGTATCCGCAAGTATTGCCTTGACCTCGCGAATCGCGGTGAAGGGCGGAATCACGAAGCGCTGCATCCTCGGGTCGGCGGTGCTGGTGAGCAGACCCTCGGCAAAAGCGCGCGCCTCCGCCAAGGTCTTGTTCATCTTCCAGCTGGTACCGATCCAGAAAGGGGAATGGGTCATGATGATGTCGTCAATCGGATGCGCGAAATGGCGCTGCTGCGCGTCGCGCCGGGGTGGATCGTGCTACCCCGGCGCGCAGCGTGAAAAACCGCAGGTGCCAGATGGCGCCCTGCGGGTTCGAGCGGTAGCATTACTTCGAAAGGGTAAATGCGGAGGTGTACTTGTCCACGTTAGCCTTGGTGATCAGGACGCAATCGAAGAGCTGCTTTTCAGTCTTGGCACCCGTCTTGCCGGTCTTCAGGAACTGATCGGCTTCCTGCACCGCCTTCACTGAAAACGTAGCAACCGGTTGCAGCACCGTGTACTGCAACTCCCCAGCCTTGACCGCGGCAACCGCCGTTGGCGAACCGTCAAATCCACCCACCTTGATGCTCGAGAGTTTGCCCGCCTGCTTGAGCGCGGCAATCCCGCCGAGCGCCATTTCGTCATTGCCGCTGATCACGCCAATGATGTCCGGATGCGCTTGCAACAGGCTCTGCATTGCGTTGAAACCCTTGGTACGATCCCAGTCGGCCACTTGCGATCCGACCTTCTTCAGATCCGGATATTGGCTAAGCACTGACGTATAGCCATTGGAACGCGTGGCGGCGTTGTTGTCGGACGGAGAACCGAGCAGTTCGACATAGTTACCCTTCGATCCGACGTCCTTCACCCATTGCTGCGCACCCAGTGCCGCACCCTGTGCGTTGTTGGAAACGAGCTGCGCCTTGGCCAGGCCCTCCTGGTTGATCTCGGCATTGACGAGGAAAACCGGAATGTTGGCCGCAACCGCTTTTTTCACCGCACCGACCGACCCGCTGGCATTCGCGGGATCGAGAATGATCGCGACCGATTTGTTGGTGATCGCGGTGTCGATCAGCTGGCTCTCGGCGTTGGTGTCGCCCTTCGAAGCCGCGACGTTGGCGGTGTATCCCAGCCGTTTCGCCTCGGCAGCGGCAACGTTGCCTTCTGTCAGCCAGTAAGGGTTCGAGGGATCGTTGACGATGATGGTCACGAGTCCACCCGCCGCATGAGCTTGCCCTGCGAATAGAGGCGCGGCGATAGCGACGGCGGCGAGTGACAGGGTCCTCAGGGTTCTTCTCTTGGTTGTCATGGTAAGTCTCCTTTTTTGATTGGTGATGGCGTCGGTAAAAAAACAAGCAAGGACAAATGAGACATTCTTCTCAAGGTCCGGTGGCGCGGCTCAAGCCTTGCCGCCTTGTGGAGAAGTGGGTTGGCCGGCGGCCGGCGCAGGGCGCTTGACACGGCGGCGATATTGAATGGCGTTGAGCAACACCGCGAGCACGATCACCGCGCCGGTGAACACCGTTTGCCAATAGGAAGAGATGCCGATGATCACCAGACCATCGGACAGGAAACCGATCACGAAGGCCCCGAGCAGGGTTCCGCGAATATTGCCGGTGCCGCCCATCAGTGACGCGCCTCCGATCACCACAGCGGCAATAGCCGTCAGTTCATAGGTCGTCCCGGCCGTTGGACCGGCGGAAGTGAGCTGCGAGGACAGGATCAACCCGGCGATGGCGGCACAGACCCCCGAGAGCATGTACACGCTGATCTGCACTCTCTTCACCGGAACGCCGGAGAGCTGGGCCGCGCGCTCGTTGCCGCCGGAAGCATAGAGCCAGCGACCGAAGGCCGTGCGGCTGAGCATGATGCTGCCCAGCACCCCGATGACCGCCAGGATCAGGACGCCAACCGGGACATTGAACAGGCGATCGAAGCCGAGCCCGTTGAATCCGACGTTGCCCAGATCCGCGTGGCCGCCCAGGTTGTTGTAGGTCAGGCCGTTGGTCATCAGGAGAGCCAGTCCGCGCACCACGTACATCACCCCGAGCGTAGCAACGAAGGCAGGCACTTTGAACCGCGCGATGAGCACGCCGTTGACCAGGCCGATGAACGCGCCGAGCAGACAGCACAGCACCACCACGACCCAGACCGCCGGATACAACACGACGCCAAACGGGTTCAGCGTCACACCCTGCAGGAAGAATCCCGCGACCACCCCGGACAGGCCGAGGGTGGATCCCACCGACAGGTCGATGCCGCCATTGATGATCACCAGCAGCATGCCGATCGCAAGGATCCCGTAGATAGCCACGTGCGAAGCCATCGTCAGGAAGTTTTCGACCGCGAAGTAATACGGCGAGAGAAACGAAAATACGATGATGATCACGATCAGCGCAAAGAATGCACGTCCTTCGAGCAGCATCTTGCCGAGGTCGAAACCGTCGCCGAACCGGCCGGCGCGGGTTGACGTGGAAGGTTTGGCGGAGTCGTTCATGTTCAAGTCTCCATGCATTTCTATGATCAGATCAC